>ENA-OOXF01002273-OOXF01002273.1-human-gut-metagenome-genome-assembly--contig:-NODE-2273-length-11075-cov-3.315154_pt1 | contig 11075 bp, 9 predicted proteins | sample MGYA00241586_ERZ501341 | MGnify/ENA primary metagenome ERZ501341 (study PRJEB25962, sample SAMEA2042985) | human gut metagenome | biome: human gut; feature: human-associated habitat; material: faeces... | reverse complement strand
GACGTGGGAGGGGCCGATGCTCACCGACAGCGGCGGCTTTCAGGTCTTCTCGCTAGCGGGCTGCCGCAAGCTCAAGGAGGAAGGATGCCATTTCCAGTCCCACATCGACGGTTCGCGCCATCTGTTCACGCCCGAAAGCGTGATCGACACGGAGCGTACGATCGGCGCCGATATCATGATGGCCTTCGACGAGTGTCCGCCGGGCGACTCGCCGCGTGATTATGCCGCCAAGTCGCTCGCCCTGACCGAGCGCTGGCTCGACCGCTGTTTCAACCGTTACCGCCAGACCTCGCCCAAATACGGCCATTACCAGGCGCTGTTCCCCATCGTACAGGGCTGTACCTATCCCGACTTGCGGGCGCGGGCGGCCGAAAATGTCAAACAGTACGACGCGGACGGCTATGCCATCGGCGGTCTTGCCGTAGGCGAGCCGACCGACGTGATGTACGAGATGATCGAGGTGGTGAATGCCATCCTGCCCGAAGACCGCCCCCGCTACCTGATGGGGGTCGGCACGCCGATCAACATCCTCGAAGGCATCGCCCGGGGTGTCGATATGTTCGACTGCGTGATGCCCACGCGCAACGGACGCAACGGACAGATTTTCACTTCGGAAGGCACGATCAATATCCGCAACAAGAAATGGGAGGACGACTTCTCCCCGATCGATCCCGAAGGCACCGCCTTCGTCGATCACGTCTATACGAAAGCCTACCTGCATCATCTGACGATCTGCCAGGAGATGCTCGGTGCGCAGATCGCTTCGCTGCACAACATCGCATTCTACCTGCGGCTGGTCACCGAGGCCCGCCGACACATCGGGGCCGGGGATTTCACACCCTGGAAGGAGCAGATGGTCGCCAAACTCGGCCGCAGGCTGTAACACTCGAACCACGATGAAACGAAAGCTCCCGCATTTCCGCTTCCCCGGATTCAAGATCCTCGACCGGTATATCCTCGGCAAGTTCTTGAGCACCTACTTCTTCGCTATCGCGATGATCATCGTGGTCGTGGTGATCTTCGACTACGTGGAGAAGATCGACAACTTTACGGAAACGAAAGCGCCGCTCAAGGCGATCATTTTCGACTATTACCTGAATTTCATCCCGTTCTTCATCAACCAGTTCAGCGGACTGTTCACCTTCATCGCCGTCATTTTCTTCACCTCGAAAATGGCCTATCAGACCGAGATCGTGGCTATGCTTTCGGGCGGCATGAGTTTCCGGCGGCTGATGTGGCCCTATTTCCTGGGGGCGCTCATCATCGCTTCGCTCTCTCTGGGGTTGAACCTCTGGTTGATTCCGGTGTCGCAGCGCAGCTGCGTGGCTTTCGAGAACCAATACATCCCGCGCAAGGCGCGTTTCCAATACGATAAAAATATCTACCGTCAGATCGAACCCGGTACGTTCGCCTATATCCGCAACTACTCCAAGGAATCGAACCAGGCTTCGTTCTTCAGCCTGGAAGAGTACGAATCGGGAGCGATGACCGCATCGCTCGAAGCCGCAGAGGTGAGGTTCAATCCCGAAACCAAGCGGTGGTCGGCCCGACGATATACCACCCGCACGTTCGATTCGCTCGGTGTGGAAACTTTCACGCAACACCGCAATCTGGACACACTCATTAATCTGGATGTCAATGAATTGGGACGCACTGACCAGTTGATAAAAACAATGAATATAGTGGAACTGAACCAGTTCCTCGAACAGCAGCGAAGCAAGGGTTCCGACTCGATCAACATCATTCAGGTCGAACAACACGCCCGTTACGCCTATCCTGTCGGTACGTTCATTCTGACACTCATCGGTGTTTCGCTCTCCTCGCGCAAGGTGCGGGGCGGCACGGGACTCCACATCGGCATCGGCATTGCCCTTTGCTTCTCGTATATCCTCTTCATCCGCTTCTTCGAGGAGTTTGCCAAGAGCGGTACGCTGCCGCCCTGGATCGCTGTCTGGATACCGAACATACTTTACCTCTGTATCGCTGTTTATCTTTATCGCAAAGCACCGAAATAATGTCCCCGCAACTCGAAGATATCGTCCGCAAGGTCCGCTCCGACGAGCGGATCGCCCCTGCCGAAGCCCTCGTGCTCTGGCACGAAGCTCCGCTTTGGCTGTTGGGCGAGCTGGCCGCCCGGAGCAAGGAGCGCGTGAGCGGCGACAAGGTCTATTTCAACCGCAATTTCCACATCGAACCCACGAACCTGTGCGTGTTCAACTGTAATTTTTGTTCCTACCGCCGTCCGAAGGGAAGTCCCGAGGCGTGGGATTACTCCCTGGAAGAGGTCGAACGGATCGCCCGCGACCACGCCGGACAGGGCGTAACCGAAGTGCATATCGTCGGAGGCGTGCATCCCGAGCACGATTTGTACTATTACGTCGAGATGATCCGCCGCGTGAAGGCGATCCTGCCCGAAGCGACCGTCAAGGCCTTCACTGCCATCGAGCTCTCCTACATGATCCGCAAAGCGGGGCTGACTATCGACGAAGGGTTGCGTCTGCTCCGCAGCGCCGGGATGGAGGCGATACCGGGCGGGGGTGCCGAAATTTTCGACGAGGAGCTGCGTGCCCGAATCTGTCCCGATAAAGGTTCGACCGTAGAGTGGTTCGAGGTGCATGCTGCTGCACACCGGCTGGGGATCCCGACCAACGCCACGATCCTCTACGGCCATATCGAGTGTGTCGAACACCGCATCGACCACCTCGACCGGCTGCGCCGCCAGCAGGACCAGACGGGCGGCTTCAACGCCTTCATCCCGCTCAAATACCGCAATTTCGGCAACCGCATGTCGGAAATCGGCGAGGTTTCCGTGACCGAGGACCTGCGGATGCTGGCCATGAGCCGCATCTACCTGGACAACATTCCCCACATCAAGGCTTACTGGGTGATGTACGGCAAAGCGACTACGGAGCTGGCTCTGGCTTTCGGTGCGGACGACATCGACGGCACGATCGACGATACGACCAAAATCTACTCGATGGCCGGAGCCGACGATCAGCGTCCGGCGATGACCACGGAGGAGATGCGCCGCATCGTCGCGGCAGCCGGCTACCGGGCCGTCGAACGCGACACCTTTTACCGCGAGATCGGATAACGAGATACCCTGAAACAGACGAAACGGATCGGTACGTACCGTTGCCAGGCAGTTCCGATCCCCGAACAAAAACGACAGAACAATACCATGCTGGAACAACTGAAAAAATATTGGGCGAAAGTCGGTGAGCATCCTTTTCTGAAACACCTTTTCATCATCGTCTGCGTGCTGCTCGTGCTGGGCGTCGCAACTCACTTGCTGCTGTTGCTGGGCACGCGCCACAGTGCGCACCGTACGGTGCCCGACCTGACAGGCATTCCGCTCGAGGAGGCTCTCGGGGAGGCCCGCCGTCAGGGGTTGGAAATCATCGTCAACGACTCGCTGTATGTGCCTGCCTACGACGGGGGCGTGGTGCTGGACCAACTCCCGGAAAAGGGCGTCGGGGTGAAACCCGGCCGGAAGGTCTATGTCACGATCAACTCCTATCGGCAGAAGATGGTGACGGTGCCCTATGTCGCCGGCCGTTCGCTGCGCCAGGCCAAGAATATGCTCGAAGTGGCCGGCCTGGGGATCGAACAGATCGTCTATCGTCCCGATCTGGCGACCAATTACGTGCTCGAAGAGTACGCCGACGGCAAGCGAGTCTCGGAGAAAAGCCGCGTACAGCTCGAAGCGGGCAGCGGCGTCACCCTTTACGTCGGGGAGAGCGGTTCCGTTTCGACACTCGTGCCGAAGACCGTGGGGCTTCACCTCCAACAGGCCAAAAGCCGTTTGTGGGAGCTGGGGCTCAACATCGGCAAGATCTCCTTCGACGAGGGAATCAACCTGCTGAACCAGCGGGAAGCCCGGGTTTATCTGCAGACGCCTTCGGCCGGCAGCCGTGCCCGGCTGGGTGCGAAGGTCGATCTGAAGCTGACCCTCGATGCTGCCAAAGTCACCGCCCAGAGCGCTGCGGCCGATAAGGAGATGATAAAAGCCGCCGAAGAGCTGCGCCGCCTCGACGCTGAAACGGCCGATTCGCTGGCCCGTGTTCGTCTGGACAGTCTGGCCAACCGTCCCGTCGAAGCGGAGCCGGTCATCGACGACGGGCTTTTCCCGGACGAAGAGACAGCGGAAGACGAATTTTTCCAATAACGCACACGTCCGATGAGCGAATCGCAATACATACCCGATCCGGACGAACTCGAGGACGACGCTGCCGGCGAGCAGGACGAGCTGTACGAACATTACAGCATCACGGCCGACCGGGGGCAAAGCCCGCTGCGGTTGGACAAGTTCCTGACGATCCACATGGAGCGTTGTTCGCGCAACCGCATCCAGACGGCTGCCGACGCAGGCAATATCCTGGTCAATGGCAAACCCGCGAAGTCGAGCTACAAGGTCAAACCCGGCGACCGTATCTCGCTGGTGATGCCCTATCCCAAGCGCGAAATCGAGATCATTCCCGAAAACATCCCGCTCGAAATTCCCTACGAGGACGACGACCTGCTGCTGGTCAACAAGCCTGCGGGCATGGTCGTCCATCCCGGTCACGGCAACTACTCCGCAACGCTCGTGAACGCCCTTACATACTATTTGCAGAATCTGCCCCTGTTCCAGGAGGGCGATATGCGGGCCGGACTGGTGCACCGCATCGACAAGAACACCTCGGGGCTGCTGGTGATCGCCAAAAACGAGCGGGCGCACGCTCGGCTCGCCAAACAGTTCTTCGACCATACGATCACGCGGCGGTATGTGGCGCTGGTGTGGGGAAATTTCGAGGAGGACGAAGGCACCATTACCGGCAACATCGGCCGCAGCCCCAAAGACCGGCAGAAGATGTGGGTCTTCGAAGACGGCTCGGACGGCAAGCACGCCGTGACCCACTACCGGGTGCTGAAGCGCTACGGTTACGTAACCCTCATTGAATGTCGCCTCGAAACGGGCCGCACACACCAGATCCGCGTCCACATGCAGTGGAAGGGACACCCCCTGTTCGGCGACGAACGGTACGGCGGCGACCGTATCCTCAAAGGTACGACCTTCAACAAATACAAACAGTTTATCGAAAATTGTTTCGCCGCGATGCCCCGGCAGGCACTCCATGCCAAAAGCCTCGGCTTCCAGCATCCTACTACGGGCGAACAGGTCTATTTCGAAAGCGAACTGCCGGAAGATTTCCGTACCGTGTTGGCTAAGTGGGACGCCTATGCCGCTGCGGGGCTTGCGGAAGAATAAAAATCGAGATTGAAATGTTTCTGCCCACTACCCTCAAGGAAGTCCGCGCACGCGGCTGGGATCAACTCGACGTGATCCTCTTCACGGGCGATGCCTACATCGACCACCCGTCGTTCGGCGCGGCCGTCGTGGGCCGTCTGCTCGAAGCCGAAGGGTATCGTGTGGCGATTGTGCCCCAGCCCAACTGGCGGGACGACCTGCGGGATTTCACCAAGCTCGGCACTCCGCGCCTCTTCTTCGGCGTGACGGCCGGGGCGATGGATTCGATGGTGAACCACTATACCGCCAACATCCGGTTGCGCAGCAACGATGCCTACACGCCCGGCGGGAAAGCAGGATTCCGCCCCGACTATGCGGTCAAAACCTATACGCAGATTCTCAAGCGGCTCTTTCCGCGTACGCCGGTGGTCATCGGCGGTATCGAGGCTTCATTGCGCCGCCTGACCCACTACGACTACTGGAGCGATTCGCTCCATCCCTCGATCCTCGCCGACAGCGGGGCCGACCTTTTGATCTACGGCATGGGCGAGCGGGTGATTCAACAGGTGGCGCGGGCGATGAACAACGGATTCAACGCCAAGTTGTTGCGAAATATCCGACAGGTGGGATTCATGGCCGACCGCAGCTATGTGGAGCGGCTCGATCCCACCCGAACGATCCGCCTGCACTCCTACGAGGAGTGCGTGGCCGACAAGCGGGCCTTTGGGAAGAACTTCACCCGCATCGAAACCTTGAGCAACCTGATGGAACCGGACGAAACGCTCGTCGAAGGTGTCGGCGACCGCTATGCGGTCATCACGCCGCCCAACGCGACGCTTACGACCGAGGAGCTGGATCATTCGTTCGATCTGCCGTACGAGCGGGCGCCGCACCCCCGCTACCGGGGTCGTGGCGACATTCCGGCCTGGGAGATGATCAAGCACTCGGTCAATATCCATCGGGGTTGTTTCGGCGGCTGCTCCTTCTGCACCATATCGGCCCACCAGGGCAAGTTCATCACTTCGCGCAGCGAAAAATCCATCCTTCGCGAAGTAGAGCGGGTGACCCGCATGCCCGATTTCCGGGGTTACCTTTCGGACATCGGAGCGCCTTCGGCCAACATGTACCGCATGGGCGGCCGCGACCGGGAGCTGTGCAGCAAATGCCGCCGTCCGTCGTGCCTGCATCCGAAGATGTGCCCCAACCTCGATAACGACCATCGTCCGTTGCTCGATCTCTATGCCAAAGTGCGGGCGGTCAAGGGGGTCAAGAAGGCCTTTATCGGCAGCGGCATCCGCTACGACCTGTTCGACGGCAGCGATTACCTCGATACGGTCATCCGTCATCATACGTCGGGCCGCCTCAAAGTGGCGCCGGAACATACCGAGGATGCCGTGCTGAAACTGATGCGCAAGCCGCCGTTCGTGATGTTCGAACGGCTCAACGCCGATTTCAACCGGATCTGCCGCCGCGAAGGGCTGCCGTACCAGCTGATTCCCTATTTCATCTCCTCGCACCCGGGATGCACGGAGCGCGACATGCGCTCGCTGGCGGACAAGGTGTTGGGCAAACTCCACTTCGACCTGGAGCAGGTGCAGGATCTGACCCCTACACCGATGACCTTTTCGTCGGTGATGTTCTACACGGGCGAAAACCCCTATACGGGCGAAAAGGTCTATGTCGCCCGCTCGCAGGAGGAGAAACGCAGGCAGAAAAGCTACTTCTTCCGCCGCAAACGATAGCCCGGCAACGAAATCGGCACTCCCAAAAGAGTGCCGATTGCTGTACCTTTCGGATTCCCCGATCCTAATTCAGATAGGGTTTCAGTACGCCGAACAACAGGTAGGCCACGATCAGCGTGACTACGATGTTGAACATCTGGGCCGTCATGAAAGCCCAGAACGTGCGGCGGTTTTCCTTCGAGAAAATATCCCGGAAACGGGTTTCGAGGCCGATGCAGACGAACGCGATGTTGAAGAGCGTATTGCTGAACATCTTGGCCGAAGTGCGGGCCGGCGCGGCTTCGTTGCCGGCGAAGAAGAGGCTGAAGAGGAGCGATACCGCGACGAAACCCACCACGAATTTCGGGAAGCGCTCCCAGATCACCCGCACGCTGGGGCGCTGACGTTTCTTCTGTCCCTTGTAAGACCAATACAGCGAAATGACGAACGCCGCGATACCCAGCAGGACGTTCTGCGACGACTTGACGATGATGGCCGTCTGTTCGGCCGTTTCACCCAGCAGAGCACCCGACGCTACGACCGCACCCGTCGTATCGATCGTTCCGCCCATCCAGGCGCCTGCGACTTCCTGCACGGTTTCGGGGTTCGCCACCACAGTCGGCAGCAGCAGACCGGCCAGCCAGGGCATCACGTACATCATCGGCACGGCGCAGACCAGCACCAGCGAAATGATGTAGGAGAGTTTCTTGTTGTCGCCCCGGATTACGCCGCAGGTGGCGATGGCGGCCGAAACGCCGCAGATGCTGACCGAGCTGGCGAGCATCGTCGAGGTTTCCTCGTCCACACGCATCCGCCGGGCCAGCCAGAAGGCGAAGTACCACACCGTAAAGACGACGATGAAAGCCTGGATCAGCGCGTAAACGCCCGATTGGAGCACTTCGCCGAAGAGGATCGTCGCACCCAGGCAGACGATACCGATCTTGATGTAAAACTCGCTCTGGATCGCCGGTTTCAACCACTCGGGCACCCGGAAAAAGTTACTGATGACCAGGCCGAAGATCACCGAAAAGAAAACCGCCTCGAAGCCCAGTCGTTTAATTGCGGGGATCGAAGCCACGGCTTGCGACAGCAGAGCCACGCCGAAAATGGCGAGCAGCGAAACGGCGAAACGACGCAGCGGACGGCCCAATATCCGCTGACAGACACCCGTCAAAACCAGCAGGAAGAGGAACATCGCTCCGGCGCTCATCCAATTTCCGGCGGAGGAGAGGTCTTTGGGCATCGCAGGCATCCAGCGGGGAAACAGCAGGGCGAGCAGGAGAATCGCTGCGCCGGCCCCGACGATCACCCAGTCTTCGCTTTTAAGTTGTCGAATCAAACTTTTCTTCATAAACTACACATTAACAAGTGTGCAAAGAAGCGATTTTTTTGCCGGAATCCGTTACGCATAAATACCCAAATTTGCGGATGCGGGAGTTGGAAACGAAAATTTCCCGGAGCAGATTCGCTCCGGGAAACGGAATGTCGGTTTGAAAATCGGTACGGTCGTCCTCGATGACCAGCCGCACAACGCAAGATCGGGGTCGTTACCGTGGTACGGGAAACGAGAGGGTCCGGGCGTCGAGATGCCCGTCCAGATAGGGACTCCAGTTCTGGGCCTGGCCGTTGGAAATCGAGAACCAGCCGCTGCGCACTTTATAGGGAACGATATCTATGCGGCGCAACGCGTATTTGGTCCGGATCTCCATGAGCGAACTCATCGAAATCACCGGCGTCATGGTGGTCGAAGGGCTGAAATAGTCCGCCGGATAGAGGGAGGGTGCTTTGAGCTACATCGAATCCGGAAGCATCTTCGACAGATAATACTCCTCGATCCGTTCGGCCGCTTTCCGGTCCGGAGTTTTGATTTCGGGCGGATTCTGACTTGCAGCCGTCCATACGGTGCCTGCGAAAAGCAGGCTGTAGAAAATTCGTTTCATAACATTGAACTGTTTTCTTTCGTTTTTCAGTACCCGGCAAAACTTCCGGTTCGCCTTTGCTTCCGCACCCGGTACACCGGAGAAGCGCTCTGCGTCGTCGCCTGCCGGAAAAGTCCGTTGTCCTCTGATGTCGGTTTCCCGGTCAGAACACCTCTTGCAGAATACGGACCGACTGCACGGCGTGGATCGCGTCCAGGTGGTAACCGTAGTAGGCCAGCAAAGCCTCCAGAAAAGCGCTCCGCTGTGTACGGTTGAGTCCTATTTCGGCCAGGCAACGTACGTCGCACTCCACGAAGTCGTTCATTAGACGAGCGTTCTCCGGGGTCATTACCGTCGCATGCGGCGGCTTTTGCACGGTGTACGATCCTTCGCAGGCATCGAACCAGGCGCCGGGCATATATTCGTTTCCCGGATAAAATCCCAGGAAACGGCTCAGATTCACCAGAAACCAGAGGTGGAAATTGGCCACGCCCTCTTCCATACTGTCCAGCGCCCCGATACTCTCCCACACGAAATCGAACAACTGGCTGTCAGGCTCGCTCTCCTTGACAAGACGGTACAAAACCTCTGCCATGAACAGGGCGATCGTCGAGCGCCTCACGTCGAAAGGCATTCGTTGCAGGACGATTCCGCTCTGCACCTCCCGAAAACGGTGCATCTGCTGCCGCGAAGAGGTCAGCCCTTCGAATTCGAGGGCGAACATCGGCTGGAACAACGCCAGTTTCGAACCCCGTCCCCGACTGCTGCGGACACCCTGCACCATGTAACTCTGACGCCCCAACGCGTCGGTCAGCAGGTGCACGACCATCGCGCTGTCGCCGTACTTGAGCGAATTGAGCACGATTCCCCGCGCCTTGTATGTCTTGAGCGTTCCCGGCACCTCACGCTTTCTTTACGTGCACCATCGCCCAGCCGTCGCGCCTACGCACTTCGACCGGCTCCAGCCCGCAGGCCCGAGCCCGAGCCTCGATGACCGGTACATCCTCCTCCAGGAATCCGCTCATCAGCAGATCGCCGCCCGTATCGAGCGCCTCGGCATAGGCCGGCATGTCCATCGTGAGGATATTGCGGTTGATGTTGGCCGCGATGAAATCGTACCGCCGTCCGGCGATCGCCCCGATGTCGCCCAGCAGGGGCGTGACCCGTGTTTCGACGCTGTTGGCGCGGATGTTTTCGACGCAGTTCTCATAGGCCCATTCGTCGATGTCGACCGCATCGACCGCTTCGGCGCCGCGCAGGGCGGCCACGATGGCCAATACGCCCGTGCCGCTGCCCATATCGAGGCCCCGCAATCCCGTCACGTCGCGGTCGAGCAATCCGGAAGCCATCAGGCAGGTCGCGGCGTGGTGGCCCGTGCCGAACGACATTTTGGGCATGATGACCACCTCCGCCTCCGTGGCGGCGGGAGCGTGGAACGGGGCACGGATCGTGAGCCGACCGTCGACTTCGACAGGCGTGAAGTTGCTTTCCCACAGTGCGTTCCAATTTTGCGGTTCGATGCTCAGAAAGGTGGCGCGTCCGACGCCGTAACGCGCCAGCAGCGCATCCACTTCGCCTTTGCAGTCGGCCAGCCGCTCCTGGGGGATGTAGGCTTTGAGCCGTGCGCCTTCCTGCTCGAAACTCTCGAAAGGGAAATCGGCCAGTTCGGCCGTCAGAATCTTCGCCTGTTCGGCGTCGGCCGCATCCAGCGTCAGTTCGATGTAATCCATAATATTATGTAAAATTATTGCTATCTTTGTACACCGGCTTCGGCAGCGGGTAAACGGGGTTTGCCGCTGCGTTCGGCTTCGGGGTTTCCATCAGACAAAGTTAGGGATAATATGGCAGAAAACAGCAGACGGTGGGCGGAAATCTCCCGCAGGTACCGTACCTACATCAAGCTCGAAAAGCGGCTGTCGGCCAATACGGTCGAATCCTACATGCGCGATCTGGAACAGTTCGCCCATTTCGTGCTGCGGATGTGGGACGTGCCGCCGCGCAAGGTCGAGTCGCAGATGATCGAGCGTTACATGGCGTGGCTCTACGACCGCGGCTGCGAGAAGAGTTCGCAGGCGCGTGCGCTGAGCGGTCTGAAAAGTTTTTTCAACTATCTGCTGCTCACCGATGCGATCGAGAGTTCGCCCTTGGAGTTCATCGAGATGCCCAAGTTCAGCCGCCGGCTGCCCGACGTGCTGTCGACCGCCG
>ENA-OOXF01002268-OOXF01002268.1-human-gut-metagenome-genome-assembly--contig:-NODE-2268-length-11084-cov-6.031100_pt1 | contig 11084 bp, 7 predicted proteins | sample MGYA00241586_ERZ501341 | MGnify/ENA primary metagenome ERZ501341 (study PRJEB25962, sample SAMEA2042985) | human gut metagenome | biome: human gut; feature: human-associated habitat; material: faeces... | reverse complement strand
TCGTAGAGCTTCTGCTTGCAGCACATTGCCGTGACTGTACAACCTGTGTAAAGAGCGGTGAATGTATTCTTCAGGAGCTGGCACACCGCCTTGGTGTACGTAACATCCGTTTTGAAAATACGAGAGAGCAGCATGAGATCGATGAAAGCTCACCGTCCATTATCCGTGATCCGAATAAATGTATCCTCTGCGGTAACTGTGTACGTGCCTGTGAGGAACTTCAGGGAATCGGAGCTCTTGGTTTTGCGTTCCGTGGAACTGAGGCTATGGTCATGCCTGCATTTAACAAGAAGATCACAGAAACACAGTGTGTAAACTGTGGACAGTGTCGTGTTTACTGCCCGACAGGAGCTATTTCCATCCGTACACATATGGACGAGGTATGGGATGCTCTGGCTGATAAGGATACCCGTGTGGTTGCACAGATCGCGCCGGCAGTCCGTGTTGCAGTTGGTGATCATTATGGCCTTGCCAAAGGCAGAAGTGTAATGGGCAAGATCGTAAATGCTCTTCATAAGATGGGCTTTGATGAAGTCTATGATACAACCTTCAGTGCTGACCTTACCATTATGGAAGAGACCAAGGAGTTCTTAAACAGAGTGGAAAAAGGCGAGAACCTTCCACTCCTGACTTCCTGCTGTCCGGCATGGGTGAAATTTATCACCGATCAGTATAAGGAATACGTTCCAAATATCTCCACCTGCCGTTCCCCACAGGGAATGATGTCTGCAGTTATCAAGGAATACTTCCGTGATCCGGAGCATGCAGCAGGCAAGAAAACAGTTATGGTTTCCATTATGCCATGTACAGCCAAGAAGGCAGAGGCGATCCGGCCAAATAGCTTTACAGAAGGCGAGCAGGATACCGATATCGTTATCACAACCACAGAGCTTCTCCGCATGATCGACAACTTTGGTCTTGATTTTGCAACACTGGATCCGGAAGCATGTGATATGCCATTTGGATTTGGTTCCGGCGGTGGTGTTATCTTTGGTGTTACCGGTGGTGTTACCGAGGCCGTTCTTCGAAGACTGAGTCCGGATCACAGCAAGGAAGCCATGCATGAGATCGCAGAGTGCGGTGTCCGTGGTGAAGAGGGAATCAAGGAATTTACCGTTCCGTATAAAGGCATGGATATCAATGTATGCGTAGCCAGCGGCCTTGCAAATGCAAGAACCGTTATGGAACGTGTAAAGAACGGCGAAGCAAACTATCACCTGATCGAGGTTATGGCATGCCGCCGTGGATGTATTATGGGTGGCGGTCAGCCGACCAGATCCGGTGACAGGACCAAGGCAGCAAGAGCAAGAGGCCTTTACAATGCGGACAACACCATGATCATCAAGAAATCTGATGAGAACCCGCTGGTTCTGGAGCTTTATGAGGGACTCCTCAAAGGCAAAGAGCATTATCTGCTTCACAATGAGTTCTATATCAAAGACTGATGTAAGAAATATAAAGAGCTGCTGTTCCCGGTGAACAGCAGCATATAAGAAGCCTCCCGGGCATATACTGTGGTATGCGGAACTGGTCTTTTAACCAAATCAACTGCGGAGCAGTTATTTGGTTATGAGCAAGTAGCGAAGCGGATTGCGAATATCCGCTTGACGATAGTTCCCGGAACTTACAGGACAGTATATGCAGGGAGGCTTTTTTATATGGAAAACTTTCAGGTTTACCGTGATATCCAGGCGCGGACGGGCGGGGATATCTACATAGGGGTTGTGGGCCCGGTCCGTACAGGAAAATCCACATTTATCCGGAGATTTATGGAGCTGGTGGCACTGCCTGCGATCAGTGAAGGAAAAAAAGCAGAACTTCAGGATGAACTGCCCTTAAGCGGTGCCGGGAAAATGATCACGACTGTAGAACCCAAATTTATTCCAAAAGAAGCGGTGGAAGTATCCATAGGGGAAAACCAGAAAATCCGGGTAAAGCTTATCGACTGTGTGGGATTTCTGGTAAAAGATGCGTCCGGAAATGTGGAAGAAGGCAGGGAACGGATGGTCAAAACGCCCTGGCAGGAAAAAGCAATCCCATTTCATGATGCGGCCCGCATCGGAACGGAAAAAGTGATCAGCCAGCATTCCACCATCGGAATTGTAGTCACAACAGACGGAAGCTTCGGGGAAATTCCCAGAGAAAATTTTATTCCGGCAGAAGAGCAGACGATAAAAGAGCTGAAAGCCCAGGGAAAACCATTTCTGCTCCTGGTAAACTCCCAGACTCCGTACGGTGAGGAAACCGGAAAAATCGTAAAAAATCTGGAAGAGAAATACGGAGTATCCGTTCTGGCAGTGAACTGTGAACAGCTCAGAAAAGAAGATGTGACCAGAATCCTGGAAAAAATCCTTTATGAATTTCCAGTCAGCGAGATTGAACTGTTTGTTCCGAAATGGGTGGAGATGCTTTCTCCGGAACATGAAGTAAAAGCGGCACTGTTAAATGAAATCCGGGAAAAAATGACCAGACTTACCCATGTGCGGGATGTAAACAGAGAATCGATACGTCTGGAGAGTCCCTATGTAGAAGATACATTGCTTGAGCAGATCAGTCTTTCCGATGGAACCGTCCGTGTCCGGATTGCAGTAAAAGATATTTATTATTATCAGATGCTCAGCGAAATGAGCGGAATTTCCATGGAAAGTGAATATGAACTGATCCAGACCATGAAAGAACTGGCCGGGATGAAGGAGCAGTTTGTAAAAGTTCAGGCAGCCCTGGAGGCGGTAAAAGGTACTGGTTATGGGGTCGTGGTACCGGAGCTTTCCGAGATCACCATTGAGGAACCGGAAGTGATCCGCCAGGGAAATAAATTCGGAGTAAAGATCCGGTCAAAAAGCCCTTCCATTCATATGATACGGGCAGGAATCGAAACGGAGATCGCCCCCATTGTCGGCACAGAGCAGCAGGCAGAAGATCTGATAAAATATATCAAGGAAAGCCCGGACCGGGGAGAAAGCATCTGGGAGACCAACATTTTCGGAAAATCCATCCAGCAGCTGGTAGAAGACGGAATCAAAAACAAACTGGCCATGATCAGTGAAGAAAGCCAGGTAAAACTCCAGGATACCATGCAGAAGATCGTAAACGACAGCAAAGGCGGCCTGGTTTGTATTATCATATAAAATATCCTATTTGCATTTGCTTTACAGTAAAAAGGACGTTCTTCAGCAGACGTCCTTTTTCTGATGCTGTTTTTTCCATTCTGAGATAAACTGAAGCTGTTCCTGGTCGGAAAGCTCCTGGGAAGCAGCATCGTTACCTGCCGCTGCACAGCAGAAAAGAATAAATATCTGAATCCCGAAGAATACAAGAAAAAAGAGAAGCATAGAAAAACCTCCTTTATTTTTCAGATATGTTAAGCATTGGAGAAAATACTGGATTTTATACATTCTATGAAAAAAAGCACAAAGATATTTTAACGGTTTTCAGTTGCCTTCGGGCTGTAACCGGAATAAGCTAAAGAGAAATCATCTGTCCGGCAGGAGATTTTTTGTCTATGTATAGAAAAAAAAATACCGGAAAAGGCATTGGTGTGGCTGTTCTGGACACCGGGATTTTTCCACATATAGATTTTGGCAGGCGTATTTTGGCATTCTGTGATTTTACAGAAGGAAAATCAGGTCCCTATGATGATAACGGACATGGAACCCATGTCAGCGGCATTCTGGGCGGAGACGGCACGGCATCCCAGGGCAGATATAAGGGGGCTGCTCCCGGATGTGGCATTGTTGCGCTTAAAGTGCTGGATCGTTTCGGGAATGGCAGCCGTGAAGATGTACTTCAGGCTTTTCAGTGGATTGAAGATTTTGGAAAAATTTATAATATCCGCATTGTAAATATTTCGGTAGGAACAACTTCGCGCAGTATGAATGAACAGACGGATCTTCTTGCAGGCGTGGAACAGCTGTGGGATAAAGGTTTTACGGTAGTGGCAGCTGCCGGGAACCAAGGGCCTGGGGATGGCACAGTGACAGCACCGGGAAGCAGCCGGAAGATTATCACAGTAGGCTCCAGCGATCTGCTTACAGGACGGACTGCCATATCCGGCAGGGGACCTACATTTGAGTGTGTTTGTAAACCGGATCTGGTTGCACCCGGGAATCATGTTCTTGCCTGTGCACCGGGAGCAGATAACGGATATGGAGTGAAGAGTGGTACTTCTATGTCTACACCTCTGGTTGCAGGGGCAGCAGCATTGATGCTTGAGAAGAATCCGGAGCTGACTAATGTTCAGATCAAGATGAAATTGAAAGAAAGTGCCAGGGATATGGGATTGCCAAAGAATCAGCAGGGATGGGGAGAACTGGATCTGGAACGCTTTATGGAACTGTGATCAGTAATCATTTTATTTGGCAAAATATTGCTTTAGTGTATAAAAGCATTGACGAACGGTCTGTTTTCGGCTATCATGATAGTTAACTGGATGAGAGCCAAAGAGGAGGATTAACATGAAAAAAATTCAGATGCAGACACCACTTGTGGAGATGGATGGAGATGAGATGACCAGAATTCTCTGGAAAATAATCAAAGATGAACTTCTTCTTCCGTATATTGATTTGAACACTGAGTATTATGACCTTGGTCTGGAATACAGAAATGAAACGGATGATCAGGTAACTGTTGATGCAGCAGAGGCTACAAAGAAGTACGGCGTTGCAGTGAAATGTGCCACTATCACTCCTAATAAGGCAAGAATGGAAGAGTATACCTTAAAGAAAATGTACAAGAGTCCTAACGGAACGATTCGTGCAATTCTCGACGGAACTGTTTTTCGTGCCCCAATCGTAGTGAAGGGTATTGAACCATGTGTTAAGAACTGGAAGAAACCGATCACCATCGCACGTCATGCCTATGGTGATGTATATAAGAACACAGAGATGTATATTGACGGCCCCGGAGATGCTTATCTGGTATTTGAAGGCGCAGACGGACAGCAGAGAAAAGAGCTGATCCATCATTATGAGGGACCGGGTGTGCTTCAGGGTATGCACAATCTGGATGATTCTATCACAAGTTTTGCAAGATGCTGTTTTAATTATGCACTGGATACAAAACAGAACCTGTGGCTTGGCGGCAAGGATACGATCTCCAAGATTTATGACGGACGTTTTAAGGAAATCTTTGCAACTATTTATGAAGATGAGTTTAAGGAGAAATTCGAGGCAGCAGGCATTGAATATTTCTACAGCCTGATCGATGACATCGTAGCTCGTGTCATGAAGGCTGAAGGCGGATTTATCTGGGCCTGCAAGAACTATGATGGAGATGTTATGAGCGATATGGTTTCTTCAGCATTTGGTTCTCTGGCTATGATGACATCTGTACTGGTATCTCCACAGGGATATTACGAATATGAAGCTGCTCATGGAACTGTACAGAGACATTATTATCGTTATCTGAAAGGTGAGGAGACATCTACTAACTCTGTAGCAACTATTTTTGCATGGACCGGAGCTCTGAGAAAAAGAGGTGAGCTGGACGGCAATAAAGAATTGATGGAATTTGCTGATAAACTGGAGAAGGCGACTCTGGAGACGATTGAAAGCGGTAAGATGACAAAAGACCTTGCGCTGATCACTTCTCTTGAGGATGTGACAGTACTGAACAGCAAAGATTTCATCCTTGCCATCAGAGAGAGACTGGATGAAATTTTATAATGTCAGAAATTATCCGGTAATGTTTCTATAACATTATAAAGTTCTCCGGGCAGGATCACACTGCAGCAGAGAAACCTGTAAAAAGTTATAAACTGCGAAAATGGGAAGAACCTGCATTATGCAAGTTCTTCCCATTTTTCATATAATCCTTCTAATTCTTCGGTAATGGTGGCTTTCTCTTTGCTGAGTTTCGCACATTCTGCCACATTTGTGCAGATATCCGGGAGAATCATGGTTTCGTCGATCTCTTTATCTCTGGTCTCAAGTTCTTCAATGCGGGCTTCTACTTTTTTTAGTTCATTCTCTCGTTTTCGCTGGCGGGCCTGTTCTTCTTTCTGCTGCTGCCAGGAAAGCTTGTTATCAGAAGCCTGCTTTGCTTCTGTCACAGCCTGAGCGGCAGCCGGAGCATATTTTTCCGTCAGCTCTTCTTTTTTCTCCAGATAATAGTCGTAATCTCCGATATAATTTACAATTGCCTGATTGGTCAGATCCAGGATCCGGGTAGCTGTCTGGTTGATGAAGTAACGGTCGTGGGAAACATAGAATACGGTTCCTGTGTAACTGTTCAATGCCTCTTCAAGAATCTCTTTTGAAGCGATATCCAGATGGTTGGTGGGCTCATCGAGGATCAGAAAGTTTGCTTCGGACAGCATCAGCTTGGCGAGGGAAACACGACCTCTTTCTCCGCCGGACAGAGCGGAGATCAGTTTGAATACGTCATCCCCTGTGAAAAGGAATGCTGCCAGCATATTTCGAATTTCTGTTTCCGTAAGTGTGGGATAAGCATCTGAGATTTCCTCAAAAATAGTTTTCTCCATATGAAGAACATGGTGTTCCTGGTCATAGTAGCCAATCTGTACCTTGGAACCAAGAGTAAATCTGCCACTGTCTGCATCGATCAGCCCATTGATGATCTTTAACATGGTGGTTTTGCCTGTGCCGTTATTGCCAATCAGGGCTACACGTTCTCCACGTTTGATCTCAAAGGAGATGTCACTGAAAAGTGTCTGTCCGGGAAAAGATTTGGAAAGACTTTCCACAGTAAGGACATCATTTCCGCTGACAAATCTTGGTTCCAGGGAAATGCGCATCTGATTCTGAATCTCCTGTGGTTTATCAATGCGCTGGACTTTATCCAGCATTTTCTCGCGGCTTTCCGCACGTTTGATGGATTTCTCGCGGTTAAAGGATTTCAGCTTGGCAATGACTGCTTCCTGATGTTTGATATCCCGCTGCTGGTTCAGGTAGGCTTTGTACTGGGCGTCACGCAGCTGGGCTTTTTTCAGGGCATAGGCAGAATAGTTGCCACTGTACATACGCATATTTCCTGCTTCGATTTCCACAACTTTTGTTACGACTTTGTCAAGAAAGTAACGGTCGTGGGATACGATAAATACAGCACCCGGGTAATTCAGAAGATAGGTTTCCAGCCAGGAAATACTCTCCATATCCAGATGGTTGGTAGGCTCATCCAGAAGAAGAATGTCAGGGCTGGCAAGAAGCAGTTTACCCAGAGCTACGCGGGTTTTCTGGCCGCCTGAAAGAGTTTCTATCTGGCGTTCGAAATCTTCTTCTGTGAAACCAAGACCTTTTAATACACCCATGATCTCACTTTTGTAAGCGTAACCATTTTCCAGTTCAAACTGGTGACTCAGTCTTGTGTAAGTATTCATCAGGCTGTCCAGAGCATCTCCGGTGGTGGTTTTCATTTCCTGTTCCAGAGAGCGCAGACGGTTCTCCATATCAATAATGTGCTGTTTGGTGGAAATCAGTTCTTCGTAAATGGTATGATGGCCATGAATGTCCTGATACTGGGCAAGGTAGCCGATATTTTTATCTTTGGCAAGTACCACGTTTCCTGAATCCGGGGAGAGCTCATGCATAATGATTCGCAGCAGAGTCGTCTTGCCTGCACCGTTATTGCCGATGAGAGCTGCCTTTTCGCGGTCTTCTATATGGAAACTGGCATCCTTGAGAATGATTTTTTCGCCAAAGGATTTACAGATATTCTGACATGATAAAATCATAGGAATTCCTCCGTTTGTAATTTGTCCGCGTACTATTATAATCGAAAATGCCTGTTTTTGAAAGCATTTTAAGAGATTTTGTCCAGGGAAAAGAAAGCACCGGATGGATGCATGGAAGAAAATATGATATTCCGGGGAATTTTTCAGAATGAAATTGATAAAAAAATACAGAAATATTTGGTCAAAAAGTACAAATTTAATTTGACAATAAAATAACATCTGGGTATAATTGACATAGATAAGTTAAGGAGGGAAAATTTGTGGAAGCTAAGGAAATTTCGAAAGCGGTAATCAAGCGTCTGCCGCGGTACTACCGCTACCTCGGTGAATTGATGGAGGAGAATGTAGAGCGTATATCTTCAAATGATCTTAGCAAGAAGATGCATGTGACGGCTTCCCAGATTCGTCAGGACTTAAATAATTTCGGTGGTTTTGGTCAGCAGGGTTACGGCTATAATGTACGCTATTTGTATACAGAAATCGGTAAGATCCTTGGGCTGGATACTGTACATCCGATGATTATTCTGGGTGCCGGTAATCTGGGACAGGCATTGGCCAATTATGTGGATTTTGAAAAGCGCGGATTTAAGCTGGTTGGTATTTTTGACGTCAATCCTGTACTTGAGGGGATTGCAGTTCGTGGAATTGAGATTCAGATGTTGAGCGATCTTCCTTTGTTTCTGAAGGAGAATGAGGTTGAGATCGCGATCCTGACTCTTCCTAAAAACAAAGCCAAAGAGATGGCAAAGATTTTAATTGATAATGGAATTAAGGCAATCTGGAATTTTGCACATATTGATCTGGATGCCCCGGAGGATGTAATGGTAGAGAACGTACATCTTTCAGAGAGTCTTATGACTTTGTCCTATAACCTGAGTGAGTACAGAAAGGAACATGAAGGGATGTAAGGGATAACTGTGAAACACAAGGCTGTGGTCATCTGATCACAGCTTTTCTCTTGTATGTAAATGTGTTATTGTAAACAGGAGGTGAACAGATGAGAGAGATTGTAACTGCTGTTGAGATGAAAGAACTGGATCATAATACGATTCAGAAAGCAGGGATATCGTCTCCGGTACTTATGGAGAGGGCGGCATTAAAGACGGTTGAGGAGATTGTACAGAGATTAAAGAATAAAGAAAAAGAGAAAATCCTTGTGGTCTGCGGAACCGGCAACAATGGCGGAGACGGATTGGCGATTGCCAGACTGCTTCAGTTGAGAGGAGTCAGAACCTGGTATTATATTGCGGGTAAGGAAGAGAAAATGACTGCTGAAACTGCCGGACAGCTTAAAACAGCAGAATATTATCAGGTGCCCCGGGTGCATAACCTGGATCCGGATGAATATACTACTATAGTAGATGCCATCTTTGGGGTTGGACTGAGCAGACCTGTAGAGGGAAAATATGCAGAGCTTATCAGTACAATGAACCGGGCATCTGCGTATAAAGTAGCTGTGGATATTCCATCCGGGATTGACTCAGACACCGGATTTGAGAAGGGAATTGCATTCCGGGCAGATCTTACGGTTACCTTTGCTTTTCGCAAACGAGGGCTGTGTTTTTATCCCGGACGCATGTATGGCGGTGAGATCGTTGTTACGGATATCGGAATCTATTCCATACCCGGAAAGAAAATCTGTATGCATCATCTGGAACGTGAAGATTTGAAAATGCTTCCGGAGAGAGTTCCCTATGGAAATAAAGGAACCTTCGGTAAGGTTCTTCTTATAGCTGGCAGCGAAGGAATGTGCGGAGCTGCATATCTGAGTGCAGCAGCTGCTCTGAAAAGCTCTGCGGGAATGGTGAGAATTCAGACCGTGGAGGCCAACAGGATTCCGTTGCAGACACTGTTGCCGGAAGCCATGATCACCTGTGATTTTGATGAGAAAAAAAACCAGGCAATGCTTGACTGGTGTGATGTGCTTGTGATAGGACCAGGTCTTGGAACCGGAGCGCAGAGCAGGGAAAGAGCTCAGTGGTTTCTGGCGAAGGCAGCTGAGTGTAAAAAAACAGTAATTCTGGATGCAGATGGCCTGAATCTTCTGTCAGTCCATGACAACTGGAAGCGTTTTATCGGGGAACATGTGATCCTGACACCTCATATTGGTGAGATGAGTCGTCTGTGCGGAAAAGAAAACGGTAAGATCCAGGATTGTCTGGCACAGACCGCAGCTGATTATGCAAAGGAGTCTGGAGCGGTTTGCGTTCTGAAGGATGCCTGTACTGTGGTGGCAGACGCTTTTGGAGATATGTATTTGAACATTTCGGGTAATGCAGGAATGGCTACAGCGGGAAGTGGAGATGTGTTAAGCGGTGTGCTTGCCGGTATACAGTGTATGTATCTGGCAGCAGAAAAGAAATTTCCTCCTGTTATGCTGGCTGCACTTGGTGTATATGTGCATGGGCTGGCAGGTGATCTGGCTGCTGAAACAGTAGGGCAGCGAGGGATGACCGCAGGAGATATCATCTGTTTTCTGCCGGAAATACTAAGATAGAATATTCATTTTGAGGCAGTAAATCTGTGAAACAATTTGCAGATATTAACATGAAAAAATAACAGAGGAAAATTATTATGAAGAAAGATAGCAGAGTAAAAGCAGTCATTTCACTGGATGCAGTAGAACATAATTTCCGGGAAATGAGAAAAAATATTGCAGAAGAGACAAGGATGATCGCAGTCATAAAGGCTGACGCTTATGGACATGGCGCGGTGCCGGTTGCACATCTCATTGAGGATTATGATTATATCTGGGGATTTGCGGCTGCAACTGCGGAAGAAGCGATTCATCTGCGAGAAGCCGGGATTACAAAACCAATCCTGATCCTTGGAATTGTTTTTGATGAATATTTTCCGGAACTTGTCCGTTATGAGATCCGTCCTGCAGTGTGCGAATATGAGGAGGCAAGGAAACTTTCAGACGAAGCGGTTCTGCAGAAAAAAACTGTACATATTCATATTGCTCTGGACACAGGAATGACCAGGATCGGTTTTGCGGATGCACAGGAAAATGTAGAGGAAATTAAAAAAATTTCAGAACTTCCAAATCTTGAGATTGAGGGTATGTTTACTCATTTTGCAAGAGCAGATGAGTATGACAGAAGTCCGGCTATGGTACAATTGGAGCGGTATCTGGATTTTTCAAGGCGCGTAGAAGAGGCAGGAGTGGAAATTCCTCTGCATCACTGTTCTAACAGTGCGGGCATCATACGTATGCCGGAAGCAAATCTGAATATTGTCCGCGCCGGAATCACAATTTATGGAATTTATCCTTCTTCTGAGGTGGAGAGAGATATTGTAAAGCTTGAGCCGGTTATGGAACTTAAGAGTCATGTGACTTATGTGAAGGACGTTCCTGCCGGAGCAGCGATCAGCTACGGCGGTACTTATGTGG
>ENA-OOXF01002261-OOXF01002261.1-human-gut-metagenome-genome-assembly--contig:-NODE-2261-length-11094-cov-1.626597_pt1 | contig 11094 bp, 11 predicted proteins | sample MGYA00241586_ERZ501341 | MGnify/ENA primary metagenome ERZ501341 (study PRJEB25962, sample SAMEA2042985) | human gut metagenome | biome: human gut; feature: human-associated habitat; material: faeces... | reverse complement strand
CTGGTTCTAAGTTAAGTTCTGTAAGAGATATGGCTCAAGAATTTGGTGTAAATCCTAATACTATGCAACGGGCATTATCTGAACTTGAAAGAGAAAATCTTTTATACAGCCAAAGAACAAGTGGAAGGTTTGTAACTGATAATGAAGATAATATAAATCAACTACGTGAAGAAGTCGCTAAGGTTGAAATATTATCTCTATACAATATACTTACTAAACTTGGTTACAAAAAAGAAGAACTAATAGAATTAGTTATAAATAATTTAAAGGAGATGAGTTAATGGACAATATCGTTGAAATTAAAAATGTATATAAAAGTTACTCAAAAAAAGAAGTTATAAGTAATATGAATTTAAATATTCCTAAAGGAAAGATTGTAGGACTTTTAGGTCCTAATGGAAGTGGTAAAAGTACAATTGCTAAGTTATTGATTGGTTTATTAGAAAAAAAATCAGGTAATATCATTATTGATCATAAAGAATTGAATCTAGAAAATCTCTATAAAATAAGAGAAAAAATCGGAATTGTCTTTCAAAATCCAGATAATCAATTTGTTGGAGCTACTGTTGAAGATGATGTTGCTTTCGGTCTTGAAAATAAGGGACTTCCCTATAAAGAGATGGTTTCTAGAGTTCAAGAGGCATTGTCTTTTGTAGGCATGATGGATTTTAAGGACAGAGAACCAGCCAGACTATCTGGAGGTCAAAAACAACGTGTGGCTATTGCTGGAATTATTGCCATGAGACCATCTATTTTGATTTTGGATGAAGCAACAAGTATGCTTGATCCAGAAGGTCGCCAGGAATTAATTCAATATATTGAGGATATTCGTCAGCAATATGGAATGACTGTTTTATCAATTACTCATGATCTCGATGAGGTTGCGATGAGCAACCGTGTTTTAGTTTTAAAGCAAGGTAAAGTGGAGTCCATTTCAAGCCCTCGTGAACTTTTTAGCAGAGGCTCAGAGTTGGTTGACTTAGGTCTTGATATCCCTTTTAGTGCGTTACTAACTCAGAAACTTAAAAATCAAGGTTTGATAGATTGTGAAGGCTATCTGACAGAAAAGGAATTGGTAGAACAATTATGGGAATATCTCTCGAAAATGTAAGTTATACCTATCAATCGGGTACTCCTTTTGAGAGGCGTGCCCTTTTTGATATGACAGTTACGATAAAAGATGGTTCGTATACAGCCTTTATTGGACATACAGGGAGTGGTAAATCAACGATTATGCAGTTGCTGAATGGACTTTATTTACCAACTAGTGGTCAGGTTAAAGTTGATGACACTATTATAAATAGTCAATCCAAGAATAAGGAAATAAAGCCAATCCGTAAAAAGGTCGGTTTAGTTTTTCAATTTCCAGAGAGTCAGTTATTTGCAGAAACTGTTTTAGAAGATGTTGCCTTTGGACCTCAAAATTTCGGAGTTTCTAAGGAGGAGGCCGAACAGCGTGCTCTGGAAAGTCTAAGATTAGTTGGTCTCTCAGATGAGTTACGTGATCAGAATCCTTTTGATTTATCGGGAGGGCAGATGCGACGTGTTGCTATTGCAGGTATTCTAGCTATGCAACCAGATATTTTAGTGTTGGATGAACCGACTGCTGGTCTAGATCCTCAAGGACGAAAGGAGTTAATGTCACTCTTTAAGCAGTTACACCTTTCTGGAATAACGATTGTCTTGGTTACACATTTGATGGATGACGTTGCAGATTATGCAACAGCTGTAAATGTTATGGAAAAAGGGCGCCTAGTATTGTCAGGAACTCCTAAAGATGTTTTCCAAAAAGTCGCTTTTCTCAAAGAAAAGCAGTTAGGTGTTCCTAAAATCACAGAGTTTGCGCTACAACTGCAAGAAAAAGGTTATAGCTTTGAAAGTCTTCCTATTACAATAGAGGAATTCGTAGAGGTGTTGGTTCATGGATAAGTTAATTATTGGGCGTTATATTGTTGGTGATTCTTTTATACACCGATTAGATCCTAGAAGTAAATTATTAGCAATGCTGATTTATATTATCGTCATTTTTTGGGCTAATAATCCTGTAACTTATGCTGTGATAACTCTATTTACACTTTTCTTGGTTTTCTTGTCTAAAATCAAGCTTGGTTTCTTTTTGGGTGGTATTAAACCAATGATTTGGATTATATTATTCTCTACCCTGTTTCAAGTTTTCTTCAATACAAGAGGGAATGTGCTTTGGTCCATCGGATTTTTTAAGATTACGGAAGTTGGTTTAAATCAAGGTTGGATGATATTTCTCAGGTTTATACTCATTATTAGTTTTTCCACCTTACTTACTCTAACAACTACGCCGTTAAGTTTATCTGATGCAGTAGAGTCACTTTTAAAACCGCTGACTATTTTTAAAGTACCGGCACATGAAATTGGTCTAATGTTATCTTTGAGTTTACGTTTTGTACCAACCTTGATGGACGATACAACGCGGATTATGAATGCTCAGAAGGCGCGTGGTGTTGATTTTGATGAAGGAAATATTATTCAAAAGGTTCGGTCAATTATACCAATCTTAATTCCTTTGTTTGCATCTAGCTTTAAACGAGCAGATGCTTTGGCGATTGCTATGGAAGCACGAGGCTATCAAGGTGGTGAAGGACGAACAAAATATCGTCGACTTTTATGGAACTGTCGAGATACCTTGTCAATTATTGCTATTTTAGCTTTAGGGTTAATACTTTTTTATCTTAAGAGTTAATTCGTAAAAATGAATAAAAACTAGGTCTTAAGACCTAGAAATATTTGAAGAACGTCTACGTAGGCGTTCTTTTTCGTCTAATCTCAATCTACCTGTAATATTTTTAATATCACTAACAAGAAGATGTTATATTTGCACGGTATTATAGATACATGGTTATAGTTCTTCAGCTTAATCTGGATTAAAGAATCCCTATAGTGAATAAGCCAGTTGATTAACTATTAACCTATTGGTCATAAATAAAATAATTTAATAACTTTTACTAATATGGATTGGACTATAAATAGATAAAGGAGCATTATCATGCAAACAAAGAATACATTTAACACTAAAAAACTAGGTCTTTTTGGACTTGTTACAGTGGCAACACTTGGAGCAACAGCTTTAGCTAATGCAGAAACTTACACAGTTCAAAAAGGAGATACCCTTTCAGCTATTGCTAAGAAGAATGGTACGACAGTGGACGAAATCGTCTCAAAAAATGGCATCCAAGATGCTAATAAGATTTATATTGGTCAAAAATTAACGATTAATGAAACTACTGAGGAGCCAGCAGAGATACCTGCTTTAGTAGAAACATCAACAGATTCTACCCAAAGTGAAAGTAACCAAACGACCGACACAAATCTTTCTTCTTCAGAGGCAGCTGCTAAGGAAGAAATCGCTCAACGTGAGTCAAGTGGTAGCTACACAGCCCAAAACGGACAATATTATGGACGTTATCAATTATCTTCATCATATTTGAATGGTGATTTTTCTCCTGCGAACCAAGAAAAAGTAGCAGATAATTATGTAGCAAGTCGTTATGGTTCATGGACAGCAGCTCTTGCTTTCTGGAACGCCAATGGCTGGTACTAAAATTTTGTCATTGAATTGTGAGAAAATAAAGTAGAAACTCATACAAATAAGAGAAAAAATGCCAGATTTTTGGTATTTTTTTATTGAAATGATAAATCATTATAACATTAGGCATAATATGAATAATCGGCAGTAATATTACTAGGTTATGATGAATATAACTAGAAGAAACTAGGAGAGATTAATGTTTAAAAAAAGTTATAAGGGACATCGTATCAAATTAGCAGTAAAAAAAATCATTGGCGGTACCAGCAGCAATTGTAACGAGTTTTATTGTCATTTTGGTAGTTTCACTCTCTCCTTTAGTTAATAAAGGATTGGTTAACGCATTCTCGGATTCAGTTATACCAACTCCTTCAACAACATCAACAACGTCAGAATCAACAGCAGATTTGGTGAAATCAACAGAGGTTAGCTCAATCAAAGAGAATAAAGAAAAGGTTGAAGAAAGTAAAGCTCAATCAGAGACAATGACCGAAACAGTAGGAGCATCAGAAAAACCTCAATCAGAGTCTGCTACAACAGCAAGCATTGACGCTACGTTTACTCAAAATAATGGAGCAGCTTCTTCGGTTGCTGCTTCGACTACTGGAAATGGTTCAGTTATTATCTCAAATGGCAACACTGAAGGAGAAATCGGTTCTTATGCAGCAGCACAGATGGCAGCAGTAACTGGAGTCCCACAGTCAACCTGGGAGTCGATTATTGCGCGTGAATCAAATGGTGATTATACTGTAGCAAGCAGTTCAGGGGCATCAGGTTTCTTCCAAACAATGCCAGGATGGGGTTCAACTGCAACAGTTGAAGATCAAATTCAATCAGCCTTGAATGCCTATAACGCACAAGGATTGTCAGCTTGGAATTACTAAGATTTATAGAAGTTGGGAGGTATCTCTCAGCTTTTTATTTCGGATATTAGTAATCGTTTTCACGGAGCTTTTTGTTATAATGGGTAATGAAAGGTTTAGCAATGAAACAATTTTTTAAATCAAAAGAAAAGCTATGGGTTCCCCTTATTATTGTAGTTTTTGCTGTGTTATTGGTTACGCCACAATTATTTACAAGAAAAGTCATTTTAGGTTCAGATTCCGTTTTTCACTATAATAGGTTTTATGAAGCCGCTATGCAATTAAAGAATGGTAACTTTTCTTACTTTTTATCTTTGTATGGCTTCCAACAGTCAGGCCGCATTGTCAATGCTCTTTACGGTCCTTTTTTTGCTTATTTACAAGGAGGACTTGTTTTAATAAGTGGCACTTGGTTTCGTTATCAGATTGTGTCGAGGATACTACTACATATATTAGCTGAGTCCTCAATGTATGCTTTGCTCAAGCAGTGTAAAGTTAAGACTACCATTGCCTTGTCATTAGGTTTACTCTATGCTACAACATTCTCTATCCAGTACTGGACGATGCGTCAGGGGTTTTCTAGTTGGGGAGCAGCTTTATTACCTTTTTGTTTTATCCCAGCAATTCGCTACATTTTTTATCAAAAAGTAGAACCAATTAGACTTGCCTTATCTATGGCATTAATTTTTCAGGTTCACGTACTCAGCGCTTTAATGTTAGTGATGATGTATATTCCTTTCTATCTTTACACCTTTGTAACGTTATCCGTCGCTAAGAAGAAGGAAACCTTCTTGCAAGTCTTTATAGCAGTCATTCTTTTCCTCTTGCTGACTGTCAATATCTGGTTAATACTCCTATATTTGAGAGGCACGAATCATCTTTTAGATCCATTTATAAATAGGGAAATAGGTAAGAATGGAATTGATGGAACAGCAAGATACTGGCTATATACTCCAATTTCCTTAATGGTGTTACTCGTTTTACAGTTTGTTTATGCTATTTTGAATTGGAAGAAATTGGCCAAATGGAAAAAAATATTGCATTTTATCTATTTTATCTTCTTTTTCTTATCAACAGGTCTTTTTCCGTGGCAGTATCTAGTAGAAAATGGAAATACATTTGCTGAACTGATTCAATTTCCATTTAGATTCTTTGTTCCTGCTACCATTTTACTTTTAGCAATTACGGGGTTAACGGTCACGCGATTTGTAAACTGGCGAAAAAGTATTGCTGTTTTACTCTTTGCCTTTGCGGGTGTTGGTCTTATTCAGAATATGATGGATACTACCGATCGTGTAAAAACTGCGGCACAAGATGGTGAACTTATTACCATTGTTAAACATACTTACGTTGAAGGAGATTACCAGACGATAAGTCTTACCATGAATGACAGTGACTTGTCACAGTTTTTAAATTTAGTTGTCAAACCCACACCAGATTACGTACCTATTTATGGGACAATAGGTAAGCAGAACACTTATGATCTTTATTACGAAAATATCGTTACTAATCAGAAGGCAGAAAAGCTACTAGAAGATGGTTATCTTGTATTAACTTGGCAGGCTGCTGAAGGGGAGAAAATGAATCTACCGATAGTTGTCTATAAAGATTCCATCTTGACACTAAATGGTAAAGAACTAGACAAGGATGACTATAACTTGTCAACGATTGGTACACCCACTGTTTCATCACAAGAAGGACATAATAAACTTGTGTTAAGTTATAATGAGCCAGGATGGCTATTTGTAGCGTTATTGACTCCAATAATAGTCTTGGCAGTAATATGTTTACAGTGTCTTTACACGAAAATAAATATCAAAAAGGTTACCACTAGGTAACCTTTTTGCATTATTCTTTAATCATGATATAATTAAGCTTGCGTGCTTTTACGCTTCAAAATCGACCTTCAAATCGATATTTGAATAACTAGACCCTTCAAGTCTATGTTAATTTTTATTTGATGGGAGGAGTTATCTATGACTGATAATTCAAAAACACGTGTTGTTGTTGGTATGAGTGGTGGCGTTGATTCATCAGTAACAGCCTTACTTTTAAAAGAGCAAGGTTATGATGTAATTGGTGTTACAATGCAAATTTGGCAAGAAGATAAGGATTATACAGAAAGAGAAGGTGGATGTTGCTCACTTTCAGCTGTAGATGATGCTAGAAGAGTGGCAAATAAAATTGGAATACCTTTTTATGTAATGAACTTTAGAGATAGCTTTAAAGAAAAAGTTATTGAAAAAATATATAATATAGACGAATATTCTGAAAAAGCGGAAAGTTCTATAATAAAAAAATACTTAAATAATAATAAACTTTTTGATATTGTAGAGCAGTATTTTAAGAAAAGCAATGTTAAAAATCTAAGAACTTTAAAAAGGTGTGTTGATTTTATTAATCAAAATTTGCAATATATAGATTTTGATAAGTTGAACAAAAATCAAAAAGAGGAACTTGTTCAAATGGAAATATATACTGTTGTAGAGAACATTAATAAAGATTATATGAAAGTTGAGGAAAAAGAGAACAATAGTATACTAAGTGCATTCGAAGATAAATCAGTACAGTATATTATGAAAAAATACTTCAATAATGCTAGTCCATATTATAAGCATAGAATAGTAAACTATTTAACAAAAATATATGATGATATCAATATAGAAGAAAATGCAAAAATAATTGAATCTATATATGATGAAATAAATAATCCTCAAATAGAAGATATAGAAAAAATAGACCCTTTCTATTTATCAGAAGAACAATTGAGGCAAAGAGTTGATAGTTTTAATGATAAATATATGAATAAAGTTGATGATAGTTTAAATATTTATGATTGGTTTAAAAAATTAAGTTATTTGTATGGATATGCTGAAATAGTTGATTTACAACATTACCTCAAAGATGAAGATATTTTAAATACAATGGATTTATATATAGCACAGTTAGATACAACCAAAGGGATGCAGGAAAGATATCATTTGCATTGGGAATGTGGAACAGAAAGCAATAAAATGAAAGAATATCTAAAAATATTAGAAAATAAGATTTCTATTGGATATTATAATAAACTGTTTGAAGAAGTAAAAACAGAATTTGATAATGGAAAATATGATTTTGATAAATATGATATTTTATTAAATAATCTGATGAATGACAAAGAAGAAAGTATAATTAGAAATAAACTATATAATGAAGAGTTTTTTATTCCTGATTTGAATAATGAATTATGTGAGGCAGAATGGAGATATGCACATAGTATATGGAATAAGATGAGGTTATTTGAAGTAAAAAAAGAATTTATAGATGTTGTAAATAAAAGATTAAATTCGTCAAGTAAATTAGGAAAGTATAGGATTGAATCGTTAAATAAACAATATCATATAGATATTAATTTGTAGATTTATTGCTATGTAAATGAAATATGAAAATAATTAAATTCTATTGTGTTAAAATGAGCAATTTGAATTTTGAAATACAGTATTGGAGCTAATTATGAGTCTACTCTGACTGACTATAGCCTCCATAAAAGAAACGATAAAATGTTGAAATATCAATATTTTATCGTTTTTTATATCTTTAGACTAAAAATAAAAATAATTTTTAATGTTTACTTGAATTAATTACCAAAATAGTGTATAGTAGGTGTTATAGGAAATGAAAATAAGCAGATGTGATTTGCCACCATACATAACAGAGTGAATCTCTGGGAAAGTGAGGTGGTGTTTATGGTAGATTTTTTATTATTCCTAATTATAGGATTTATGATTTCTTTAACTATAAACATAGCCTTATTGACAGTTATATTTATAATGTGGACAAATAAGGAATAAAATAAACAAACACATCTGTTAACTTTGGCGAGTTAGATGTGTTTAATCTCTCGGCAAACCACGTTTGTGGTTTCTCCATTTCCTATTTTTATTTTACTACGATATTTTATAATTGTCAAATATAATTGACTAAAAATTGTAAATAATTACTAAAAATTAAAAAGGATTACAGAGAATAATAATCAGTAAAAAATTCTACTTTGATTAATGCTATATAAATTTTGCTAGCTTTAGCTAGCAAAATTTATATAAAAATATGAGCCTTTGGCGAATATTTTTATACACGATTAAGATATTTTATTTATGGAGCGTAAGCGAAATAAATTAAATATTAATCGTGCATAGAAAGATAAGTAATAAAATTCGCAAGAATTTTATTATTTATCTTTCATAAAAGGGTTGTTAGGGAAAAGAATTTTCCCTGACCATACAGAACGTCTGTGACGTTCTAGTATGTTAGAAACTCATTAAAGTTTTATTCAGGTAAATGCAAAGGAGGTATTTTATTATTGTTAAGCCTTTGAAGGCTATCTATAAAAAGGAAATATAAAAAATGAGTTATGCTATTATTAGAAATGCAAAATACAAAAAAGAAAATTTAGCAGGACTATACAAACATAACGAAAGAAAAAATACAAATTACTCAAATAAAGACATTAATAAAAATAATTCTATAAAAAACTATTCAATAAAAACATGTAATACTACATATAATAATGCTATTAAAATACTACAACAAGAAAATAATTTACAAGGAAGAATAATCAAAACAACCAATGTCGCTTGTGAGTTAATTATTACATCAGATAAAGAATTCTTTGAAAAAATTGGAGAAGAAGAAACAAAAAGATATTTCCAAACTGCATATAATTTTGTAGCAAATTATAAAGGGCTAGGAGAAAAGTATATACTATCTGCAAAAGTACATTTAGATGAAAGTACTCCACACATGCATTTAGTTTTTGTACCAGTTATTCACAAAATAGACAAGAAAAGTGGAAAACACATAGATAAAATTGCTTGTAGCGAATATTGGAAAGGGAAAGATAGTTACAGGCAACTACAAGATAATTTTCATAAATATATTGTTGAACATGGTTTTGAATTAGAACGTGGAAACACAAAAGAAAACACACATATACCAATAGAAAGATTAAAGCAAATAACTAATTATGAAAATATAAAATATGAATTAACGCAAGAACAAATGCAACCTATTAATACCAAAAATAAGGATTTAATAATACGACAGAATAAAGAATTAATTGAGTACACAAACAAATTGAAAATTCAATTAGCCAAGTCTTATACAGCCATAGAAAGAGTAGAAGAATTACAAAGAAGAAATACACATCTAAAATATGAAAATGAAGAACTAAAGAAAGAAAATCACAAATTAAAAAACTATATTGAAAAAACTTTCCAAGTAGTCAAAAATCTATTTAGTTTTCCATTAGATAGATTTAAGAGAATAGTAGATAATTTTGTACAATATTTTGAAAAGTAATTAAAAAGCAAATAATTTGATTAATATAATTCAAGTTATTTGCTTTTGTGTATTTAATTATTATTCGTCTATAACATTATTAAAAATTGGAGAATTAAAAAATTCTTTTAAATCAATATTAAAAGCTTCACATATATGCAATAATGTAGAAATTCTTGGATCGTGTGTTTCATTGTTCATAAATGCTAATAGTGTTGTATGATTTAAGCCTGCTAATGTCGAAACTTTATTTATTGTTATATTATTTTTTCTTGCTAATTCTTTTATTCGTTCTCTTACAGCATTTTCTATTGTCATTTTTTTCTCCTTATTCAGCTTTTACTTCCTCAAATAGTTTGTCGTTAAAAAAGTCATTTAATGATATGTCAAATGCTTCACATATATGTAGTAATGTAGAAATTCTTGGGTCATGCGTTTCATTATTCATAAAAAGTAATAATGTAGTATGTGGCATACCAGATAACATAGATACTTTATTAATAGTTAAATTTCTTTCTTTTGCTAAATTAAGTATTCTTTTCCTAATAGCTTGTTCTAGTGTTAACATCATTATTCACGCCCTTTCAAAAAGAGTTTAGCAAAAGTTAAAGAATAATGACGTAAGTATTTTTACGTAAAAGTATTGACATACTAAATTTTAGCATTGTATAATATATAATGACGTTAGAATAATGACGTATAATATTATTTGAAGGAAGGAAAATGACATGAAAGATATAATAAATAACGTTAAACTTCAAGCAAACGACTTATTAAATGAACTTTTTAGAACACGTGAAGATACAATATATAATTTTACAGAAAATGAAAGAAAGCTACTTTCAAAAAAATCGAAAGATTATTCTAATATCTATATAGCCATAGATAATATACCAGACGGATTTGTAGAAACAATTAATGGAATAAAAACAAGTATTGAAAACTATATTGAAACTCTTAATGAAATGCAAGGATTTGAAAATGAGAAATTTTATAAGGAAGGATTTTCAGATGCAATTCAATTAATTTTAGAGTGTATAAATAATAAACATGAGTTATAAGAAAATAATATTTATAAAAATATGTAAAAAAATTATAAAATGGGATATACTACTAACAAGTAAAATTTTAAAGGTGAGTGATAGGTATGGAAATTTTTAAAGATAATAGTTATAAATATATTAGTAATTTTGTCGAAAGTAAAATACCAATTTTACGACAAAATGAAGATTTTAATAAAAAATATATGGAACAATCTGATTTAATAGATAAACTTAATACAAACTTATCTGGAGAGCAAAAAGAAAATTTTAATACTCTTATAAAATTATTTTATGAAACAGAAGAATATTA
>ENA-OOXF01002249-OOXF01002249.1-human-gut-metagenome-genome-assembly--contig:-NODE-2249-length-11188-cov-17.116141_pt1 | contig 11188 bp, 18 predicted proteins | sample MGYA00241586_ERZ501341 | MGnify/ENA primary metagenome ERZ501341 (study PRJEB25962, sample SAMEA2042985) | human gut metagenome | biome: human gut; feature: human-associated habitat; material: faeces... | reverse complement strand
AAGAAGCCGGATTTAGTGGCCAAACTCGACAAAGTTTTCAGCCGCTATATCCGGCTTCGTGATTGTATGCCGAACGGGTATTTCCGTTGTATCTCATGCGCCCAGATAAAGCCATACGAACAGGCAGATTGCGGACACTTCCATTCGCGCCGCCACATGGCTACACGCTTTGACGAGGACAATGCCCACGCAGAGTGCCGGGCGTGCAACCGTTTCAGCGCAGACCATCTGATACATTACGAGAAAAACTTGAAATCAAAAATCGGTCAGCAACGCTTCGACAAGCTGGCATGGAGAGCAAGCCAGGCGAAGAAATGGACTGATTTTGAATTAATAGAACTCACCAAGTATTACAAGGCTTTGGGAGACAAACTGAGTAAGGAGAAAGGATTATGAGTTATGTTTTACGGGATTACCAGCAGAAGGCCAGTAATGCTGCAGTCAGCTTCTTTGCTAACAGGGCCAAGAAGAACAATGCCATCATGGTACTGCCTACCGGAGCCGGCAAGAGTCTTGTGATAGCCGACATCGCCAGCCGTCTTGAAGGGCACACGCTAGTATTTCAGCCCAGTAAGGAGATACTAGAACAGAACTATCTGAAGCTCTGTTCGTATGGTGTTCTGGATTGTTCCATCTACTCTGCCTCATTCGGGCGAAAGGAGATTTCAAGAATAACTTTCGCCACTATCGGAAGCGTAGTCAACCATCCGGAACTTTTCCAGCATTTTCAGAATATCATCATCGACGAGTGCCATCTGGTTAACCCGAAAGACGGAATGTACAAGAGATTTCTTTCGATGCTGAAATGTAAAGTTCTTGGATTGACGGCTACGCCTTACCGGCTTTCATCAAGCAGGGATTTCGGCAGTATGTTGAAGTTCATCACACGCACACGCCCGTGCGTGTTCTCTGAGGTAATCTATCAGGTTCAAATCTCTACTCTATTGGATATGGGGTATCTTTCGAAGCTGAACTATTATCCGATGAATCCTTTGGGATGGAACGAACTTAACCTGAAGGTGAACACTACCGGAGCCGACTACACGGACAAGTCTGTAGTGAAAGAGTATGAGCGTATCGACTTCTACGGGTTTCTGGTGAGCATCGTCCAAAGGCTTATGAATCCCAAGAGCGGTGTAAAACGAAAAGGTATATTGGTTTTCACCCGTTTCTTGAAAGAAGCAGAACGTCTCACCTGGTCCATTCCCGGAACAGCCATCGTTTCAGGAGAAACACCGAAAAAAGAACGCGAACATATCCTTGAAGCGTTCAAGGCCGGAGAGATACCCGTTGTAGCCAACGTAGGTGTACTTACTACCGGATTTGACTATCCTGAACTGGATACGATTGTCATGGCCCGTCCGACAATGTCACTGGCTCTTTGGTATCAGATAGTCGGTCGTGCCATCCGTCCGCATCCTAACAAGGAGGCTGGCTGGATCGTTGACCTTTGCGGGAATCTGAAACGATTTGGCGAAGTCAAGGATTTACGCCTGGTGGATAGCGGAAACGGTAAATGGGCCGTGTACTCCAATAGCAGACAGTTGACTAACGTAAGATTCTAAGATTATGGAAGGATATATAAAACTAAGCCGCAAGTTCTTCTCGAATGATATGTGGAATGAAGCCCGGACTTTTAGCAGTTGCGAAGCGTGGCTTGACTTGATTCAGTCAGCACGATTTGAGGCAACGCCCCGTATGGAGAGTATCGGAGGTCGAGAAGTCTCTTATACAAGAGGACAATATCCTGCATCCATAAGATTCTTATCAAAGCGTTGGAAATGGTCTGAGAGGAAAGTACGGACGTTTCTTGCCTTTCTGAGAAGAGAGAACATGATAACTCTTTCCAAAGAACAAGGAATGAATGTAATAACCTTGGTAAAGTACAATGAGTATAATGGCTCAGAGTCTGACACAGTAAGTGACACAAGCAATGACACAATGAGTGACATAAATATCATTCAGGAAATCAATAATTTACGGATGCAAGTGACACAGCTAATGACACAAGTGGCGACACAGCAGGTGACACACCCTGCCAAAGAGCCAGAAAAGCGACACACGGGTGACACAAAGCAAATAAAGGAGAAGAATATTATTAAAGAAACTACTACTAACGTAGTAGCAAAGAAAGACGCGGCTAAAGCCGCTACTCTCTCTAGGAAAGAATCCTTCTACCAGTCGTTAGTCCCTTATGTCAGTCAGTACCCGAAAGAAATGATTCGGGCTTTCTTCGATTACTGGAGCGAGCTTAACAAGTCAGAAACCAAGATGCGCTATGAACTGGAAAAGACCTGGGAGCTTCCAAGACGGCTGGCGACCTGGGCCAGTCGTGAGAAAGTGCCTTCAAAAACAGATGTAGGCATAGTTCTGAAGGATAATTCACCGGGAAAATACAAGAAAGGCTGGTAAACATGGAACAGATAAATTTTCAACAGACAATCGAACGGCTCAAAGATACGGGTTTCTCCCCTATTCCTAACGTCGTAAAGATAACCGTTCCGGATGCCAAAAGAGTTCTCTGGGCCGGTATCAGGTACTTCACTGGAGAAAATGCCAGATGGCTTCCTGAGTACGAAGAAGTGGCAGGCTGGCTGGCCGGCAATGAAGGTCGCGGACTTCTGTGTTTCGGCAACTGCGGACGCGGAAAGACCCTTATCTGCGGAAAGATTCTTCCTTTGGTTCTTAACCATTACTGCCGCAAGGTGGTAAGCTGCTACGATGCACAGCAGATGAACGCTGATTTGGACGCCGTGAAGCAAAAACACATCATCTACGTTGACGATATAGGGACAGAGAATCTTAGCGTCAAATACGGCGAAAAAAGGCTTGCATTCGCTGAACTGGCAGACGAAGCAGAGAAGAAAGGAAAGCTTCTTATCCTGACCACCAACCTAACGATAGACGAGCTGAGAGAGAAATATGGGGAAAGAACCATTGACCGGCTGAGGGCGATAACGAAAACCGTCCTCTTCAGCGGTGAAAGCCTGAGAAAATGATATGAAAATCACAATTAACTGGGTAACTCGTGACTGGAACCTGATCAGGAGGTTACGTGAGAAATACCGTCTTCCACAATACATGAACGTGAACGGACTCACAGAAGCAGAGGTTGACGAAGAGACATTAAGCAATCTCCGCAAGGGTGAGCCAAAGTATTTAATCATCAGAAAAGTAGAGAAATGACAAGACAAGAATCAGAAAGAAAGCTCAATGAACTGAGAAAGAAGTATATCGCCTTGATTTCATCCATGAACTTTGCCAAAGCACAGAAAATCAAGAACAAGATTGACTCCCTTGAAAGAGAGGTGGAACCGCATTCCTTGGGAGAACTTCTTCAGGACTATACCCCGGAGTTCAAGGTAGAAATGCTTCGCAAGATGCACAAGCTGTTCATCTATTCAGACTTACTTGAGGGTGCGGCACTGGAGTTCCAGTCTGAACTTGAATCAAACGGAATAGATGCTCAGGTAGTTTTTCAGGTGAAACGCGTACTGAAAGAACTGAGAAGCATAGTACGAATACCCGATGAAGAGAAAAACGCTTCATTGTCTGACAACTTTGCCGGGATGTGTGATGAAGCCGGACTTGTAGTGAGTAACATAATCAACAAATATCTTGCAAAATGATAACGGAAAATGACCCAATACTTCCACATAAAGTGGATTTGGAGAAGAACCCTTCTGGAACTGAACTGAAAATCGCCCAGCATCGGGAACTGGAGAAACATGGAAAGTATGTGGCTATCCCAGGCGACAAGACACGGACGCGAATTTTCGTCCGCAACGGTGAGGATGCGGAGAAGAAGATAGCCGCTTACTTGGAGAGAATCAACAATCGACCTCAAAGATGGAACTGATATGATAAAATTACTCTATATTGACCTTTTCTGCGGTGCTGGGGGAACCAGTACCGGAGTAGAAAACGCACGCTACGAAGATGAACAATGTGCGAAAGTTGTCGCTTGTGTAAACCACGATGCAAACGCCATCGCCAGCCATGCGGCAAATCACCCGGATGCGCTCCACTTCACGGAGGACATCAGAACTTTGGAACTATCTCCTTTGGTGGCCCATGTAGAACGAATGAAGAAGATTTATCCGGATGCACTGGTTGTATTATGGGCCAGCCTTGAATGTACGAACTTCAGTAAAGCCAAGGGCGGCCAGCCACGGGACGCCGATAGTAGGACGCTGGCTGAGCATCTTTTCCGATATATCGAGGCTATTGTTCCAGACTACATACAGATAGAGAATGTTGAGGAGTTCATGTCATGGGGCGATATGGATGAAAAAGGGCACCCCATCAGCAAGGATAAAGGGCGATGCTATGAGAAGTGGAAACGCAACGTCAGGAAATATGGTTACGATTTTGACTGGCGCATTCTTAACGCTGCCGATTATGGGGCATACACCACTCGCAAGCGGTTCTTCGGTATCTTCGCCAAGCGTGGACTTCCGATTGTATTTCCAGAACCTACTCACTGTAAGTATGGGAAAAACGATATGTTTGGACGATTGGAAAAGTGGAAGCCGGTCAAGGAAGTGCTGAACTTTTCAGATGAAGGAGAAAGTATCTTTTGCCGGAAGAAGCCGCTGGCCGAGAAAACCCTTGAACGCATCTATGCCGGACTGATTAAGTTTGTAGCTGGAGGTAAGGAGGCTTTTATTGTAAAGTATAACTCTATGAGTCGGACGGGGAAATACCAGGCACCAAGCGTTGACGAGCCATGCCCGGTTGTGGCAACACAAGGACGGTTGGCTTTAGCTAAGGTAAACTTTCTTTCCAAGCAATTCAGCGGCCATCCAGATAGCAAGAACATATCTGTGGAAGGACCTTCCGGAACTATCACTTGTAAAGACCACCACGCTTTCGTGTCTGCCTACTACGGAAACGGTCACAACCATTCGGTCGAGCTTCCAGCCCCTACGGTTACGACTAAAGACAGGTTGGCATTGGTAAATTCTGTTTTCATAGATAACCAGTATGGTACCGGGAAACCGACATCCATTAATCAACCAGTTGGTACAGTAACCACGGTGCCTAAGTTCAATATGGTAAGCTGCAAGCCGTGGATAATGAATACAGCTTTCTCGAATATTGGAAGCAGCATTGAGCAACCTTCTCAGACCATTACAGCCAACCGCAAATGGCATTACCTTATGAATCCTCAGTTTGCCAGCGCCGGAGGTTCTGTAAACAACCCATGTTTCACACTTATAGCCCGCATGGACAAAATGCCGCCTTATCTGGTAGAGGTTGAAGGAGGTATCGGCATACAGGTTACACCTGATGACAGTCCGATGACAATCAAGATTAAGGAGTTTATGGCTTTGTATGGCATCATTGACATAAAAATGCGTATGCTTCGGATAGCAGAACTCAAGAAAATAATGGGATTTCCTGAAGACTATGTACTGATTGGCCCCCAGTCAGACCAGAAGAAGTTCATCGGCAACGCCGTGGAGGTGAACATGGCTCGTGTGCTTTGTGAGGCTATCTGTAAGGAGATTATAAGAAAAAGAAAAGTTGCATAAAATGGTTAGTGAGGTACATAACATGGACTGTATGGAATACATGCGGAACATACCAGATAAGTTCTTTGAGCTGGCAGTGGTCGACCCTCCATACGGAATAAATGCCCCGAACATGTCGATGGGTAGCAACATGAACCGTAGGCATGGAGGATACAATGGTGAAAGTATAGCTAAAAGACTGAAAAAGAAACGCTTTAACCAAGGAGCCGGAAAACTTAAGAACCGAGCATTGAATACAATGCAATGCGATTGGGATTATCATCCTCCCTCAAAAGAGTATTTCGAGGAACTGTTCAGGGTAAGCCATAATCAAGTGATATGGGGAGGCAACTATTTTCCTCTACCACCTACACGCGGGATATTGTGCTGGGATAAAATGCAGCCTTGGAAGAATTTTTCCCAGTTTGAGCTTGCTTGGACTTCTTTGATTGTCCGGCATCTATCATTCATTTATCAAATACAGGCGGAAACAATAAAGAATCAAAAATCCATCCAACCCAGAAACCTATCAAACTCTATCAATGGATTCTTGAAAAATTTGCTAAAACAGGTGACAAAATACTGGACACGCACCTCGGAAGTGGAAGTTCCAGAATAGCAGCTTATCGGATGGGGTTCGATTTCTATGGTACCGAAATAGACAAGGAATATTTCGATGAACAAGAGAAAAGGTTTCGGAGAGAATGTTTTGGAGAGATTAAAACGTCTGAAGGAATTATTGTGCAACAAAATCTATTTTAAGTCATGGGAAAGCTAAAAGTCTATTATGGATGGGCCAGAATAGGCAATGTCCGTAAGAAGCGTGCTTTGTCAGTAATGTTCGAAAACGAAATGCTGGGATGCAGGAGTGATCGTGGACAAAGGTGTCTAAGAACACTTCAAGACACCGTATTTGAACGGTACCAGACTGATGAAAAAGAAAAGGAAGGTAAACGTCAGAACCGGATATTTACTGAGTACAGCCTGTTCCTCGACGAGAAGCCGATAAATGGTAGCCTTCAAAGATGCTTGCTGATTAACAGAGAAGCTGACAAGAACAATGTTTCTAAGGCCATGAGTGAAAGAATCTTCGAGGCATTGAGAAAGGCTTTCTTATTTTCAAATCCTGGGTATAAAGAACCTTACTCACAACTTGAATTGAAATTTGAATGATATGGGAAAGCAGGAAAGTGTGAGCGATTTTTATCAGTTCGCAAAGGATTTGGCCAAAGCTGAAAAGGAGCTGAAGGTTGAGCGATGGGTTGAAGTCACTCTTTATTACGGATATGCAGATAAACAAGTAAGTCTTTATCACTACGACCTTCCCCGTGAAATGTATTTCCGCTACCAATGGGTGATTAGATGGAGGATGGCGAAATTTCAGTGTCAATATCCAAAACAGATTATTGGTATAAGTCTGTATCACTATGATAAGCGTTCTGGAGAATCTATGGAGGTTAACGGCTGTCTTAGTAAACTTATATCCGCAAAAGCCCAGATAACGAAAGCAGAACGCAAGATGAATGAGTACATCGAGCACAACCGTCAGAACAACATGTTCTTTGACGAGAATACGGACGAGGAGCTGGTTAAGTTCCGGGAGAAACTGGAGCGAAAGAAACTTGAATGTGCTGAGTGTGAAAAGAGACTTGAACAATTTGTAGAAAAAAGGAGGAAAGAAAATGGCTAACATTGTCAAATTGACCGGATGCAAGGAGGTTTCGCATGATATATATGCTTACTTCACTTGTGATGCTGAAAAAGCATTGAAGGCTTTGGAACTTGAGATACCGTGTACTGGGGCAAATAGCACTGGGGCATACAACATCTACTTTAATGATGAGGGAGAAATTATCTGTGAATATATGACGTTCTGTGTTACACGTGAGTTTAAGAAAGTTTCATCCATACAGGATGCTGTTGAATGGATGGATAGGAAAATGAATGGAAATGAGTAAAACGAAATTGTATTACCTGTTTCTGGCAGTCATGTGGTGGCTGCTTGGATAGGTGGAAAGGAGAAGCTATGAAACAAGTAAAAGTGAAAATTGAAACAACTGTTGAAACCATGTTAGGTGATAAGCCTGTAAATGAATTTCTTGGTGATGTTGCAGATATATGTCATACATCATTGGAGTATTCAACATCAAAACATGAAGGGTGTGAGACGCTCTATGAGGACCAAGAATATGAAGATTACAGAAATGACATGGAGGACAGGATATCTGTTCTTGAAGGTGCTATTTGTCGCATTTTAGAGTTATTGGAGGATTGATTATGAAAGCAATATCCATCAAACAGCCGTGGGCAAGCCTAATCGCTCACGGTATCAAAGACATTGAAAACCGGACTTGGAAGTGTCCTCAGAAGTACATCGGCCAAAGGGTGCTTATTCATGCAAGCAAAGGTAAAGGAGATGGTTGGGTATTAAATAAAGAGCAAGGGTTAAAACTACAAATGCACCCCTCCAATCTTAAAAGTACATTCTATGATGATTTACCTTTTGGTGCCATCATCGGCAGCGTGGTTATATCCGATTGCGTACAAAACCATCCTTCAGTCTGGGCTGAGAAAGGTTGCTGGAACTGGGTACTGGAGGATGCGGTACTGTTTGACAAGCCGATTATGAATGTGAAAGGGAAACTTAGTTTTTGGTGTTTTAATCTGGTAAAATAAAACAACATTAGCAGTGTTATTAATCGGAATTCTTCTATGTGTATTTTTCGCAATAGATGTATACATGGAGATATCATAATGAGGAGGGTAATTTATAATCATTACAAAAATAAAGCTATACATATCATTGAATTCAAGAAATTTTTATCTTTGGAGGAATTTAAAATTAAAATATATGGGAGGATATATTAAACTGGCTGGACAAAGCATTATTAAAAGTGTGTATAAACACCCTGAGAATTGGGGGTTAATGTATAAGGAATATGGTAAATCTGAGAATATCAAAGACTATTCAGAAGAAGAAGTGTCTGAGATGCTTAAAGGCGTATATTCTAAAAGTGGTTATTTGTTAGTTGATGGAGACTATTTTATAAATGTAAATGATGTTATTCAATGTGGGTGTACATTGAAAACAATAACGTCAAATACAAGATTAGATTTGTCGAAGCCTATACCAATCAAAAAAATACGTACATTTTACGTAGAAAATTATTATTTAATAACGCGCAATAGCGTTAATGGGAATAATAAACACTTCATAAATTCTTATTTATCAAAGATTAGGATTATAAATCCAGGGCGTGGTCGGTTTAGAGGATTATATAGTCTTCCTAATTACTATATGTGTGTTCAATCATTTGGACATGGCTATGTACCTAAGGATTTGTTTCATCCTATAAAGTTTTATTTTAATGGAGTCTTTTGGGGTGATCAATATCGAATTAGTGATTTTCTTGTAGATACAGAGCTTAAAATATCATATTAATAACATTTTTACTTACTGACAACCCTTGTCAGTGCTTTGTGAATACCCGGTATCTGCTTTGTGGCGGTTATCAGGTAAATGATTACATTATAGACTCATCAACTGAGGAATAATGGAAAGTTTTCTTTGAAGAAGTACGTAAAATAAATGATTCAAAATTTTGACAAACTAAAAAAATATCTGAAATTTATTCCAGTAAATCATTTATAAACTTTACATTCTTAAAAACTATGGTAATTCGTAAACAAGCCATCATTTCTTGGCTGCTGACCCCAGACGATAACGAACCCGAAAATAGATTAGGTGTACCAATGGTAGATAATAAGGAACATTTTGGATATTTATCTAATGGACTAAGACATTTAGCAGAGATTCGTGATGCTAAGCCAGATTGGGGATTACCAGAACTCATAATGCCCTCGTTTGAAAAAGTTATGCAGAAAAGTGCAAAAAACTTCTTTGATATAGATCATCAACTTTTTCAAGAGTTCTATAATGACAACGTATGTGGTATTCTTTTGTCAAGAGATTGTGGAACTATTGTTTATGGGTTTGGAGAAAATAGATTATATGTGTGGCTTTTCCATGAAGAGGAAGGGTATAGCAAACTATATATGTATTTCTATGCAGAATCAACAAAAGATAATATTCGGAATATATATACATGGCCGACATTATTGAATGACAAACAGCTTTTTAACATGCCCGAAGAGGAAAAATCATTAATGTATGGGAAAATAATAAATAAATTGATTGTCTATCTTGCAGTTAAAAAGTACGTAAAAGTAGATACAATTATTGTTCCTCCTGGTACTATCACTAGATTGGATGACAAAATATACGATTACCAAACTAAAGATAAAATCAGAAATGAGAGTGGCCAGAAAGTAATTGTTATGGATTCTCGCTGGTTTAGAAAAATAGTAAATGACAATAACATCTTTGTAAGAGGTTTCTTTAGATTTCAAAATAAAAAGAACGAGAGAGGCGAATGGTATAAAGAACTTATTTTTGTAGACTCTTATGTTAGAAATGGTTATCATCGCAATGCTTTGATTGAAAAAGAAGAATAATTTTACTGATAATTCATTATGAATACCCGATAACTGCTTTAGTAGTGGTTATCGGGTATTTTATTTCTAACTAATTAACCCCCAATTATTATGAACTTAAACAAATTAAGAGATAAAGCCTACCAGTGTGCAGTTGCCCACGGATGGCATGAAGAAAACCTGAGTGATGAACATTTCCTTTGTCTGGTCATATCCGAACTTATGGAAGCGGTGGAGGCAGACCGGAAAGGGAAACATGCTAACCGGGTCAATTTTGAATATTACATGAAACAGAGGAAACGTGATGATGGGGAATTTATGTACGCTTTCAAACATGGGATCAAAGACAGCGTGGAGGATGAACTTGCTGATGTCTGTATTCGTCTGCTTGATTTGGCCGGACTGAAAGGGTGTGATTTGGATAGCTTCGACTACGAAGGAAGCGATACGGAAGATTATTCTGATATGACCTTCACGGAGTCCATGTTTAGAATCTGCTCCTATGTCACCGACAACTTCTACAGGGATGAACCATTTATCCTCCTGAATGAGATATTCGCTTTCTGCCGGGATAGAAATATCGACATCTTCTGGCACATCAAGCAGAAAATGAAATACAATGAACTTCGTCCGTACAAGCACGGAGATAAAAACTACTGACCATGAAACACGCATTCTACGCCTTAATCATCATACAAGCCCTGTACGAGCTTGTGAAGCTGTTCAGATGTAAATCCCTATATCAACATGCAAAAGTCTTTCAGGACCTAGATAAGACAGCAAAAAGATGGTATCTGATAGCGCATCCATGGCTTCATGTTGCATTCTTCATGGATACCATCGGACTTTTATTGCTGGGGATGGGATTGTTTTCAAGCCAGTGGGTGTGTTTCCTTGTTGTCCTGGTCATGAGCTTCAGCCAGATCCAAAAGCTAGGAGCATGGGCGGTGTTCCTGGACAGTCTGGTAACGGTTATCATCTACGCTTTCGCCATCCTGAATGCATATTACTTGGCATAAAATAAAAAAGGGAGCCAGCCCACACGATTAGAAGCCAACTCCCCCACACGATTATGATGCAAATATAAGAATTTCCAACTAAATAAATCGTGCTATGACAAAAGAATTTTCATCAATCGTGGAGTTGAAATCAATACGTGAACAGAAATCAAGATTATC
>ENA-OOXF01002235-OOXF01002235.1-human-gut-metagenome-genome-assembly--contig:-NODE-2235-length-11258-cov-3.884852_pt1 | contig 11258 bp, 8 predicted proteins | sample MGYA00241586_ERZ501341 | MGnify/ENA primary metagenome ERZ501341 (study PRJEB25962, sample SAMEA2042985) | human gut metagenome | biome: human gut; feature: human-associated habitat; material: faeces... | reverse complement strand
AGATTATGCCTCATTATAACGCATTTTTCATGGAAAGGAGCGGAAGCTATATGGCGAAAGCAAGGGTATATTTTACGCGGGAGATCACACCACAGGCGATGGACCGTCTCTATGACGCGCTCGGCATCCGGCTGAGCGGAAAGACCGCAGTGAAAATCTCTACCGGAGAGCCGGGCGGACATAACTATCTGCATCCGGAGCTGATCGGGGATCTGGTACAGTCGGTAAACGGGACCATTGTGGAGTGCAACACGGCCTACGGCGGCGGACGCGCCAAGACCGAAGACCACCTGAAAGCCGCCGCCGACCACGGGTTCACGGCCATCGCTCCGGTGGACATCATGGACGCCGAGGGCGAAACGGCGCTTCCGGTCGAGGGCGGACGGCACCTCGCGGAGGACTACGTGGGCAAAAACTTTCTGAACTACGATTTCACGGTCGTGCTGTCGCACTTCAAGGGGCACGCGATGGGCGGCTTCGGCGGCGCGATCAAGAACATCTCGATCGGCATCGCCTCGTCGGCGGGCAAGGCGTGGATCCACTCGGCCGGAACGACCACGGACCCGGACCGCATATGGAGTCAGTTGCCTGCCCAGGACGACTTTCTCGAGTCGATGGCCGAGGCGGCCAAGGCGGTAGCTGACCACTGCGGCCAACGAATTCTCTACATCAGCGTCGCCAACAACCTCTCGGTCGATTGCGACTGCGACTCCTCGCCCGAAGATCCCCGCATGGGCGACATCGGCATCCTCGCTTCACTCGATCCCGTAGCCCTCGACCGCGCCTGCACCGACCTGGTGCGCGCGTCGGACGACCCCGGCAAAATCCACCTGATCGAACGGATCGACTCGCGGCACGGCATGCACACGCTCGACTGGGCCGAAGCGCTCGGGATGGGAAGTCAGCGCTACGAACTGGTCACGCTCGACTATCCGGCCATTGCACAGGAAACCCATGCAAACCCATGAAGACACTCCTTCCCGCAGCCCGACCTATTGCAGCGTCGAACGGACGATCAGCGGCAAACACTCTGAAATGCAGCGATCGTACCCCTTCGTTCCTTCGCCAAGTTCGCAATAGGGTCGGATATCAACATGGATGAAACGTTTGGTCTTGTATTCCTTGCAAACATCGTCGTCCCGACAGAGGATCTCCTCTTCGGACGTCGGTTTACGGTAGCCAAGCAGCAGTTTCTCCATATTCCAGCGGTTGTGCTCGACTTCGGCCATCAGCTCGACCTGTGCAGCAGTCAGCCGCTCGGGAGGCGCCACGCCGAAACCCAGCGAGCGCAGCTTGATCTCCACCGAATCGGCGCAATAGAAGTTCGACCACTGCAGCGCCACCGGCAGTTTGCTCCAACCACCCTGCAGTTCGTCATCCGAGGGACAAGACGTGGGGATTGTACCGTATTTTGTCTTGAAATCGTAGATATAATTGACCAACTGTGCCCGGCGCGTATTGCGGCGGTCGAGGTCAAACGGATTGGCCAGCATCCCGAACGGGAAGACGTGCGAATAGCGGTTCTGCGGCTCTTTCTTGAGGCGGTTGTTGAGCAGGTCGAGCAGCGCGCTCGAGGTCTCCTGCCGCACGAAGACCGGAACATTGCGGTCGTAAACCGTATCGGGCATGTAGAGGCCCATGGCCATGCTTTGCGGCGGAAAGTTCAGGCAGACGGCGATCGACAACTGTTGCGACTCGTCTTTGGCCCACTCCGCCAACAGTTGTTGCACGCCCGGACTCTCGGCACGTCCCTTCACAAATTCGAACTCCACATCGAGAAAATCCGTTCCTTTGCCGCAGGCCCGGTTCGGCGGCAACGTCCGGCTCTTCCCGGGAGAATCCATGTCCCGGTAGAGGCTCGATGCCAGGTCGAAGTAGTGTCGATAACGTCCACGGAAGAAGTTCATCTCCTCGTCAGCCACAGCGTCGATGAAGGTAATACGGCTCTTCAGCCGCCGGTCACGGCAGAAGTTCGGAAAGTGGAGCAGGTGTGCAGCCTCGACTCCCAGAGCCACCCCCATGCGGCTCATGCCGATGATGACCAGATGAACCGTCCGATTGCTCTCCCGAGTGATCGGTTCGCGGTCCAAAGCCGGATATTCAACTCGGACAGCCTCCTCTCCGTAACTCCGTTTGACCAACAGTTTCTTGGCCCACTCCTCGTAGAAGTTGAAGGGGTGGAAGTCGATCTGCTTGCGCCACTCTTCGGCCAGGTCCGAGATCTGGAAAGCGGCATAGGTCGTCTGGTATTCGAACAAGACCGAAACCGGAATACGCGGACAATTCGGGGAGCCTTTATGTATTGCCACGATCTTCCGCAGCGAATCGATGTTGAGCGAATCGTGGTCGTACTCGTTCGCCTCGCCGATCAGAAAGATCTCGCGGGCTCGGGTCGTGCAGAGCTTTGCCAACTCCTCGGTCGAATTGCGCTGGGCGTGCAGCACCAGAATACGCCGCTCCTGCCGGGCATCGAGCACCGTGTGGATGCGGTTGCGCACCTTGGCGGCGGGTTGCACGCTCTGAATCAGGATATAGCAATTCCCGTAGCGAGGGTCCGAGCAGATTTGCCGCACGAGCATCGGGACCATCTCGTCGAAACCGATGACCACGACGTGATTCTCAAGCAGATAGGCAATCTCGCCCTCGCGATAGCGTTCGACACGCCGCTCCAACATGTTCGATACCACCGAGATCAGCAGGCCCGTGACGAGCAGCAGTCCCAGAATGGCCACTCCCAGCGAGAACCAGCGCAGTTCGGGCGTGACATTGGCCACGCTGCCCGGATCGATAAACAGGCAGATCAGTTGGAGCAGGCGCCCCATCGGAACATCGCTGCCGCTGGCTCCATGCTGCGAATCGGGTGTCGCCACATCCGAAGGCTCCGGGAAGGAGAAGAACCAGCTGACCAAATAGATCACACAGAAAAAGAGCAGCAGGATGCCGACCAGCCAGGCAAACTGCTTGCGGCCTCGACCCGAAAAGGCCCGGTCGAAGCCCAATGTAAAGAATCGTTTCAGTGAGTTTCCCATGGGTTGCAACTTGGAGATTACGGGCCGAGGGGATTACCTGAGGGACTGGAGTTCCTTTTCCAGCCGGGCCAGTTCCACCTCCCTGCGTTTGGCCGCTATCTCGGGATCCGGGCCAGCCGCCTCACTCTGTTTATCCCGCACCGACCGTTCGTGGCGGACAGCCTCCTGATAGAGCGTCAGTTCGGTCTCCGAAAGCCTTCTGTGGCTTTCGGAACAGATTCCCAGCAACCGCTTGCAGCAATAGCCCAGCCAGCACAGGGCGCATCCGGCAACAAGCACCCAGCCTGCGAGAACAAGCACGCCGAAGCAAACCGGCATGTCATGTCCGAAGACGGCATAGCAGACGATACCGGCCAGTGCCACCAGTGTAACTGCCAACATCCAGAGACGTGTCCGTCTAAACGACCGGGCGGCTGCTTCGAGCCGTTCGGCGAATTGCAACGCATTCGGTTCCATAGGGCGATTATTTGCGAATTTCGAATCCGAGTTTAAGGATCAGCTTGAGGGTCTGTACAGCAGTCTGACGGTCGTATTCGCGCTCGGCCTCGGGGAGCTTCTCGTAGGGCACCAGGCAGGGGTGCGTTTTCCGCCTGTCATCGCGCCGCTCGCCCCAGGTCCACCCTTCGGCGAGGCGGCCCTGCGCCCAGACTTCGTGGACGTTGCGGGCCATTTGTTCGGTCAGTTTCCCGAGAGTCTCGGGCAGCTCGACATCCTGCGTGTCGAGCGGTGAAGGGATATAAGTTTCCATGCAATAGTTCGTTTTGCCTGTCCGCAGCAGGACATTTGCCGATGCAAGTTAAGTATTTTTATCCGAATTCGGAATTGCAGGCGCGGATTGGATTGCACGAACGAGATTTTATGCTTAATTTTACTCACTGTATGCCCGGACGAAAAGTCCCGGTCGCCGGAACCCGCCTCCACCCCACGCCGGAGGCCCCAAACAACCCCCGAATGAAACTGCGCTATTTCATCTCATCATCGCGTTTTTCCCGAAACAGGGAGACGGTCAAGGAGTGCGTACAACAGGTCTGCGCCGAACAGAACATATCCCTGCCCCAAGGTGCCGAAGCCGCGAAATACGACTGCAACCTCGACGACTCGACCCTGCGCGACACCCCCAAACAGAACGAATATCTGGCAACCATCCGCCACGACACGGACCTGTTCATCGCCATACTCGATGCCGCATACATCGGATACTACACCTATCTGGAGATCCTCCATGCCTACAAGTCCTATCTGCTGACGGGATTCCCCATCTGTCTCATACTGGAGAGCAAGCAGCCCGTCGCCTGCTCCAAGGGGCCGACCGACCGTACGCTGGAGAACCTCTCGAAAGCCATCGCCAACCTGTCGGACACCTACGCCCCGGCGGACCGGGCAGCGGGCCGGAACAAAACAGGCGGGATTCCCCACTTCCTGACCGACTACGACAATCCGCTGGCTCCCCATCCGCTCGGGGAGGTCTGCACGGAGAACATCCGGAAGATCCTGACGAACGAGCGGCTCAAGATGAGGCGATTCGCCAAACCCGGCAGAGAGGTGGGCAGCGAGGAGATCATGAATCGGCGCGGCCGGGTCGAGAACGGGTACATCGGGGAGATCTACTTCGAGCGCAGCGTAGACCGGGAGGAACTGGCCAACCCGACCAGTTCGTTCGTCCTCATCAAGGGGCTGCCAGGCGCCGGAAAATCGCGTGCCCTGCTCCACTACATCCACAACGCGCTGGGCAACCAGCAGATCGTCGTGCTCCACAGCCACAGGGAGTTCGATGCCCTGTTCGATACGCTGTTCTCCGAACGGAACGGATGCTACGAATTCGACGAGCACGTCATCAAGGAACCCTACTACCTGATCATCGACGAGATCGACAAGTTCTGGCTCAGTTCGGTCCACAACGACGATTTCGTCCGCCGCTGGGAGCGTCTGTGCGACGAGGTGTACACCCACAGCCGACTGCACATCTACGCCACTACCACCCTCGAAGGATACCAGGCCGTCGAACAGGCAATCGAACCACAGAACACCCAGATCATCACGATCGGAGTCCTTGACCCGAACAACGAGGACGACGCCCGGATCATACATTACTTCGGGAACGGAGCCAACCGCCAGTCGCTCACCGTAGGTTTTATCGTCCCCCGGAGACACGACATCGCCCAAACCGTGGACCAGTTGCTGCAAAACAATTATGTACGCGCCTTCTGCATGGCCTACAAAACCGTCTGCACCTTCTCACGCAACAGCCGGCAGCTGCTCCGATACTCGGTCATGGCCACGGCCGAACTGATGGCCATGCGCAACCAGCAGATGGATCCGGACGTCATGGCGGAACAACTGACCGCACTGGCAACCCGCGGAGTCATACGGCTGTTCGATCAGGACGACGAGATCGACCGCATCACCGGCGACTACTTCAACTTTCGTAACAGGGAGGTTATCGAAGGAGCCAGCGTGGTGCCGATTCTCCCCAAATGGCTGACCTTCTATTTCGACGACATCCTGCTCACCTGCATCATGGAGCATCCGTCCATCGTCCGGTTCGGGCAGGAGCAGGTCATCGAGCTGATGCTGGCGACGTTCCCCATGACCGAAAGCTATTCGAAGGCGATCACCCGGGCCGAAGACAAGGCAGCCGCATGGCAACAGATTCACGACCGGTATGCGGACCAGATTCTGCGCGACCAGGCGATCGACCCCGAAGAGCGGCGCCGCATGCTCTCGGTGCAGATCTCCTATGCCCCCACGTTCGAGACTGCGATCGGGCTGATCGAGACCTACCGGGAGATCTTCCCGCTGACCAGCATGCAGATCGGCGGGCTCTACTCGCATGTACTCACGGCCCGCCGCAACGGGCTCGACCCAAACTCCATGCTTCAGACAATCCGCAAGTACGAGGAGGCGATCTCCGAATACGACCTCTTCTACGTCCAACGGCGCGTACAGCTATCCGACAGCTACTCCGAAGTTCGCGAACTGGTCGGGCGCATGGCCCCGGAGCTGACGGAGCCGCACGGACCGACCATCGACTCCTTTCAGAGATACAGCATCAACGCCCTGCTCTACTGGATCAGCGACCGCGTGAGCGAGGCCGAAGAGTTGGACGACATCATGGCCCGATACGCACACTGGAACCAGAACAACCCCTCCTGTCCGTTCTCTCTCACGGTCAAGCCGGTATATTCTCTTATCGACAACACCGACGGGCGGGCGGAGCGGCTCGAGGCCATATACGACACGGCAATCGTACGGCTCGATCCTTCAGCCTTTGCCTCCGACCGTGACCGGCTCCACTTCAAATCGATCGCCATGGGGCTTCTGATCAAGAACGCCACGGACTATACGCAGGCACGCAGCTTCGTCGAACGACTGCAACCCGGAGAGATCCACATGTCCTATTTTTCATCGATGATCGCAAAATGGGACTTCAAGGAGAGCGAAGACTTCGAACGGCTGTACGAGGACATCGAACGGCTGAAGGAGCGTTTCGGAATCGAGCTTCACATCAACAACTACAACTCATTGATCCGCAAGGCTCCGTCGGCATTCATCGCACAACGGATCGTCGCGGCCATGCCATACCGCGACAACTACACACTGAACCTCTACCTGCAGAAAATCTTCCAGACCTGCATCGCGAGCATCTCGCACGCGAAACAGCATGAGCGCGGACGCACCATACGCACCTCCTACGCCACGGCCTGCAAGACCGTGCAGGAGCTGATTCCGGCAATCAACCCGCAAGGGGTGATCTGCAACCGCGACGGAAAGGTTTCCGACTTCGCGGGCGTATCGCTGGATCCCTTTGCGGTCAATTTCCTCTACCGGATCTTCAAGAACGACCCGCAATGGGTCGATACGACCATACGCAACTGCCGCCCGCTCTGCGAGAACGTACGCTCCAACGAAAACATCCATGCCATCCGCATCCGCGGATGCGACGACTATCCCCGGGCGCTAGAACTGTTCCGGCAATACGAAAAGGCCTGCCTGAAGCCGCTGCTTGCAATGGCCCGGCCCGGATCGCGCCCCATCTGCCCGATCTGTTTCTGCAACATGTTCCGGGTTCTGACCTCGGGCAACAACAAATTTACCCCCGCATACAGGGAGGAGTTCCGGGCGATCTTCGAACAATACCGGCCCTACATCTCCATGAACTCTGACACGGCCTCCTTCTATTATGCCACCTACTTCGAAGAGATCTTCGACGGGCAGAAATCGACGGAGATCGCCCCGGCGTTTGCCGAAGAGATGGAACAATTTCCCCAGCTGAGCTACGTCCCCTACTATCTGCTGATCGGATGCCTCCATAAGATCACTTTCGAGCAGGCCCTTGCCGTCTATGACTTTTTCCACAGACGGGCCGTCGAAACGGGGATCGAAAAGCACATGCCGGACAACAAGAGCATCGTTCAGCTGTGCAAGTACATAAAAACAGACCAGGAACTCATCCGCCTGCAGAGGTACCTGCTCGCCGGGAAGGTCGAGCCGGGCAAAACGGCCGGAAGTGTACTATACAAGCTGTGCAAAGAGCGCCGGATGGGCTACCTGCTCGGCGGGAACAACCGGCAGACCGACAGCGACAAGATCAAGGGGCAGATTGCACGCATCAAGAACCTGGAAGAGATTTTCCGGCTGCTCGACACATATGCTACCGAACACGATGCAACGATCGACATACATCTGTTCGAATATGCCCTGGGAGCCCTTCACGGCCCGGCTTTCCAAACGAGTGCGGCCCGCAGCGAGGCCACGGAGTATCTGAAGCTTCTCCGCGAACGGCATCTGGTACGCTGCACGCAAAAGACCTACAACCAGCTGCTGTCGATCTATTATCCCGAAAAAGAGAAGGTCCGGTTGCTTGCCGAGATGCACGAACACTGCCCGTTCGACATATACACATATGTAGCCATCGTCACCGACTGGTGTTGCAACACGGAACTCAGGCAGGAGTATTACGACCGCATCATCCGAGAATACGGGGAGAACATCGCCCCCGAGACCTTTTTTACCGCCCTGAAAGTTGAACTCAGCCACGTCATGCAAACGGACAGCCGCGATTTCTCTTTTGCCGTAAAGATCCTGCGTGAAATCGAGCGACGCGGCTACACCATACACCGCAGCGTATTCGACAAACTGGAAAAATGCTGCACATACAACTCGCACGCCCATATCCGCCAGGAATATGCATCGATCGGAGACATCCGGCAATTCATGCTGCTCTACATGTTGCGCTACGTTGCTGACGATCAGACATCTGTAATCTATGATGTAGCCGATCGGAACGGGATCGACATCTGACACGGCAAACGTCTCTCTCCGCCCCATCCCTTTCCATTCGACGGCGACCGATCCCCGACCTGGCGGCATCGGAGGCAAGGCCGTCCCCGCAGGAAACACCCCCGTTATCGGCTCGGGTGCGCGACTTCGTATTCGAAGCAATATAGCGCGTGGCGGACCCTGCCGTCTCACGGTTTGGGCCGGACACGATTTGCGGGAAGTGAGGCCGCAACCGGAGTCGCAAGGAAGGACAGACAGCGGGGGAACCATCGGATTTTCAGATACAGATATATGCAACAAAACAAACAAATTGGATCGAGTATCAGACGTTGTGGTTTGATGTAGAATTTCAATAACAAAGCACACAAAGAACTTAAACATCATGCAGGGAAGAATTAATAAATTCCGGTAGATCGAAAACGAGATGATTTGACCTGGTAAATATGGACAGATACCTTTAGCGTCTTGTCATTATCATCTACTATGCCGTCAGCACCCTACAGATACGACGCATCTCGCGGCTGATATTCGCCTCGGAGGTCTTCACATAGCGTCGTGTCATGTTCGTATTCGTATAACCCGGAATCTTGACGATAATGTCGATCGGCATCCCGTATTCGCCAAAATAAGGTACGATATTCGCAAATCAGCTTGAAATGCCGGACATCCATATTCGGATTCCGGCGCAGAAAGACATGGCGCATGCCCACCACGCCGTTCTTGGCCTCCTGCTCAAGGTCATCGGGATGAATCCGCCCCCCGCATAACCGCCCTGCGGATCGCTGAAAAGCGCCCGGTGAAACTCCGACTCGTAGACGTGTTCGCCGCGGTGCAGGCCGAAGACCGAAACGGCACACCCGAACAAAAGGACCGACGTGGAGAGTACGGCGATGTGGCGGTCGAGCGCGGCGGGATCGAGATCCTCCTCGCCGAATCGCCGGCTGGCCTGCAGTCAGGCATATGGTCTTTGCGGGGCATCTATTCAGGTCGGAGATTGTGGAGGCAAAGATTATAAATCGGAAGCTATTCCCGGTTGAAAAAGCACCATTTGAGACCTCACACAAGACAGGCGGCAGGGATTTGCGAATCCATAAGGATCTCCGCCTTACAGCTCGGACTCCTTTCGGTGCAATCGTCCCACTCGCCGGACAAGCTCCGGCATGCGCCTCCGCTCGGGACAAACGACGCACATGTCAAAAAACAACCCCGCAAGCCCCAATCATGGAGAATTATTTTCTACTTTTGCCTGCAAAACAATCAGTTCGAATTTATGATTCAGCCTGCATCGAAAACCGCAAGGATTGCCTATTCCCTCATTACGGGTGTAATGATTATCCTCTTCTGGAGAAACATCGGCTTTGCGACAACACTTCTCGATATGCCGGGCAGCTCTATTCTCGGGCTGTCGATCAAGGCGTTACTCCTGACTCTCGCTGTCCTCATCCTGACGACAGTCGTCGTCAAGCCGAAAGAAGTGTTTTCTTTTCTCGGGCTGAGTGGAAACATGCTCAAGGGATTCGGGATCGCACTCCTTTGCGTGCTCCCCCTGTATCTTGTATTTCCTTTCTTCGGCAGCCTCAATACAGAATTGACATTCACCGTGTTTTATGACCGATGCATCCTTACCGGGTTCAAGGAAGAGCTGGTGTTCCGGGCGCTTATGTTCGGTTTGCTTTTCCGATATGCAAAAACAGGATTCTTCTGGGCTGTCATATTGCCGGCCCTCTACTTTGGCTCCGTACATCTCTATCAAGGACACGATGCCCTTTCGTCGCTCGCCGCTTTCGGTGTAACCTTCATCGGCGCACTCTATTTCAGCTGGATGTACGTCGAGTGGAATTTCAACATATGGATTCCGGTCGGATTGCACATACTGATGAATGGAGCCTGGCATATTTTCATTATGGAGGGTACGGAGGTCGCGGCAGGTGGCCTGATATCCAATATGGCCCGAATAGTCAGCATGGCATTGGCTATTGCCGTTACAGTCTGTTACCACAAAAGGAGAGGCGAAAAAGTTCTTGATTATCCCATTTGGAAGTTCTAAATCGCGGTCTGCTTTCGGTCCGGGCAAAAAAGGTCACGATGAAGGACGGAAATGCTTGCTGCCTTTTGCTTCAACAGGAGTGGGGAAATACAAGAAAAAGCCTTGCATATCGCTGACATACAAGGCTTTTTGCTTTCTGTCGGGGTTTCTTTCTGGCCCCCTCTGGAGCGGAAAACGGGACTCGGACCCGCGACCTCAACCTTGGCAAGGTTGCGCTCTACCAACTGAGCTATTTCCGCATTGCTCGATTGCGAGTGCAAAGGTAGGCAAAAAATCCGAATCTCCAAATTTTTCCTGAAAATTCCCGTATTTTTCTCTTCAAGCAGACAGCAACCGGCCGTTTCGGGCAGGTCCGCAAATCATATCCCGAAGCAGTGGCTTCGGACAAAATAGCCGGAACAGGGCAAACAAACAGGACATCGTCAAGAGGGGGGGGGAGATCAGGCCAGCAGTACGTCTTCGTCCTTCGCAAGAACGCATTGATGGAGCAGAGGATCACACACGAGGCAACGCAGACCCGTTCTGAATACGGATTACCGAATGAAAAAACAGGAGCAATGCGCATTTTGCGTTCGGAATCCGGTGCGATGTGTTATCTTTGCCGTAATGAAAAACGCGATCAAACTCTTTTCCGCGCTGGGTGAGCGCCTGCACACGTTCGGATGCGACGACACGAGCTGCCGCGTTATCGCCCAAGCGTGCACGGAGAACGGATGGTTCACCCCCGACGACATCCGCCGCGCCGTGAAGGCCCTGTGCGACGAGATGCTGCAGGAGGAGACGCTCGGCCGATGGCTGGAGCTCTACCCCACGCTCCCCGTCGCTAAGCCCCGCCGCGTGCTGGTCATCATGGCCGGCAACATCCCGCTGGTCGGCTTCTTCGACCTGCTGTGCGTCGTGGC
>ENA-OOXF01002228-OOXF01002228.1-human-gut-metagenome-genome-assembly--contig:-NODE-2228-length-11278-cov-6.825804_pt1 | contig 11278 bp, 5 predicted proteins | sample MGYA00241586_ERZ501341 | MGnify/ENA primary metagenome ERZ501341 (study PRJEB25962, sample SAMEA2042985) | human gut metagenome | biome: human gut; feature: human-associated habitat; material: faeces... | reverse complement strand
TCGCTCGACTCACACGCAGCTGTACTAAGCTCCTGAATGGTCTAACGACCATCCAGGAGCTTAGTGCAGGCGTGTTCCTACCGTCGCAAATCACAATTTATTCCCCAAAACTTATCCCAATGGTTTTAGCATCCTTGATCATCTGACACTTCGGATCAACATATTTTAATTTTCCGGCGACATCAGACAAAGGAACTTTCTTTGTATCTCCATCAACAATTCCAACCATATAACCATACTCTTTATTAAGGATCAGTTCAGCAGCATATGCACCAACTCTAGTAGCAAGTACACGATCGTAAGCACAAGGAGATCCGCCACGTTGTGTATGACCTGGAACTGTGACTCGGATCTCACGTCCTGTTTTTTCTTCTAATTGAGCTGCAATCTCATAAGCAACAGAAGGATATCTTCTTTCTGCAAGTTTTGCCTTATACTGTTTCTTCTTTAACTTCGCATCTTCTTTTGAAATAGCACCTTCAGCAACTGCGATAATCGAGAATTTCTTTCCAGCTGCAAAGCGGTTTTCTACAACTTCGGCTACTTTATCAATATCATAAGGAATTTCAGGCAGCAGGATTACGTCAGCTCCACCAGCAATTCCTGATTGCAGGGTAACATGTCCGACTTTATGCCCCATAACCTCGATGATAAATACACGGCTGTGAGAAGAAGCTGTTGTATGGATTCGGTCGATCGTATCAGTTGCAATATCAACGGCACTCTGGAATCCGAATGTCATCTCAGTTCCCCAAAGATCATTGTCAATTGTCTTTGGAAGTGTTACAACATTTAAACCTTCTTCACGGAGCATATTTGCAGTTTTGTGAGTTCCGTTACCGCCAAGAACTACAAGACAGTCTAATTTATATTTACGATAATTATTTTTCATTGCCTCGACTTTATCAAGACCGTTTTCATCAGGAATACGCATTTTTTTGAATGGCTGTCTGGAAGTTCCAAGAATTGTACCTCCACGGTTTAAAATTCCAGAAAAATCATCTGGTGTCATACGGTCAGCAATATCGTAGATCAGACCTTTATATCCATCGCGGAAACCATAGATCTCCAGATCATTTCTCTTTACACTTAAACCTTTTATTACACCACGCATGGCAGCATTCAATGCCTGACAGTCGCCGCCACTGGTTAAAATTCCAATTCTTAACATGAATTTATCTCCCTTCTGGTTTTATATTTGTATTTAAACCATCTAACATTAGTTAACTACTATTTTAACATATAATTATATACAAAAATTATAAAATTTAGTAAATAAAACGTTAAGAAAGCGTAAAATCTGATAAAAAGATAAGATCATGATCTTTGTTTTCGTACAATCAAAATATCCGATAAAACAGATTAAGAAAATATAAAAATGTGCATTGAAAATAAATAAAAAACCAGATAATATAAATATAGAAAGTCACATATGAAATGTGGCATATTCACGACGGAGGAAGCCAGATGAAAAGTGATCGTTTTTTAATAAAAGCAGCAGAACTTTATTACCGTGATGGATTATCGCAACAAGAGATTGCGAAAAAATTACATACATCAAGAACCAGTATTTCCAGAGCATTGATCCAGGCGAGAAATGAAGGGTATGTTCAGATCAGGATTCAATATCCTGAACAAAGTGATCTTGCATTGGAACGGAAATTAGAAGAAAAATATGGATTGACAGAAGCATTGATCGCTGTTCCGGCATATGAACAGTCATCGGATCAAGAAGTAGCGTTTCAAGCGGTAGACTATATTCTAAGAGTTTTGAAAAAAAACATGGTATTTGGAATGACATGGGGAAGAGCCATGCATGAATTTGTGGAGCAGTTGGCGAAAGATGAACGTCTTAGATCTCTTTCATTTCAGAATGTAAAAGTTGTTCCATTTCTTGGAACACCGGGAGCGATACAGTCAGATTCATGGAATACAACAACATATTCCAATACACTTGCAACGAAAGTCGGAAATTTATTACACTGTGCAAGTTATAACTTGTCTGCACCAATGTATGTGGAAGGTACAAAAGAAAAAGAGTTGATCGAAAGTATTGATGAAATCGCTAAAGTTCTTCATATGGCAGAAACAGCGGACATTGCATTGATCGGAATCGGATCGATGCAGGACGATTCTTCGATTATCAAGGCAGAAATACGGACAAAGGAAGAATACAAGGAACTAGTGAGAAAAGGTGCCGTTGGAGAAATCGTTGGAAGGATTTATGACAAGAATGGCCAGACGGTTGATGAGGATCTGAAAAGAAAAATGGTTGGAATTTCATTGGATAAGATCGCAAAGATACCAGTCAGAGTCGGAATGTCTTATGGAAAAGATAAGATCGAAGCAATCAAAGGTGCGATCGCAGGTGGATTAGTGAATGTGTTGGTAACAGATGTGCCGACGGCAGAGTTATTATTAAAATAATATAGAGATAAGAATATGAAGCTGATATGCAAATAAAAGTAAGCATATCAGCTTCTTTTTTATTGTAAAAATCTTGTAAATCAGCACTTTTTGTGTGATGGAAAAATAAAAAATTGTATTGACAAATAAAAACGTTGAATCTATAATAAAAAATATCAAATGACAATGTACATGGTCATATGACCACACGACGCAAACAGAAAGGAAAAGGGATAAGCTATGAAGACAAGAGCAGTCAGACTTTATGGGGAATCAGATTTAAGATTAGAAGAATTTGATATGGGAGAACTGAAAGACGATGAGATCTTAATGGAACTGATCACTGACAGTGTCTGCATGTCTACTTACAAAGAATCTATTCAGGGAGCAAAACATCAGAGAGTCAACGATGATATCAGCGAACATCCGATCATCGTAGGACATGAATTTGCAGGAATCATTCGTGAAGTTGGGGCGAAGTGGAAAGATAAATATCAAGTTGGAACAAAATATACCATGCAGCCAGCGATCAATATCAAAGGTTCTATGGCAGCCATCGGATATTCTTATGAATACTGCGGAGGAGCAGCAACCTTTATCAAAGTTCCGCCAATTGTAATGGAAAAAGACTGCTTATTACCTTTTGATGAAAACAGTGCATTTTTTGAGGCATCACTGGCGGAGCCTATGAGCTGTATCATTGGAGCATTCCATTCTATGTACCACAGTGAACGTGGTGTTTATGAACATAAGATGGGAATTGTAGAAGGTGGAAAGAGTGCACTTCTTGCAAGCTGCGGTCCAATGGGATTAGGAGCAATCAGTTATATGTTAAATTGTGATCGTAAACCTTCTTTACTGGTGATCACAGACATTGATGAAGTAAGATTAAAAAGAGCTAGTGAATTATTTACAGAAGAATATGCCAAAGAACGAGGTGTTGAAATCCATTTTGTCAATACTGCGAAAGTCGATGACCCAGTGAAGACATTAAGAGATTTAACTGGTGGAACAGGATTTGATGATGTATCTGTATATGCACCAGTCAGACCAGTGATCGAGATGGCAGATGAGATTTTAGGATTTGACGGATGCTTAAACTTCTTTGCAGGACCAGTGGATCCAAAATTATCTGCGATGTTTAATTTCTTTGACGTACATTATAAGATGCACCATCTGGTAGGATCAAGCGGTGGGAATACCGATGATATGAAAGAATGTTTAAAACTTGCAGGAGAAGGAAGATTAGATCCAGCTGTTATGATCACGCATATCGGGGGAATTGATGCACAGATTGATACGATATTGAATCTCCCAAAGATTCCAGGAGGAAAGAAACTGATGTATCTTGGAAAGAATCTTGAACTAACAGCAATTGAAGATTTTGAAGAAAAAGGAAAAACAGATGATAGATTTAAAGAATTAGCTAAGATTACAAAAGAACATAATGGATTATGGTCCAAAGAAGCAGAAGATTATCTGTTAGCTAATTTTTAAAAATGATACAAGTGGAACTTATAAAGTAAAATTTTAGAATGAATTTTCGGGAGGATGAAACAGATGTTAGTAAACAGTAAAAAGATGTTAGAAGAAGCCAAAGCAGGACATTACGCAGTCCCAGCAGCCAACATTGTAAACCTTGAGAATATCAAAGGAGTGATCGAGGCGGCAGAAGAAACAAAACACCCATTGATGGTGTGTCTGGCGGAGGTACATACACCGACATTAGGTATTGAAGAAGCAGCAGCGATCGTAAAATATTACGCAGAAAAAAGTAACCAAGATATCGCGCTTCATTATGATCATGGATTTACGATCGAGTTGGTTAAGAAAGCTATTGATGTCGGATTTACCTCCGTTATGATTGATGGATCAAGCCTTCCATTTGAAGAAAATGTGGCAAAGACAAAAGAAATCGTAGCATATGCACATGAAAGAAATGTTACGGTAGAAGCTGAAATCGGACACGTAGGAGAAGGAGACAGCTATCATGTTGAAGGAAATACAATGTTAACAACACCAGAAGAAGCAAAGAAATTTGTAGAACAAACAGGAGTTGATTCCCTTGCAGTATCTATTGGAACAGCTCATGGAGAATACAAAGGAATTCCACATCTGAATTTTGAAAGATTACAAGAAATTGCAACCGAGGTTTCTATTCCACTAGTACTTCATGGAGGATCTGGTTCTGGAGATGAAAACTTATCCAAAGCAGTAGAACTTGGAATTGCGAAAGTAAATATCTGTACAGACTTATTAAATGCAGCAAGAGATAATACAAAAGATGGATATGCCGAAAGAAGTTACTATGATAGTGTAACACTTGCAAAAGATGGATTTAAAGATTGCCTGAAACATTATTACGAAGTATTCCATACAAAATAAACAAAAAGAAATGCGAAAACATACAATTCAATATTGACGAATCGCCATTTTAAGTGTTAAGATAACTTAGTATGATAAAAGCGAAGAAGGAGACAGTACTTCTATCATGAACGCATGAGCGAGTCCGGGGCGGTGGAAGCCGGGTGTTAGTAAGATAAGAAGGAAGATCACTCCCAAGCTGCAGGCTGAATGAAGTAAGCTGTGCCGGTATCCTCCGTTAACGGGATAACATATGATAGTATGTGAAATAGGTGGTTTAGAAGCAACAGCGTTGTCCTATTTTGGACAGCGCTTTTTCTTATTTTTTCCTATTTCATTAGATTTTCTAAGAAGTAAAAGGAGAGATGAAGATGTACAAGAAAGTATCATCTGACATGAACTTTGTCGATCGAGAGAAAGAGACCGTAAAGTTCTGGAAAGAAAACGAAATTTTTGAAAAGAGTATCGAAGAAAGAAAAGACGATCCGACATATACATTCTATGACGGACCACCAACAGCCAATGGTAAACCACATATCGGACACGTTTTAACTCGTGTTATCAAAGATATGATCCCTCGTTACCAGACAATGAAAGGTCATAAGATCATTCGTAAAGCTGGATGGGATACACACGGACTTCCAGTCGAACTTGAAGTTGAGAAGATGTTAGGTCTTGATGGAAAAGAACAGATCGAAGAATACGGTATGGAACCATTCATCAAGAAATGTAAAGAAAGCGTTTGGAAATACAAAGGTATGTGGGAAGATTTCTCAGATACAGTAGGTTTCTGGGCTGATATGGAGAACCCATACATCACATACGATAATAACTTTATCGAATCTGTATGGTGGGCATTAAAACAGATCTGGGATAAAGGATTACTTTACAAAGGATTTAAGATCGTACCTTACTGCCCACGTTGTGGAACACCATTATCCGCACAGGAAGTGGCACAGGGATACAAAGATGTCAAAGAACGTTCAGCGATCGTTCGCTTTAAATTAGTAGATGAAGATGCATATTTCCTTGCATGGACAACAACACCATGGACACTTCCATCTAATATCGGTCTTTGCGTAAACCCAGAAGAAACATACGCAAAAGTAAAAGCTGCAGATGGATATGTATACTATATGGCAGAAGCACTGCTTGATACAGTTCTTGGAAGATTAGCAGACGAAGAAGCAGGAACACCTGCATATGAAGTCTTAGAAACATACAAAGGAAAAGACTTAGAATACAAAGAATACGAACCATTATATGACTGTGCAGCAAAAGTTGCAGAGAAACAGCACAAGAAAGCATTCTATGTAACATGTGATGGATATGTAACATTAACAGATGGTACAGGTATCGTTCATATCGCACCAGCATTTGGTGAAGACGATGCGAAAGTCGGACGCAAATATGAGATGCCTTTTGTACAGTTAGTAGACGAACGCGGTAATATGTCAGAAGAAACACCATTTGCCGGATTATTTGTTAAGAAAGCAGATCCAGAAGTCTTAAAAGATTTAGAGAGCCGTGGATTATTATATGATGCTCCAAAATTCGAGCATAGCTACCCACACTGCTGGCGTTGTGACACACCACTGATCTACTATGCAAGAGAATCTTGGTTCATTAAGATGACAGATGTAAAAGATCAGCTGATCGCAAACAACAATACAGTTAACTGGGTACCAAAGAGCATCGGTAAAGGACGTTTTGGAGACTGGTTAGAGAACGTACAGGATTGGGGAATCTCAAGAAACCGTTATTGGGGAACTCCATTAAATATCTGGGAATGTGAATGTGGACATCAGCATTCCATCGGTTCTATCGAAGAATTAAAGAGTATGTCTGATAACTGTCCAGATGATATTGAACTTCACCGTCCATATATCGACCAGGTAACAATTAAGTGTCCACATTGTGGAAAACCAATGCATCGAGTAGAAGAAGTAATCGACTGCTGGTTCGATTCAGGATCTATGCCTTTCGCACAGTGGCATTACCCATTTGAGAATAAAGAAATCTTCGAAGATAACTTCCCAGCAAACTTTATCTCAGAAGCTGTAGACCAGACTCGTGGATGGTTCTATTCCTTAATGGCAATTTCAACTTTATTATTTAATAAAGCACCATATAAAAACGTTGTCGTATTAGGACACGTTCAGGATGAAAACGGACAGAAGATGAGTAAGTCCAAAGGAAATGCAGTTGATCCATTCGATGCATTAGAAGAGCATGGAGCAGATGCGATCCGTTGGTATTTCTATACAAACAGTGCTCCATGGCTGCCAAACCGTTTCCATGCGAAAGCCGTTACAGAAGGACAGCGTAAATTCATGGGAACATTATGGAATACTTATGCATTCTACACATTATATGCCGAGATCGACCAGTTCGACCCAACAAAACATGCGTTAGAATATGATAAATTATCTGTAATGGATAAATGGCTGTTATCTAAGATGAACACAATGGTCAAATCTGTGGATGATAACTTAGGAAACTACAGAATTCCAGAAGCTGCAAGAGCATTACAGGAATTTGTAGATGATATGAGTAACTGGTATGTAAGACGCTGCCGTGACCGTTTCTGGGCAAAAGGAATGGAACAGGATAAGGTAAATGCATATATGACTTTATACACAGCATTAGTTACTGTATGTAAAGCAGCAGCTCCAATGATCCCATTCATGACAGAAGAGATTTACCAGAACATCGTAAGAAGTGTTGATGCATCTGCAAAAGAAAGTATCCACTTATGCGACTTCCCTGTATACAATGCAGAACAGGTCGATGAGAAATTAGAAGCAGATATGGATCTCGTATTAAAGATCGTCGTATTAGGACGTGCATGCCGTAATGGAGCAGCGATCAAGAACCGTCAGCCAATCGGACAGATGTATGTTAAAGCAGAAGCATCTCTTCCAGATTATGACGAAGCGATCATCTTAGACGAGTTAAATGTAAAGAACATCACATTTACAGATGACGTATCAAACTTCACAACATACAACTTCAAACCACAGTTAAAGACTGTAGGACCAAAATACGGTAAATTAGTTGGAGGAATCAGAAACTACTTAGCAGCAGTTGATGGAAATGAAGCGAAAGCTCAGTTAGACTCTAAGGGACTATTAACATTTGAAGTTGATGGAACACCAGTAGAATTAGCAGAAGAAGATCTGTTGATCGAAATGGTAAAACAGGAAGGATTCGTAACAGAAGCAGACAACGGAGTGACAGTTGTACTTGATACAAACTTATCCGAAGAACTGTTAGAAGAAGGATTCGTCCGTGAAGTAGTCAGCAAGATCCAGTCTATGAGAAAAGAAGCAGGATTCGAAGTAACAGATCATATCACATTCTCTTACAAAGGATCAGACAAAGCCGCAGACATCATCGGAAGAAACGAAGCAGCGATTGCTGGAGATGTTTTAGCAGATGAAGTGAAAGCTGGAGAAGTTGCTGGATATGAAAAAGAATGGAACATCAATGGTGAGAAAGTTACTTTAGGTGTTGAGAAAAGATAAAATTTCATAAGAAATATAACAAAAGATCAGCTGAAGACAATATCTTACAGCTGATCTTTTTGTTGTTATTATTATGAATTCTTCTTAGAAAGTGAAATTACATCAAGTCCATGTTCTTCCAGAAAAATATTAATATCGATCAAATTCCATTTTTCATTATTGATAAAGCATCTGAATAGATCAGGGTGTTCTGATCATTAAGCAGCTGTTCTAAAGTTTGACCATGGATATATTCTTCGATCAAGATCAAAGAATCATCATCCAAGATCATATCATAGATTATTGGAATACCAGAAAGCTGTAAGTCCATCAACTGAGAGAATGTCAAGGTAAGGCTAAAAATAAAACACAATCTTGAAATTATAAAAATATAGTTATATACTGTATTCAGAAAGCAAGGGATTGATATGGAAAAAACAATAAAAAAATTGATGGCAATCCTTCTATCTATATGTATGCTTATGACGATATTTATTCCATATAGAATTGAAGCATCGCAGACAACGACAAAACAGAATAAGACAGAAGTACATCCTCTAGAATTAGACAATTATATTCAAGCAGTGACAATAGAGTATCAATCAGGGGAAGATTGGATCAAGATTACAGATGACACGAAAAATATTCCGGCAGATGCAAGAATTAAGATCACAGTAAACTACAAAAATATAGATGCAAAAGAACTCCTCAACCATAATAAGACATTAAGATACCATCTGCCGGATTTGTTTCAGGATAGTTTTGTAGTGCTTAATTCTATACAAGATGCAAACGGAAATAAGATCGGAACGATTAAAGTTGAGGATGATACACAAGATGTTTTGTTGAGTTTTGAGGAATCATTTCTTCAGCAGGATGAGGGAGAAAATAAAAAAATCAATGGTAATTTTTCTGTATATGCAACTACGGACAGACAACTGATCAAAGGTCAGCCACAGCAAACGATTAAATTCGGAGAGGTCACAAAAAAATTAAACTTCGAAGAAGACAGTGATGCAAGACTAGGAAATCTGGAACTTACAAAAACAGAACCAAGTTATAGTGAAGAAAACGGAAATGGCTACCTGACATACACATTGATCGCAAAAACAGGAGACGATCCAATGCCAGATGTGGTGGTCAAAGATCAGTTTACAAAGAATCAAACCTATATTGATTCTTACATAGGAGTTGATACAACAAAGAAAACAGTAGCACATCAGCCAAATGATAAAAATCTCCCATATGAAGGAAACGGAGAGCAGTTTGAAAGCAAAGTATATTTGCAAGATAGCACCAAACCAGGAACTTTGATCTGGGAGATCGGAGATATGAAAGCGAAGGAAATAAGGACGCTGACATATAAAGTAAAAGTAAAAGATACCTATATCGGTGGAGCAAGCAAAGGTATGATCACAAATACCGCGAAATCATATGCAAAATCGTATGAACACCAGAGTGCATCTTCTAATTTTACACCAAATGCAGGAATGCAGATCAAGAAAACAGCAAGTACATATAAAAAAGATCCATCGGGCAATGGCGGAACGATCACATACACCGTTTATGTGAAAGCAAATGAAAGTAATACTTATACATTAAATAATGTAAAGATTCATGACAATTTCAGTTCTGGAACAAACACAACATTATTACCATATATCAATTACGATGAAAATAGCTTTCAATTATATGAAGGCAATAAAGCAGATGAAACCAAAAAATTAGAAATTCCAGAGAATCTACATAAAGGTCAGGAAAATCCGTACATTGTAAATGATAAGAAAAAAGAATGTAAGATAGATTTCTATCTTGGAAAATTAAAACCTGGAGAAGAACGGACATTAACATATCAGGTAAAGATCAGTGAAGATATTTTTGCCATGAGCAATCAGGAGATCAAAGTAAAGAATACAGCCGCTGCATATTCTGATGACACGGTAAGTGGAGGAAATCAGAAATTTGCATCCGCAACACAGGAAAAATCTCTTGGAAAGAAAGTATGGGATCGAAAATTACAAAGTGATCCGATCACAAAAGAAGAACAGATAAACATTCCAGAGCAAGACAAGGTCTACAACTCAAATATGGAAATATCTCCATTGGCAGTACGCAGCTTTAAAATACCAAAAGGAAGTTATAAATATCAGGTTGTTGTCAATGAAGCAGGCGATTTTGATGTATCTTCCGCAATCTTTGGAGATGCTTTAGCAAATGATTATCTGGCATACACTGGATATCTAAAGATTGAATATTACGATACAGGATTAAAAGAAGATCCAGGCAGTGATAAAGAAGCAGCAACAAAACTTGAAGAGAAAACACCGTCAGAAACGAACTGGGTAGATATCCATGACGGAAAACAATTCTCATTTTCACCAGAGAAATTTGGAAATAAGAAAAAAACAGGAGCCTATCTGTTAACGTATTATGCAACGCCAAAAAATGTTGAAAGTCTGACACAGGTATCCTCAGGAAATTCATTTTCACTAGGAGGAACTGTCATTGGGCCTGGAGGAACCAGTATCAAATTAGCTGGAGTAAAAGTATCCACTTCAATGATCATCGAAGGTGGCAAAAACTTTGAAGCAAGGAAAAGCGGATGGTATTACGACCCAACAAAAGCAAGTCAGGGAGACTGGACACGAGGAAGTTTATATTGGATCATTGATGTTCAGGGAAATGAAATCCCTGCGGGAACAATCTTCAGGGATGTACCGAAAACAGGAAATCCAACCCATTTGGTACGAAAAACTTCGATAGTAGGTGTATACAAAGGAAAGCTTCCAACAGGAAAAAGCTTTAAAGATTGTTATGGAACCGTTCGTGATCTTTCAGGAGATCCTCAATTACAAAAATTGATCGGAAATGAAAATAATCTAGGACAACTTCCACAAAATGCTGACTATCAATGGGAGTCAACAGGAAATAATGCAGGAAAATATGCAGATATCAATAAAGGAAATGTTATGGATATCTTAAAAGAAGAGATCGGACAGGTA
>ENA-OOXF01002227-OOXF01002227.1-human-gut-metagenome-genome-assembly--contig:-NODE-2227-length-11283-cov-11.254453_pt1 | contig 11283 bp, 10 predicted proteins | sample MGYA00241586_ERZ501341 | MGnify/ENA primary metagenome ERZ501341 (study PRJEB25962, sample SAMEA2042985) | human gut metagenome | biome: human gut; feature: human-associated habitat; material: faeces... | reverse complement strand
CCCCCTTTGGGGGAGCTGTCACCGAAGGTGACTGAGAGGGCGAGCCATTTTACTCGCCCAGAATATACGGCATGTAATATGCAGTCTGCTTATACCACCAGTTCCAGTCGTGGTTCACATCGTGGCCCCACAGGTCTACCCAGATGGGGATGTTCTTGGCCTCGAAGATGCGCTTGAGGAACCATGTGGTGTCCGGCTGCTCCCAGTCGCCCTGACCGCAGCAGATGACCGCCTTCTGGCTGCGGAACAGCTGCATGTAGGGGTGATCCTCCGGGAAGTTCTTCATGTAGTCCACGGGCGAGTTCATGTACACCAGCTCGTCCATATAATTGCCGAAGCCATAGTGGGCCGTGTAGATGCCGCTGAGGGCCAGACAGCCGCAGAACACATCCGGGCGGCGCAGGTACAGGTTGACCGCATGGGTAGCGCCCAGACTGCAGCCAAAGGCAATGACACCGGGCAGGTCGTCCCAGCCGTTGCGCTCCTTGGCCAGATACTGGATCTTGGGCACAGCCTCCTCCACGATATAGCGCAGCCACTGCTCATAGCGGCGAATGCGCCAATAGGGGTCGCCCTGCGTGTCGGACCAGGTCTCCTTGTCCATGGTATCAATGGAGATCACCATGATCTTACCGGCATCGATCCACGGGGCAAGGGTATCGTTCATGTGGAAGTTCTCAAAATCGAAGAAGCGGCCATCCTGACAGGGGATGTACAGCATCGGGCGGCCTGCGTGGCCGTAAATTTTGCACTCCATGTCGCGGCCCAGCGCCGGGCTGTAGTCCTTAAAATACTGCATTTCCATGGTGTTTCCTCCTTTTAGGGTTTACTCCTCCACCTCATACATCAGAGTATGGAACATAAAGGGCAGCTGTTTTTCCCAACTGGCTTCGCTGTGGGTGCCGCCGGGCACGATGCGGCTGGTAAGGTGGATGCCCCGGGTCATGACCTTTGCGCACATCTCTGCAAAGCCGCAGCGCATCCCGTCGTGGTTGCCCATCTCGCGGGAGCCGTAGTCCATGTACAGCACGGTGCCCGGCTCCAGCTTTGCCCGGCCCACAAGGCCCGCCAGCTTATCCGGGGCCACCCAGATGGAGGGCGACAGGGCCGCCGCCCGGCTGAAGGTGTCGTTGTACTGCAGCAGGGCGTACAGGCTCATCAGGCCGCCCATGCTGCTGCCGCCGATGAAGGTGTGCTCCCGGTCGGGCAGGGTGCGGAAGCTGCGGTCGATGAAGGGTTTGAACCGGTGGATGTACCAGCTCATGGTGGCCTGACCCTTGCCGTCGAAGTGGCCGTAGGTGGGGTCGTCGAAGCGATAGGGCGAATACTCCACCAGACGCTCATTGTTGGGGCCTGCGTTACACTCCACCGCCGCCACGATCAGCGGCGTGTCGGTGTAGTCCAGATAGTCGGCCACGCCCCAGCTTTTGCCGTAGGTGGCATCTTCGTCAAAAAACACGTTCTGGCCGTCGAACATGTACAGCACCGGGAACCGGCGGTCCGGCTCGGCCTCGTACATGGTGGGCAGATAAACGTACGCTCTGCGCTGCTCGGTACCGTTGACGGCCGGGTAGCTCACGCTCCATTTTTTGATCATGGTGCTTTTCCCTCTCAATCTTTCCTGCACAGGCACCCCGCCGCTATGCAGGGCTGCCCTTTGTCTGGAATCAGTTTAACACTGTGCAGGAAAGAAAGCAATTGCGCCGGAAAATTTCGGAAATTTGACGGAAGGGCTGCCGCCATGATACAGCAAACGCCGCCGAGCGGATGCCTGGCGGCGCTTGCTAAATTCTGAATGGAGAATTGAGGATATCAATACTTCTTCTCGACCGGAACGATCCAACCCTTGGTATCCGGCAGCTTGCCCCACTGCATCCCGGTCATGGTGTCGTACAGCTTCTGGGTGACAGGGCCGATCTTGCCGTCGCCGATGTAGGCGTGCTCGCCCTTCCAGACCAGCTCCTTGACGGGGGAGACGACAGCGGCGGTACCGGTGCCGAACACCTCTTCCAGCTTGCCTTCGCGGGCAGCAGCCATGATGTCGGCAATGGCGATCTTGCCCTCGACGACCTCATAGCCCCAGTCCTTCAGCAGCTCGATGCAGCTGCGGCGGGTAACGCCGGGCAGAACGGTGCCGACGGTTGCAGCGGTGTAGACCTTGCCGTCGATCTTGAACATGATGTTCATGCTGCCGACTTCCTCGACGTACTTCTTCTCGACGCCGTCCAGCCACAGCACCTGTGCGTAGCCCTGCTCCTCGGCCAGCTCACCGGCCTTGATGGAAGCAGCGTAGTTGCCGCCGCACTTGGTGAAGCCGGTCAGGCCGGGAGCGGCACGGATGTACTCGTCTTCCACATAGATGCGCACGGGGTTGATGCCCTCGGCGTAGTAAGCGCCCGACGGAGCGCAGATGATGCAGAAGATGTAGTGCTTGGAAGCGTGCACGCCCAGACCCACGTCGTTTGCAAACACGAAGGGACGGATATACAGGGAAGCACCGTCGGAATGGGGCACCCAGTCACGGTCCACATCCACCAGCGTCTCAACGGCCTGAATGTAGTCCTCCACAGGGATCTTGGGGATGCACAGACGGTCGGCGGAGTCCTGGAAACGCTTTGCGTTGCAGTCCGGGCGGAACAGCTGGACGGTGTCATCCGCAGTCCGGTAAGCCTTCATGCCCTCGAAGATCTCCTGAGCATAGTGGAACACGACGGTAGCCGGGTCCAGCTCAAAGGGGCCGTAGGGGACGATGCGGGCATCGTGCCAGCCCTCGCCCTCGGTGTAGTCCATCACGAACATATGGTCGGTGAACTTCTTGCCAAAGCCCAGGTTGTTCTCGTCCGGCTTCTCCTTGGGAGAAGTGGTACGGGTGATCTTGATATCCAACATGATAAATTTCCCTCTTTCCTGATCACGGGCGCCGCACAGTTCCTGCGCCCGAAACGCCGAATGTTGTTTTCTATTATAATAGGATGACCAGCTTTTGCAAGGAATCGCAAAATCTTTCATCTTTGGGCCGGGTAAGTTGCGCCAAATTATGAGCAGATATGTGTGCAAACTGCTAAAAAAATGATACAATAGGGGCACAAACCGTGTTTTTGACCCGGAAAGGAGTTTTGTTTTATGATCCAGGGCGTCATTTTTGATATGGATGGCCTGATGTTCGACACCGAGCGCATCTGGGCCACCCTGTGGGAACCCGCACTGGCCGGGCTGGGCCTTTCTTATAAGGAGGGGCTGGACGAAGCCGCCCGCGGCACCGCAGGCGACTCCATGCGGGCGGTGCTGCGCCGGTTCTATGGGCCGGACTGCGACCCCGACCGCATCATCGAGGCCCTGCATGAGCAGGGTGTCATCGCATTCCAGGCACCGCCGCCCAAAAAGCCCGGCCTGGACGAGATCCTGGCCTGGCTGGAGCAGCGGCACATCCCCATGGTGGTGGCCTCTTCCAGCCGCATGGCCTCCATCCGGCATCATCTGGACGGCTGGGGCCTGACCCACTACTTCAAGGCCGTCATCAGCGGGGAGCAGTTCGTCAGCTCCAAGCCGGACCCGGAGATCTTCTACCGGGCCGCCGAGATGCTGGGCACCGCACCGGAACACACCCTGGTGCTGGAGGACAGCTACAACGGCGTGCGCGCAGGTGCCGCCGGCGGTTTTGTGACCGTGATGGTGCCAGACCTTGCCCAGCCGGACGACGAGATGCGCCGCCTGTACACCGCCGAGTGCGCCAGCCTGCACGAGGTGCGCCGGATGCTGGAAGAAGGCCGGCTGTAAGGGTTTCGTCTTTCACGACCGCCGGGACGATGCCCCGCCGCACCAGACCGGTCACGAATCGTTTCTCCACCCCGGCTTCCTTTCCCCGCCGGGTGATGGTCAGGCTCAGGGTATCGCCCACCGATGCGATGCCGCAGTTGTAGGGGGAGTGCGCCCGGGGCGTCAGCAGAAAATCCAGCCGCACGAGCTCCCGCCGGACCGCATCCGGGAAGGAGACCTGCCCCAGATTGGAGACCGTGATGCAGGAGCTGTGTCCGCCGCAGACCGCAAACCCGGCCCGCAGCGGGTCGGTGGCGAACCCACCATCTCCATGACGGCTCTTTTGGAGTTGCTGAAGGATGCCGACCCGGAAATGAAGGCAAAGCTCCGCTTGGCCCTGCTCACCTGATGCAAAAAAGGGCACTGATTGCAATGCAATACAGCGCCCTACATAATCGGACATGGAAAACACCGACCGTGCAAAAACCGTGCAGAAACCGTGCACCCATGGCTTACAAAACAAAAAAGCCATGAAATCTTTCGATCCACAGCTTCCACGGTAGACATTCCTAACCATTGGGACCCGCAGGCTAAGCAACAGCAACGGGTTGCGTTAGCTGATTTTTCCGCAGCCCCTTGGCAGGGCTTTGAAAAATCAGAACGCGGCCCCAACAATTCCTCCCTGTTTCAGCCGCAGGCTGCGGTCGTCGTTGTTGCACTGGGCTGATTGCTTGCGGCGCTATGCGCCGCCGCCCTGTTCGAGCCCCTTCCATCGCGCAAACAAAAAAGAAAAACCAGCACACAATGTGTACTGGTTTTTCTTGGTGCACCAAACAATGAAAATCCGAACCTTTTCTCGATAGGAGAAGGGTTCGGATTTTTTGTTTTCTTCGGAAAGCAAAATGAAGGCTCCTTCCCGACGGCTGTGTGTCCAAAACCTTATCAGAAAAAACGTGTAACGAAGGTCACAACTGTAAAGGTGCCGTAAGGCAGAAAGGACACAAACATGAAGTACGATGAAAGAGCCTGCAAATTCAACATGGACACCGGCTGCGTGGAGCTGCTGCTCCGGGATGGGAGAATGATCTCCATTGACTGCACCGGGGTCGAGGATGCACTGGACGTGACCATGGCGCAGAGGTCGGAGTTGGATTACCTCATCTACAATGACCCGCTTGGCTATGCAGACTTGATTCTGAACGGCGAACCAGAGGAGTATCTGAAGAATGTGGCGGGAAGTCACGGATTAGAAGATTAAGCATAAAAGGGTATGCGGCTATAAACCGCATACCCTTTTACACTTTATCGCTTCCAGACCGCTGCGGCATTGGAACGTGACATCAGTTCTTCGACCGGGATTCCGGCTGGGCAGATGTCCTGGCACGCAAGAGATTTTCCGCAGCCTTCAAAATAAAGCTGACGATACGCATTTGCGAGTTCTGTCCGATGGGCAATATCCTGTTCTTCGTTCAGAATACGGTAAGCGTTGACGGGCAGAACAGCTCCAGCAAATTCACTGTTCGGGTCAAAGTTCGGGCAGACCTCCAAGCAGCAGCCACAGAGCAGACACTTAGCAGATCGATACCGCTGGCTGTGCGTATAGCTGGTCTGGAACGCATCTCCTTCCAGCCACAGCTTTGTCCGCTTCAGTGCTTCAAAGATCACGGAACGGTCTACGACCAGATCTTTCACCAGTGGGAATTTGCTCAAAGGCTCCAGAGTAACAACGCTTCCCTTACAGTCCCGCAGAAAAACGGAACAGGCAAGACGAGGCAGACCATTGATCCGCATGGCACAGGCACCGCACTTGCGTATCATGCAGCCGCATTCCCACGCAATGGGGGAAACGACCGTTCCGCTCTTTTCGCACAGAGGGCTGCGGTGATTCAGCTCGTTCAACACCGAAGCAATCGAGGTGTCCGCACTTCCCTCAAAGGAAAACTCCTGCCAGCAGGGTGAAGCCTGCGGGTTTTCCTGCCGTTTGATTCGGATGGTGTAGTTCATAAATCATGCCGCCTTTCGGGGATGGATTCAAAGCTGATGGCGATATGCTGCCCGTTCCAGTGTGCCACGGTGGTTTTGCAGTAAACGGCATCGTTGCGTTGGGGATAATCTGCCCGCCAGTGCGCACCCCGGCTTTCTTTTCGGGCGAGGGCACTTTCCAGCATGGCACAGCCCAGAAGCGAAAGGGTGCCAGACAGTTTGCGGATTTCCTGAATGCCCGCTTCCAATGTCTGTGCATCCCGCACGACACCGAGTGCGTTCAGCAGAATACGATTCATCTGCATTTGAGCGTCCGGGGAAAGTTCGGGCAGAAGGGATTCTTCGGCACAGGGCATATTGGGGGAACTGACTGTTTCCCGGCAGGCAGTTTCCGCAGCAATCTGTCCTCCATAGATCGCACCCAGAAGAGAATTTCCACCCAGACGGTTTGCGCCATGGTACTGAGCGCAGCATTCACCGGCAGCGTACAGATTCCGCATCGAAGTGCGGTGCCGCTCGTCCACCTGAATGCCTCCCATAAAGTAGTGGATACCCGGCAAAATCGGAATGGGTTCTTTGCGAATATCTTTGTGCAGATAGGTCTGACAATCATCCACCAGTCCGGCAAGTTTATGCTCCATGACTTCTTTAGGAAGCTCTGTCATATCAAGGAACACCTCATAGTCACGGCTGACCGTCCAGACTTCCCGCGCGGTGATGTCACGCGGCATCAGGTTGCCGAGTTCCGGATATTTTTCTTCCATGAAATACCACGGCTTCCTGTTCCGTAATGCAAACAGCCGCCCGCCCTCACCACGGGCGGCCTCACTCAGAAGCATCCGTTTTTCGCCCAGTTCGACCGTGGTAGGGTGGTACTGGATCATTTCAAGATTTGCCATCGGAACGCCCAGACGGAACAGTTCTGCGGTGACTTCTCCGGTATTGGCAAGAGAGCCGGTCGTATCACCGAATAAGCCATGCAGCCCGCCTGTGGCAATCAGGACGGCATCGCATACAAACCGCAGCAGTTCGCCAGTATAGGTGTCCTGCACTGTGCAGCCACCGCAGATGTTCCCGGAAAGCAGCAGGGTGCGGAACTTATGGTGTGGAAAGCGTTCGACCGTTCCTGCGCTTTCTTCCCGGCGCACAGCATCAATCAGAGCGGTCATTAGCTGCTTTCCCGTATCGCTTTGTGCAAAGGCCGTCCGCTTTTTCTTCTGTCCGCCAAAATTCCGCAGGTCGAGTTCATCGTCATCTGTCACGTTGAATTGTACTCCCAGATGGTGCAGGCTGCGCACCAGTTCGGACGCAGCCTGCGTCATCCCCCAGACTGCATTCGGGTCAGCAAGTCCGCAGGCAGCGGTCAGGGTATCTGTATAATGCTGCTCCGGGCCATCCTCCTCTCCCTTGGTATTCAAGGCTGCATTGATTCCGCCCTCTGCCATAACAGACTGCGCCCGCTCGGAGGCAAGGGAGGACACCAGCTTTACCGTCCAGCCGTTTTTCACAGCAGTCAAAGCAGCGGAAAGCCCTGCCAGCCCTGCACCCACGATCACCAAAGTGTGTTTCATACATTGTTCCACCCGATATAATATAGAATGATCGAACCGGCAGCAAACAGCACCAGTATAGAAAGAATCAGATAGAGGTCGCCGCGCTGCTCCTTATTCCGGACGATGCCCAGCGATACCAGAAGGGGTCGGAGATTGAGCAGAAGATGCACAAATACCGAAGCAACCAGTAAAAGCTGCGTCAGCAGCCGGACCGTTGTGAACGGAAACAGAATGTATACGCCGTCCTGCACTCTGCCGAACACGCCAATATGGAAAAAGAGCATGAGCAAAATAGCAAGCCCACTGGTGCGCCTTGCCCAGAACAGAGCATTCTGCTTTCCGTAGAGTTTTCCGCCGGACCGGGAAGCCCGGAATGTCTGTGCGGTCAGCAAAAGCCCAAGGACGGTGTGCGCCGCCAGAATGCCAACGCCGATCCATGCCAGAAACTTTCCTGCCCCGGAACTGATGCCCAGCAACATAAAACTGCCCATCAGCCCATGAAGCAGACAGATGAAAAGTAGCAGAACGGAGAGAATGGTGTTCAGTTTTCGCATGAGGGGTCCTCCATTTCTTCTGCGGAGAGCAGAAGGATGTCTGCATCCGGCAATGCTGTTGCATCAAGCGTATTTTCCGAAACCAGCAGCAGTTGATACCGCCCATTGATTGCACGGGAACGCAGCATGGTTTCGCTGTACTGCTTCAACGTGACATCTGCTCCGGCAGCAGTCAGGCGTTCACAAAGAGCCGTTGCATAGCAAAGCAAGGGATAGTCTGTTTCGCAGACCGAAAGCGTCATGTGCGGCAGTCCGGCATCGGAAAGGACTTCTGTCTCACCGGAAACAAATGCTTTCAGATCATTCCGGAAATCCGCATTGGAAAACGGTTCCAGCGCAGGGTTGATGCAGAACAGATAGTTGCCCTCCAGCGGTGCGGCCATCTGTGCGGCACGTTTCGCTTTCGGGGTCGCACCGGTCAGCCCATCCAGAATAGAGGGCGGCGAGTGCATAAATACGCCAAACGCGGCAAGAAATCCCAATGTCAGAACCAGAGTGATGAATTTTCCTTTCACAGGCAGACCTCTTTTATTTATTGCATGGTTGTTCAAATGAAAAATCTTCTGCGCAAAATACGGCAGTTGAGTAAACGCTCAACTATATTGTATGCGAAATAAGGAGGCTGTCAAGGTCTGTTAGACGACAAATCGCAGGAAGCAGATGCTAACTTTTCCTCTTGACAACGGAGGAAGAGCAGATATAATATGATTGAACGGTTGTTCAACTACAAAACAAGGAGAACGTCTGATGTCAAATTCTTTATACACCTGTAATTGCGATGTGATCCATGAGGACATCGTGAACGATGTAAAAGGCAAAATGCAGCCGAAAGACGACTACATCCAGCTTGCATCGCTTTTCAAGCTGTTCGGAGATGGCACAAGAGTGCAGATCCTTCATGCTCTGGAACAGAGCGAGATGTGTGTATGCGACCTTGCGGTTCTGCTGGGCGTCACCAAATCGGCGATCTCTCACCAGCTGAAAGCACTCCGGCTTGCCGGACTGGTCAAATTCCGCAGAGAGGCCCAGATCGTGTATTATTCGCTGGCGGATGATCATGTAAAGGAGATCATCGACAAGGGATTTGAGCATTTAAGAGGATGATCGCGCAAGCGATTATCTTTTTGTCTTTTAAGTTGAGCGATTGAACAATTAAGAAAACGTAGTGGAGCTCAAAATGAAAAGAGTATTCACCCTGAAAGGTCTGGATTGCCCGAATTGTTCCGCCAAGATAGAAAAAGAGGTCGGAGCATTGCCGGGAGTGGAATCCTCGGTTGTGAATTTAATGCAGCAGACACTGACCGTTCAGTCAGAAAAGTCTGCGGATGCAACACTGGCGGAACAGGTCGAAACAATCGTTCACAGCCATGAACCGGATGTTGAAGTGTCGGAAAAGACCGAACCTGCGGTGACGAAAGTCTATCTCCTGAAAGGTTTGGACTGCCCGAACTGCTCAGCAAAGATCGAGAAAGAAGTCGGTGAGCTGGATGGTGTGACTTCTTCGACCGTGAATCTGATGAACCAGACGCTGACTGTTCAGGCTGGAACATCGGTAGCTGCTTCCTTGCTGGATACCGTTACCACGATCGTACACAGCCATGAGCCGGATGTTGAAGTGTCGGAAAAGCAGCTGGAAGCGACTGCACCTGTCAAAAAGGATGAAAAAGCGGCGGTCTATAACGATGAGGATAAGAAGCGCACGATACGGCTTGCCGTGGGTGCTGTGGTCTATGCAATCGGTATGGCATTGACCGTATTCGCAAAGCTGCCGACTCTGGCGGAACTGGCGTTTCTGATTGTGGCGTATGTGATTCTTGGCTGGGATGTCGTATGGCAGGCAGTGAAAAATATCACCAGAGGACAGGTGTTTGACGAGCATTTCCTGATGAGTGTTTCCACGATCGGCGCATTTGCCATCGGGGAATACCCGGAAGCTGTTGCAGTTATGCTGTTCTATCAGGTCGGAGAGTTCTTCCAGTCGCTGGCGGTAAAGCGTTCCAGAAAGTCCATCTCTGACCTTATGGACATCTGTCCGGATTCGGCGACCGTTAAGCGGAATGGCGTATTGCAGGTCGTTTCTCCGGAAAGCGTTGCGGTGGGCGAGATCATCGTGGTAAAACCCGGTGAAAAAATCCCGCTGGATGGCATCGTTGTGGATGGCGAATCCATGCTGGACACCAAGGCACTGACCGGCGAATCTGTGCCGAGAAGCATCCGCAAAGGCGATGAAGCCCTGTCCGGCTGCATCAACCAGAGCGGTTTGCTGACGCTGAAAGTCACAAAGAGCTTCGGGGAATCCACGGTATCGAAGATCACTGACCTTGTGGAGAATGCTTCTGCAAGAAAAGCTCCCACCGAGAACTTCATCACGACCTTTGCACGATACTATACGCCGGTCGTTGTTGGAATGGCGGCTGTGTTGGCGATCATTCCGCCGCTCGTCCTTGGCGGCGGCTGGTCTGAGTGGTTGCGCAGAGGTTTTGTGTTCCTGATCGTTTCCTGCCCGTGTGCATTGGTCATTTCTATTCCCCTGACCTTCTTCGGCGGTATTGGTGCCGCATCCAAGCGCGGTGTGCTGGTAAAGGGCAGCAACTATCTGGAAGCACTGAACAAAGTGAGCGTGGTGGTCTTTGATAAGACCGGCACCTTAACAAAGGGTGTTTTTGAGGTCGCAAATATCATTCCGGCAGCCGGATACCAGAAAGAGCAGGTATTGGAGTATGCTGCACAGGCAGAGAGTTATTCCAACCACCCGATCGCAAAGTCGATTCTTGCGACTTATGGAAAGCCAATCGACCAGAAGCAGTTCTCTGACTTTGAGGAAATCTCAGGACACGGCATCAGCGTTATGGTGCAGGGAAAGAAGGTACTGGCTGGCAACAGTAAGCTGATGGAATCTGAAAAGATTGCCTATGCCGCTTGCGATGCAGCCGGAACAAAGTTCTATGTAGCAGCGGATGGTAGCTATGTAGGCTGTATCCTGATCGCAGATGAAGTGAAGCCGGACAGCAAGTGCGCAATCGCAGAGCTGAAAAAGATCGGCGTGGAAAAAACTGTTATGCTTACCGGCGATGATGAGCGAATCGGCAAGTCGGTGGCAGACGAACTTGGTCTGGATGCGTATTATGCACAGCTCTTGCCCGACCAGAAGGTCGAAAAGCTGGAAATGCTGGATAAGCAGAAACGGCAGGGCAGCAAACTCGCCTTCGTGGGCGATGGCATCAACGATGCCCCTGTTCTTGCCCGTGCAGATGTCGGCATTGCCATGGGAGGTCTTGGCTCGGATGCCGCGATTGAAGCTGCGGATGTTGTTCTGATGACAGATGAACCATCGAAACTTGTAGAAGCCATTGATGTTGCAAAGGCTACGAAACGGATTGTGATGCAGAACATCGTGATTGCTCTTGGCATCAAGAGCGTGTTCCTTGTTCTGGGCG
>ENA-OOXF01002219-OOXF01002219.1-human-gut-metagenome-genome-assembly--contig:-NODE-2219-length-11300-cov-4.668920_pt1 | contig 11300 bp, 10 predicted proteins | sample MGYA00241586_ERZ501341 | MGnify/ENA primary metagenome ERZ501341 (study PRJEB25962, sample SAMEA2042985) | human gut metagenome | biome: human gut; feature: human-associated habitat; material: faeces... | reverse complement strand
TCTTTCTCGGGAAAGAAAATGGGGGGTGTGGTCCTGCCGCCCGCAGGCGGCATTGCTCTCCGCGCGATGCGCGGAATTTAGCCCGCTGGGCGATCCACCTTCATCACTCCGCTGATCTGATGCAGCCGACGCATGACCGCCGCGAGATGCTGCGCGTCGGAAATAAAAATACTGAGGTGAATGACCGCAAAGCCGTCGGCGGTCGTCGTCGCGTTGATGGACGCCACGCGCGTCTGCGAGGACGAGAGCGCGGCGGAGACGTCGAGCACGAGGTCGAGGCGGTCCTTGGCGTAAATGTCGAGCGCGGTCTGATACGACTCCTTGACGTCCGTGCCCCAGCTCACTTTGATCCAGCGGCCGCGCTCCTCGGGCTTTCTGCGCTCAATGGCGGCGTTGGGGCAGTCGCAGCGGTGGACGGACACACCGTAGCCGCGCGTGATGAAGCCGACGATCTCGTCGCCGGGGACAGGCGTGCAGCACTTGGAGAATTTGACCAGGCAGTTCGACAGCCCCTCGACCACGATGCCCTGCTCGCTCTTCGTGCGCTTGGGGACGGCGGGACGCGTCGCGCCGGAGTTGTCCACCGGCACGGTGGCGGCGCGCTCCTCCTTGCGCTGCTTTTCGAGCTTGACGATCTCGTCGTGGATGCGGTTGACGGCCTTCTGCGCGGAAAATCCGCCGTAGCCGATGGCGGCGTACATCTCATCCATCGAGCCGAACGACGTCTTCTTGAGAAGCGCGGCCTCGATGTCCGTGCCGAGCACGTCGCTCATCGGGATGCCGAGGTGCTTGAGTTCTGCTTCAAACGAGATGCGGCCGTTGATGATGTTTTCCTCGCGGCGCTCCTTTTTGAACCACTGGCGAATTTTGCTGCGTGCCTCGCTCGATTTGGCGATCTTGAGCCAGTCGCGGCTGGGGCCGTGCGCGTTTTTCGAAGTCAGAATTTCGACGATGTCGCCGTTTTTGAGCTGATAGTCGAGCGGGGCGATGCGCCCGTTGACCTTCGCGCCCGTCATGCGGTTGCCGATGGCCGAGTGGATGGAGTAGGCAAAGTCGATGGGCGTCGCGCCGGCGGGGAGGTTCGTCACGTCGCCGCGCGGAGAGAAGACGAAGACCTCGTCGGCGAACATGTCGACCTTGAGCGTGTGGACGAATTCCTCGGCGTCGGTGTTCTCCTGATTTTCAAGCAAACGGCGCACCCATTCGTAGTTGTGCTCGCCTGCGTTGCCGGAGATGCCCTGTTTGTACTTCCAGTGCGCGGCGACGCCGTATTCGGCGATCTCGTGCATCTCTTCGGTGCGAATTTGGACCTCGAACGGGATGCCGTCCGCACCGATGACGGTGGTGTGGAGCGACTGGTACATGTTCGGCTTGGGCGTGCCGATATAGTCCTTGAAACGGCCCAGAATGGGACGGTAAAGGTCGTGGATGATGCCGAGCACGTTGTAGCAGTCGGCCACGGTGTCGACGATGACGCGGAACGCGAAGAGGTCGAGCACCTCGTCCATCGTCTTATTCTGCGCGTACATCTTGCGGTAGATGCTGTAGGGATGCTTCATGCGGCCGTAGACCTTGAGATACGGGACGTGCTGCTCCTTCAGGCGCTCTTCGATCTGCGCCTGCACGCGGTCCATAAAGGCCTCGTGCTCGGCCTCCTTGGCCGCGAGCGAGCGGGTGATCTCGTCGTAGCCGACGGGATCCAAATACTTGAGGGACAAATCCTCAAGCTCCCACTTGATGCGCTGCATACCGAGGCGGTGGGCGATGGGGGCGTAAATTTCCATCGTTTCAAGCGACTTCTGCCGCTGCTTTTCCGCCGTCTGGTACTCCATGGTGCGCATGTTGTGCGTGCGGTCGGCCAATTTGATGAGAATGACGCGGATGTCCTTGGCCATCGCCATGAGCATCTTGCGCAGGTTCTCCATCTGCTCTTCTTCCTTGCTGGCGTACTGCACGCGCGTCAGCTTGGAGACGCCCTCGACCAGATCCGCGACCGCGGGGGAGAACTCCTTGGCGATCTCGGCATACGTGGCGGAGGTGTCCTCGATGCAGTCGTGCATGAGGGCGGCCTCGATGGACTCTGAGTCGAGCCGCAGCTCCTCGGCGATGATCTGCGCGACGGCGAGCGGGTGCGTGATAAACGGCGAGCCGTCCTTTCTGAGCTGACCGTTGTGGTGCGTGTCGGCATAGCGGAAGGCTTTGTCGATCTGGGCAAAGTCTGCGCTCGGGTTGTACTGGTGGATCGTCTCGACAAGGTGGTCGTACATACCGAGCACGAGCGTCGCCTGCTCGCCGGTCTCCACGCAGGTGCCGGGCGCGACGATCTGGAGGGGAGCCGAAGCGGTATTCTCTTTTAATGCTTTATCCTGTGCTGTCATATCCGAATCGTCTCCTTTAATTACGAAAGAAAGCCGTGCAGGGCGGAAAGGTAGGGGCTCTTGTCAAGCTCGACCTTTTTTCCGTCCGCCGTCAGGCGGAGCGTGAGGGTCGTGTCCTTGCGCTCGATCGAAAGAAGCCCGCGCTCGGCAAAGACCTGCAAACACATCGCCGTGCGCAGAAACGTCTCCGCGCCGACCATTTCCGAGCTCAAATGCCGCAGCAGCGGCAGCATGGGCTCGCTGACGCCGTCAGGCCCGACCTCGCGCTCCAGAACGCGCCACGCGCGCACGAACTGGTCGCGCGAGGGGAGCGCCCGCGCCGCGTCGCGCGGGGAGAGCGTGCCGCCGCTAATCAGCTCGCGGCAGAGGGAAAGCGCCTCATTCTCGCGCCCGCTGGGGTCGAGCGAGGGGCGCAGGTCGATGAGTTGGAGCTGGATGGAGCGCTGGGAGCGAAACTCGTTCACCTGCAGATAGAACGCCGCGTCCACGCGCATACCCGCGCACACGCCGCACTCGTCGGCGGTGACGGAGAAGAAAATGCCGTCGAAATTCACGCGGCTTTTCTGTAGTTTCAGCTTTAAGTGCCGGTTCTGGCCCACGCCCTGCGCGCTCTCGAGCGTTGCGCCGCGCAGGCAGAAGACGGGGCGGTTGTTGCCTGCGCCGTAGGGCTCGAGGAGCGAAAGTGCCTCGACCTCCTCAAGCGTGATGAGCGAGGGGTGCTGCAAGTCGACGTCGACGTCGAGCATCGACACCGGCGGATGCTCGCCCGTGTGGGCGCGCACATACTGGTTCATCCGCGTGCGGAACGCGGGGATGTTGCGCTCTTCGATCGTAAAGCCCGCGGCGAGCTCGTGTCCGCCGAAGCTCACAAGAAGGTCGGAGCACGCTTCGAGCGCATTGAAGAGGTTAAAGCCGCCGTAGCTGCGGCACGAGCCCTTACCTGACCCGCCGGAGAGGTGGATCATAAAGCTCGGGCAGGAGAATTTTTCGGAAAGTCTCGACGCCACAATGCCCACGACGCCTTGATGCCAGTCCTCGCTGGACAACACGAGCGCACTGCGCTCGCTCTCGGGGAGGTCCTCCATCTGCTCGATGGCGCGGCGGAAAATGTCCTGCTCCACGCTCTGGCGCTCGCGGTTGAGCTCGCACAGCTCGCGCGCGAGCTTTTCCGCGCGGACGGGATCGTCGGTGAGCAACAATTCCGCGGCCAACTCGGCGCGGCCCATGCGGCCCGCGGCGTTGATGCGCGGGGCGAGCACAAAGCCGATCTGGATCGACGAGATGGGGCGCGACGTGAGCCCCGCCTCGCGCAGCAGCGCGTGCAGGCCCGTAAAGTCGCTGCGGTCGATGCTCTCAAGCCCGCACTGCACGATGGTGCGGTTCTCGCCCTCCATGCGCATGACGTCGGCGATCGTGCCGATGGCGGCAAGCGTGCAGTAGCGCGCAAACAGCGCATCCTCGCGCCCCTCGCCAAGGGCCAAAACGAGCTTGAGCGCGACGCCCACACCCGCCAAGTGCTTGAAGGGATACGGGCAGTCGGGCCGGTGGGGGTCAACGACGGCCACGGCGGCGGGGAGCTGCTCCTTGCACTCGTGGTGGTCGGTGATGACAAGATCGACGCCGAGCGTCGCGGCGTAGGCCGTCTCGTCCACGCCCGTGATGCCGCAGTCGACCGTGACGATCAGCGTCACGCCGGACTCGGAAAGTGCGCGGATGGCGTCACAGCCGAGGCCGTAGCCCTCCTCGATGCGGCGGGGGATGTGCATCGTCACATCCGCCCCGCGCGAGCGGAGATAATCGGTCAGAAGGCAGGTCGAGGTGATACCGTCCACGTCGTAGTCGCCGAAGACCGCCAGCTTTTCGCCGTTTTCAAGCGCCTTCGAGATGCGCGCGACGGCCTTGTCCATGTCCTTCATCAAAAACGGGGAGTGGGCGAGCGTCTTCTCGCGCTCGAGCGCTTCGGCGGCCTGCTCGCTCGTGGTGACGCCGCGTGCGGCCAGCACCGACGAGACAAGATAGGGGTATCCCGCGTCCATCAGCGTCTTGATGGCATCCTCCGGCGCGGCGGGGATCTGCCAGTGCTCGTACTTCATGTTTCGGTTCACCTTCTTTCTTTTGAGAACTTTTGGACATACTATCTCAGGCAATACTGCCTCATCATACTAATACAATCTATTATTTTAACAAAGACCACCGCAAAGGTAAAGAGGAAATTTGACTATCCACGCGACTTTGTGCTACAATACGGCAGAAAGACCACCCAAAAGGGGGAAATTACCAATGAAACAGATCGCAACGCGCCTGACGGCGCTTCTTCTTGCGCTCGTGATGACCACGACGCTCGCGCTTGCCGCCAACAAATCCGGCTATTCCGACGTGCCGGACAAGAACTGGGCGAGCCAAAGCATCGCGCAGTGCAAGCAGTACAACTTATTGCAGGGCATCGGAAACGGCAAGTTCGGCCTCGGACAGAAGATGACGCGCGCGGCCTATGCCGCGGCGCTCTGCCGCCTGATGGGCTGGAAGACCGTCACGCCCGAAAAGGGCAGCTATACCGACAATCAGGATGCGAAAAAGTGGTATTATAGCGCCATTGAGACCGCGAGCGCGCACGACGTGTTCTCCGGCCACAGCACGACCTGCCGACCGAACGACCCCATCACGCGTGAGGAGATGGCCGCGATGACCGTCCGCGCACTGGGGTACAGCACGCTTTCCGGCACGGTGCAGGATGAGTGCCCGTTCACCGATGTTTCGACGAATCCCGGCTATATCACGCTCGCCTGGCGCATGGGCCTTGTGGTGGGTATGAACTTAACGACGTTCGCGCCGAAAAACGACACGACGCGCGAGCAGGCCGCGGCGGTGCTGCTGCGCGCCTATCACGGCCTCAAGGCCAAAGTCAGCGTGACGAGCGTGAGCGCGGCGCCCTCCGGCGCGGTGCCGGCGGAGAGCCTGACGGGCACGAGCGGTGCGGTGCCGCTGTCCCCGCGCGCGGCGGTGGAGCAGGTCTACGACGCGGCGGTCAAGGCCGGCAAGGGCGGCAGCGTGGTCATCAACGCCGTCCCCGCGGCGCAGAGCGTGAAAGGCGGCAAGGTGGGCGCGCTGCGCGAGCTGACGCAGGACGAGCTGAGCGCGTATTTGAACGACAGCGCCGTGCAGAAATCGCGCTCGAACCGCTTCGACAGCTCGTACCTTCTCTGTAAGGAAAAGGACGGCTCCACGATCGTCGTCTGGTACGAGAGCGAGGCGGACATCGCCGAAAAGACCGAGCTTTGCAAGCTCCTCGGCATCAAGACGGTGTACGTGCTGAAGTAAAACAAAAATGACAGAGGGATATCTCATGCGAGATATCCCTCTTTTTTGCTGCGTTCAGAAGTTGTCGTTCCAGGAGTCGAAGTGCGGCGGCTCGTTTACCTGCGGCGCGGTGGCGAGCTGGTAGAAGCGGCAGGTCGAAAGGTTCAGATACGGCGTCAGGTAGACGTCCACGACCGCCGAGAGCACGCCGTAGATCAGCGTGCCGAGCACCGCACCGGAGAGCGAGTCGGGCAGGTAGCTGATGATGACATATTCGTAGAGCAGCGCGATAAGCACCGCGGCGATCTGATAGCCGATGAAGCTGAGCTGGAGCAGGAAAAGCTGCATCTTATAGCCATTTGTCTGCCGCTTGCTCAGGTTCAATGCCTCCATCACGCCGAGTTCGGGATTTTCGCACAGGTTCAGCATGGCGAACGAGTAGCGGTAGGCCGCGATGATGCCGGGGATGACGAAAAGCATCGACCACAGGAAGATGAAAACGCCCTCGACGATGGAAAGCAGGATGACCTTCCCGGCAAAGGGGAACGCGTCAAAAAGGCTCTCATACGGCATTTCCTCGCGGCGTAGGATGCCGAAGCAGTAGCAGTAATACCCTGCGTTCAGAACGAGCGCGACGAGGCCGACGAGGATGCTCACAAAGCTGAACGAGAGCACTGTGAAGCCGCCGGCAGAGTCGATCATATAGCTCACGCCCGAGTTAATCATATCGAGCACAAGGGTGATGAGAAGATAGAAAAGCGTCATCCGGAAGGGATTGACCTCACCGGTGCGCAGCAGTGAGCGCGATTCTGCCTTGATCGCGCCGGTATCGAGCTGCATGGGCATAAAAAAGCTCCTTTCTTGCCGGAACGGGGAAAAACGGACGGCAAAGTGCGGAAAATGCACGAAATTCATAAAAATAGTAATACATAATTATAGCATCGCGTCCGGGACACGTCAAGAAGCGGAGAAATGGGTTATTCCCTCCGCGGGCCGCCGAAAGGCAAATTGTTTGGCAAAATGCTGTTTTTGCGAGAAAATGACGGCGAAATCTGATAAATTATGTAGGAAAATGATGGCCATGAAGAATATTTTCTGGACAAGAGAAAAGAAAGGGGATATAATCTATCCGATTATGGAGCAGTGTTTCCGCTGCTCTGGCAGTATAAAGATGAGGTGAAGACTATGGCACAAGCTTTCTTTGGCGGCGTTCATCCCAATGATATGAAGGCTGCTACCAATGAAAAGGCCATCGAGCAGTTACAAGCCCCTGCTCAGGTGGTGATCCCCATGTCGATGCACTTCGGCGCACCCTGCACCCCGACGGTCTCCAAGGGCGACTATGTCAAGCTTGGACAGAAGATCGGCGAATTCAAAGGTCTCGGCGCTCCCATTCACGCAAGCGTATCCGGTACGGTCGCTGCGGTGGAGCCCCGTCCCTATTCCATGGGCGGCAAGGTCATGTCCGTTGTCATCGACAATGACTTCAAGGACGACTTGAGCGAGGAAGTCCATGCTCCGGCCGACCCCGACGCGCTGAGCGTGGAGGAAATGGTCGAAATGGTCAAGCAGGCCGGTATCGTCGGTATGGGCGGCGCAACGTTCCCCACGCACACGAAGATCTCCAGCGGCATCGGCAAGGTCGATACCGTCATCATCAACGGCGCGGAGTGCGAGCCCTACATCACCGGCGACCATCGCGCGATGCTCGAGCGCCCCGCTGAGATCATCGGCGGCTGCTGCTACCTCGCCAAGATGTTCGGCGTGAGCAAGGTCGTCATCGGCGTGGAGGACAACAAGAAAAACGGCATCGAGGCCCTCAACAAGGTCATCGCCGAGCAGAAGGCTCCCGTCGTGGTCGAGGCGCTGCGCTGCCGCTACCCCCAGGGTGGTGAAAAGCAGCTCTGCCAGGCGATCACCGGCAAGCAGGTGCCCCCCGGCGGTCTTCCCGCGAACATCGGCTGCGCCGTGTTCAACATCAACACCACCATCGCCATCTACCATGCCATCAAGGACGGCATGCCCGTGGTGCGCAAGGTCGTTACCGTGTCCGGCAGCGGCGTTGTGGAGCCGAAGAACCTCGAGTGCCCGATCGGTACGCCGGTCTCCCTCCTCTTCGACGCCTGCGGCGGCTTAAAGGACGAGACGTTCAAGCTCATCGCCGGCGGCCCGATGATGGGTATGGCGCAGGCCTCCGCCGACTTCCCCGTGGCCAAGGGCACGGGCGCGGTGCTGGCATTTGCGGGCAACGAGAACAAGGTCTCCGAGGACCCGACCTGCATCCGCTGCGGCCGCTGCGTTGAGGCGTGCCCCATGCACCTCGAGCCCCTGTACCTCTATTTATATGTGCAGAAGAACCGCATCGAGGATCTCGAGGCGGCCCACGTCATGGACTGCATCGAGTGCGGCGCGTGCTCTTACATCTGCCCGGGCCGCCTGCACCTGACGCATTCGTTCAAGGTCGGCAAGCAGAAGGTCAAGGAAGCCGCCGCCAAGGCCAAGGCCGCGGCTGAGGCTGCCAAGGCTGCTGAAGAAGCAAAGAAGGAGGCTTAAGAGATGCTGAATGATTATAAGGGTCTGAAGCTCATCGCTTCCTCCAACCCCCATATCCGCAACAATGAAGACACGCGCTCGATCATGCTCGACGTGATCATCGCGCTGTGCCCCGCGCTCATCATGAGCGTCATCCGTTTCGGCTTCCGCGCGCTGATCTCCGTGCTCGTGAGCGTGGTTTCCGCGATGTTTTTCGAGTGGCTCTACCGTAAGCTGATGCACAAGACGCAGACGCTCGGCGACCTGTCCGCCGCCGTCACCGGTGTCCTGCTCGCGTTCGTCTGCCCCGTGACGCTTCCCTACTGGATGCTGATCGTCGGCAACTTCTTCGCAATTTTTGTTGTCAAGCAGCTCTACGGCGGCCTTGGCAAGAACTTCCTGAACCCCGCGCTGGCCGGCCGTGCCGCGCTCGTCGCGTGCTACACGAGCCAGATGACCTCCTGGATCGACCCGGCCTCCGGCAAGGCGCCGCTCTTCGGCGGCGCTGACGTCGTGACCGCGGCCACCCCGCTTGCGATGATGAAGGGCGGCGAATTTGCTGAGGTGACGGCACAGTACAGCCTGTCCGATATGTTCATCGGCAACATCGGCGGCTCTCTCGGTGAGATCTCCGCGATGATGCTGCTCATCGGCGGATTGTACTTAATTTTCCGCAAGGTCATCTCCTGGCAGATCCCCGTTGCCTACATCGGCACGGTGGCAGTCCTCACGTTCCTCTTCCCCCAGGGCAACGATGCGATGAGCTGGATGCTCTACAACGTGCTCGGCGGCGGCCTGTTCCTCGGCGCGTTCTTCATGGCCACTGACTATGTCACCTCGCCCGTCACGAAGAAGGGCCAGCTGATCTTCGGCATTGGCTGCGGTCTCATCACGGTGTTCATCCGCTACTTCGGTTCCTATCCCGAGGGCGTTTGCTATTCCATCCTTGTGATGAACTGCTGCACCTGGATCATTGACAAGTACACCAAGCCCACCCGCTTCGGCGTAGATAAGAAAGCAGCGAAGGAGGCGGCAAAGAAATGAAGATCGAAGGTAAATTCATTTTCAAGGTAGCCGGTACGCTGACGGCGATCTCGCTGGTCGTCGCGCTGCTGCTGGGCCTGACCAACATGCTGACCGCGGACAAGATCGCGGCCATCAACAAGCAGAAGACCGAGGCGGCGCTCGCCAAGGTCGTCTCTGCGGCCGACTGCGAGTTCCCACCGATGGAGGAGATCCCGCAGGCCATGATCGACGCTGCCAACGACCAGGGCGGCAAGCTGAGCGAGGTCTATGAGGTGCAGTCCGGCGGCGACACCATCGGCTATGCCTTCAAGGTCACCGCGAGCGGCTCTCAGGGCAACATCGTGATGATCGTCGGCGTGGACACCGACCTCACTGTCACGGGCGTTTCCATCGTCAACAACTCCGAGACCAAGGGCATCGGCTCCAAGGTCATGGACAATGAAGCGACCTCCGCAGGCACCGGCGCGCTCGATCAGTTCGTCGGCAAGTCCGGCGCGGGCACGCTCGTCGTCAAGCAGAACATCGACGCCGTCACCGGCGCGACGGTCTCCACCAAGGGCGTGACCAAGGGCGTCAATGCCGCTCTGGCTGCCGCCGAGGCCATGAACTGAGAAAGGGGGAACGATCTATGAATTTTAACAAACAGCTCAAAGACGGTCTGATCTACCAAAACCCCGTTCTGGTGCAGGTGCTCGGTATGTGCTCCACCATGGCCATTACCACGAGTGTTGCAAACGGCTTTGGCATGGGCATCTCCGTTCTCATCATCCTGACGCTTTCGAACATCTTTATTTCCCTTCTGCGCAAGATCATCCCCAACGAAGTGCGTATCGCGTGCTATATCGTCGTTATCGCGGGCTTCGTTACGATCGTTGATCTGTGCCTGCAGGCGTTTGTCCCTGACATCGCCGAGAGCCTTGGCGTGTTCATCCCGCTGATCGTCGTCAACTGCATCATCCTCGGCCGCGCCGAGGCCTTTGCCAGCAAGAACTCCGTCGCCGCCTCCGCGGTGGACGGCATCTGCCAGGGCATCGGCTACACGGTGGTGCTGCTGATCCTGAGCGCGTTCCGCGAGCTGCTCGGCGCGGGCACGCTGCTCGGCATTCAGGTCATGCCTTCTTCCTATGTTCCCGCCGGTATGCTCACGCTGCCCGTCGGCGGCTTCCTCTGCCTCGGTACGCTGATCGCCATCATGCAGTGGGCGCTTGCCAGAAGCGAGAAGAAGAACGCGGAAAAGAAAGAAACGGAGGGTAAATAAAAATGAGTGTGACTAAGTTACTTGCTATTTCCCTCGGCGCGATCCTGACGAATAACTTCATCTTCTCGCAGTTCTTGGGTATCTGCCCGTTCCTCGGCGTGTCGAAAAAGAGCGACACCGCCGTCGGTATGGGTCTTGCCGTTACGTTCGTCATGGGCCTTGCCTCGGCGTTCTGCTACGGCGTGAACATCATCCTCGTCAAGCTCGGTCTCGGCTACATGCAGACCGTCGCCTTCATTCTCGTGGTGGCGAGCCTCGTGCAGTTCATCGAGATGTTCCTCAAAAAGTCCATGCCGACGCTCTACACGGCCCTCGGCGTGTACCTGCCGCTGATCACCACCAACTGCTGTGTGTTGGGCGTGACCATCCTGGCTGTGCAGGATTACACCAAGGTTTATGAGGCACAGGGCTTTGGTATGGCTTATGCCGAGGCTTTGATCTGCGCCGCCGGTGCAGGTGTGGGCTTCCTGGTTGCCATGCTGCTGTTCTGCGGCGTTCGCCAGCGCGTGGAGCGCTCCAACCCGCCGGAAAGCTTTAAGGGCCTGCCTATCACGCTGGTGTCTGCTGCCATTACTGCCATGAGCTTTATGGGCTTTGGCGGTCTGGTAGAAAACATCATCGCCGCACTGATGTAAGGGGGAGAAATCGATGAATAGTATTGCCTTCGCCGTCATCGTGCTTGTTGTTCTGGGCTTGGCGGGCGGCATTATTCTGGTGCTGGCTTCCAAGTTTATGGCTGTGTACGAAGACCCGCGCATTGCGCAGATCACCGAATGCCTTGCAGGCGCCAACTGCGGCGGCTGCGGCTA
>ENA-OOXF01002215-OOXF01002215.1-human-gut-metagenome-genome-assembly--contig:-NODE-2215-length-11307-cov-2.600871_pt1 | contig 11307 bp, 10 predicted proteins | sample MGYA00241586_ERZ501341 | MGnify/ENA primary metagenome ERZ501341 (study PRJEB25962, sample SAMEA2042985) | human gut metagenome | biome: human gut; feature: human-associated habitat; material: faeces... | reverse complement strand
TCAAAGCGATATGGTCGGGATTCGACATCTCCAATTCCGCAAACAGTTCATCAAGAGGAGAAGGTCTTGTGTCCTCCTCGTCCTCAATCGCACCGGCTCTGAGCATTTCCATTATCATTGCAAAGTTCTGTTCATCTTCGGGTGCTTCATAATGAAGATAAAATACAAGTGCAAGCAGAAGCATTGAAGCCGAGGTATCCCAAAAGGGGTCTTGTGCCTGACTGCCTTTCGGAGTGGTACTCTTAAAAAGGTTCGTCACGAGCTTTTGCACATCGTTGTCATTCTGCAAATAGACAAACGGGTTATAGCAATGGCTTTTCTCCATTGAAATCAAATCGAGAACACGGACTTCATAGCCTTTACTTTCAAGCAGCTTTCCGGTATCTCGGAGAATTTCGCCCTTTGGGTCAAGAATGACAAATGATGTGTTGCACTGCATAAGATTCGGCTTGCAGTAAAACCTTGTCTTACCGGCTCCCGAACCGCCGCACACAAGGGTGTTTAAGTTTCTTCGGTGTTTCTTCGCATTGAGTCCGATACAGACATTTTGCGTCATCAGCTTATTTGCAGAAGCCGGAGACTGTCTGTATTTTTTGTTTACGGCTCTTGCGTTGCCCCATTTCGCAGAACCGTGTTCTTCACGCCTTCGGTAATTCTTCTGTGTTGAGAAGTAAATCCCGATACCCATTGCATAGCAGAGAAGCAAAACGAGGACAGTTTTTATACTGTCCTCGCAAAGCACTATATGAAACGGGTCGCTTATCACATTCATCAAGCTCGGCAGTATCTCCGGCAAGCCACCCTTAACGGATGGTGCAATGAGAAGTCCGAGCCACACAATCGGCAGGATGCCGAGTACGGCGAGAATGATGGAGGTCTGTCTGTCGTTATCTCGATTCACGACAGGAGCAGTCCTTTCTTTCCACTACCTTGAACTTTTTCTTTGGGGCATACCCGACCTTGATGATAAGATCATCCACGGCATCGGTGGATTTACCCTCATTCATCAGTTCGGTTTTGGTATCGTTCAAAGCTCGAATCACTACGCCGTGTTCATAATCGTCCAAGGCGATGTGATAGCGTTCCTCTTTCATCGCTCACACCTCATCTTTCCTGATCTTTGCTTCGGTCTGCTCGGCGACGGTAGATTTCCTCCGACACACGGGAGCCGATCTCGCTCATCGCAGAACGGGTCTTGGAAAGCTCCGCACGAATTTCCTTGGGGGACTTGCCCGCCAGCTCCTCCGGGATACGGTCAATGGCGAAGTTCTTCACATTCACGCCGAACTTACGGCAGAGCATATAAGCGGGTGGTTTTGCTTATGCTGCTTTCTGGCAAGAGGACAGATGCGCTCTGTTTTGCGTGCAGCCCGTGCCGTTAGCAGACCTGCTCCAGTTGAAAGGCCAGCTCGGTGCGGCCCACGACGGCGTGGTGGTTGTTGTAAAGGTTTTTGTCGTGGTAGCGGGGCAGAGAGCAGGCTTCCTCCGGCGTGATGACGCCGAGCTGGGTGAGAACCGAGAGGATGGCATACGGGACGATGGAGGAGGCGCCGTCCTCCATTTTGAGGGCAATGCCGATTCCCTTATCCTTGATGCCCACGGCATAGAATGCGCTGGCGCCTGATTTACAGAAGATTCGGTCGCCGAAGGCGGCCATCAACTGGGTGCAGATGCGATCGGTTCCCGCCACCATTTCCGGATGTGCTGTCATGGCGGATGTGATGCGCCGGAGGGTAGCGGCCCGGGTGGGGGCGAAAAGCGTGGGGAGGGACATGCGGGCGTAGCCCTGTGCCAGCCGGTAAAGGGGCAGCGCGTGGACCGGAACGCCGCAGCCGTCCACGGCCAACTGGACATCGGAGGTCTCTACGCCGCACATTTCAGCGAACACCGAGAGGATACGCTGCTGGACGGGGTGCTCCAAAGCAGTATAGCCTTCCAAAGACTCCCCTAAATGGCGGGCGGTGATGAGCATACCGGCGTGCTTTCCGGAGCAGTCGCAGTAGATGGGCGCCCGGGGGATGCCGGCGATCTTCAAGGCGTCCTCGGCGGGGACATACATGGGGTATTCCGACCCGCAGCACAGCTGATCGGGGGAGAGACCTGCCTTGTGCAGGATGCTCTCCACGGCCTTTACATGAAAGGGCTCTCCGTTGTGGGAGGAACAGATGACGGCCAGTTCCTGCGGGGTAATGCCATAATGCTCCAGCGCACCGCTTTCTGCCACGGGGATCGCCTGAAGGGGCTTGGCGGAGGAGCGGGCAAACGTAAGACGCTCCGGATCACCGAGTTTCCAAAGGATCCGGCCTGTGTGATCCGTTACCGCAATATGTCCCCGGTGGATCTGATCCACCAGATCACCGCGGTATTGATAGGCAATAACAGCCATAGCACATACCTCCGTTTCTTAAATCACAAAGTAGAAAAAGCGCAGCACATCACCGTAATCATCGGCATCAAAGGCCACGGTGGTGGGAGAGATGAGGCTGGCGCCGGGATAGTGGGAGCATCCATAGGCGTCATAATGGTGTATATAGGTGACCTCCACGTGGAAGTGATCGGGAAGTACCGGAGGTGCGGCTGTTTTTGCCGCCGCCACAGCCTCGGCCATCATGCCCTCGATCTCCTCGCAGACAAGCTCCGGGGTCTTTGTCAGAACGCCGTAGCCGTGGCCGGATTTGGTTGGTACGGTCAGCAGGCCGGGTACGGTGCGCGCCGCAGCCGCACACATCCCCTCGTCGCCGCTGGCGAATAGGGTGGGAACGCCCCGGTAAGCGGCGGCATGGGCGTACATCTCGAATTCTCCCCACAGCGCACCATTGACCGTAAGGCGGAAAATGCGGGAGCTTACCATCGTGTGGGACGTGGGATTTCCGGGGGCGGAGGCGGCGTCGTGAAAGCCGACCATCAGCATACCGTCATAGCTCTCGTCAAAAATACCGGTAAGGCCCACAATATCGTGGGTGATCCCCCGAAGGAGACGGGCATCTCTGGGGAGCAGGGCGCAGTCAATGTTGCAGCCGTCTCCGTGCATATCCTCTATGACGACCTCATCGGCTCCGCCGGAGAAAAGGCCGCGGGCCGCAGCGGCAGCCTCCAACGCCATTTCCCGCGCCATAGGCGCATAGCAGGCGTTGGCGGAACGCGCCTCGTCCCAGCAGGTCAAAGAAGCCACGCCTTCAATGTCACAAAGAATGTAAAATTTCATGTTCGAGTCCTCCTTTATCAGAAGCGTAATCGTAATAAATGCAGAGCCATAGGGATCGGGAAGTATCAGGGATCCACCAATAGCTGCTGTTAAATTAGATGTTCCTGGCCGGCCGCTTTACGCATCGAGACGTCAGCGCGTCCCGCCCGCGGGTGAAGCGCCGCGGCGGAAGATCATGTTGCTTCGCTGCGGATACGCCGCAGGTAGCGGTAGACCGTGGGTTCGGAGATGTGCAGTTCCCTGGCGACCTGTCCGATGGAGCCCTTGGTATGGAATACGCCCTGCGCTTCCAGAGAGCGGAGTATCTCCAGCTTGTCGGCGGTATGCATGGCATCGGAGGGGATACCATAGCCGAGGATGGTGGAGTGGATCAGATTGCTGGACAGCTCCGGGATGGAATCATCCAGGTTTTCGGTATAGGCGGAGCGCTCCTCCTCTTGCGGAAGAGAAAAGGAATGGAGCAGGTTGGAAAGATGCTCCGAGAGCACCAGAATATCTTCCACATCGTGGTTCACGCAGATCAGCCCCACCAGATGCCCCTTTTCCTTAATGAAATAGGTGGAAGAGACGAAACGCTTACCTCCCCGGGTGCGGCCCTCGTAGTTGGCCACATAGTCGTGCTCCTTATAGACTCCGGTTCGCAGCAGTTCCTTGGCCAACTCCGTCATGGGGTCGCCTATGCGGCGGCCGCTGAGATGCTCGTTGCAGGCGGCAATCACCGAGCGCTCCGGCGTGGAAACGTCATGGAGGATGATCTCATAACTCTTTCCGCAGATCTTCCCCATAAATTCCACCAGAGGAATGTATCGCTCAAGACAGGCGTAGTTGCTCACTGTATCCCTACTTTCTCAACAATAATTCTTGCCTGATAAAAAACTGTCACATAGTGCTGCTGAAAGTCAGTATATCGAAAATGAATGGATAAATCAACACCTAATATGCTGGAAAGGGGGGATGTAATATTTTTTTCAGACCAAGGCGGAAATAGCCTTCGAGACAGCGATTTAGACAAAAAATTATCAACTTTCTTGGCGCTTATTCAAGTTATTCAAGATTGACAAAGGCAGTGTGATAAATTATAATCAGCAATACAACAAAGTTATCAGAAGGGAGGCTCAATGTCATCCCCCCCCCCGCGCGTTATATTTTTAAGGAGGCATTTGTAATGGAAGCTGCAAACTATGCGCTGCTGGCGGCGGCAGAGTCCATCATTCTGTGGATCGCCGTTGCACGGGTTGGTGGCGCTGTATGAGATACGATTTTGATACCCCCATCAATCGCAGAAATACCTTCTCCTTTAAGTGGGACTGCGATATGGACTATTTCGGCCGGGATGATGTGATCCCCATGTGGGTGGCGGACATGGATTTCGCCTGCGCCCCCTGCATCGTGGAGGCTGTACAGAAGCGCGCCGCCCATCCGGTTTACGGCTACGGTATGCGCCAGCAGCCCTATTATGACGCGGTGATGGGCTGGCTGAAAAAGCGCCATGGCTTTGAGGTCAACTATGAGCATCTGGCCTTTGCGCCTCCCGGCGTGATCTACGCCTTGAACGTGATGCTGCGCATCCTCACCAAGCCCGGCGACAGGGTCATGGTTCCCATGCCCAACTACGACCCGCTGTTTGACATGGTCACCCGGGGCGGCCGGAAGCTGGTAGAGACGCCGCTAGTCTGGAAGGACGGGCGCTACACCTTCGACTTCGCCGATATGGAGGCCAAGGCTGCCTCCGGCGTGAAGGTACTGGTGCTCTCCAGCCCCCACAACCCCACCGGCCGGGTATGGACCCGTCAGGAGCTGGAGGGCGTGGCGGAGATCTGTCTGCGGCACAACATCTTCATGCTGGTGGACGAGATCCACTGCGACTTCGTGCCGCCGGAGCATCCCCACACCACCTTTGGCCTGCTGGGCGAGGAGGTGCTGCGCCATTCCATGGTCTGCTACTCCTCCAACAAGGGCTTCAATCTGGGCGGACTGGGTATGGCCACCCTGGTGCTGGCGGACGACGACCTGCGGTGCAAGTTCAACGAGGAGATGTCCATTGCCCAGACGCGGCTGGACAACATTTTCGGCATGGCCGCCCTCATAGCCGCCTACAACGACGGCGAGGAGTGGCTGGATCAGGCCATCGCCTACGTCTCCGACAACAAGGCGTATCTGGATCAGTTCCTGCGGGAGCGCATTCCTCAGATCCGTATGATCCCCTCCGAGGGTACGTATCTGGTCTGGCTGGACTGCTCCCAGCTGCCCTACCGGGGCATGGCGCTGGAGCATTTCATGATCAATGAGGCCAAGGTGGCGTTCTGCGCCGGCTATGAATTCGGTAAGCAGGGAGAGGCTTTTCTGCGCATGAATGTGGCCTGTCCCCGGTGTACCCTGACAAAGGCTCTGGAGCAGATGGAAAAGGCGATCAACGGTCTGTCGCTTCAGTAATACCTGTAAACGACGCACCTTGTGAGATAAGAAATTTTTTTTAAAGGAGAAACAGCTATGAAAAAAAGAACGATCGCAATGTTCCTGTCCGTAGCTCTGTGTCTCTCGGTGGCCTTGACTGGCTGTGGGGCAGACAAATCGCAGCAGAGTGACCCCGCTGATGACGGCAAAAAGAGCCTGACCATCGCAGTGCTGAATGATGTTGTCTCGCTGGACCCCGCGGTAAAGGACAGCAGCTCCGAGATGCAGATGGCGTCTCACCTGTACGACCCTCTGGTGGACTATGATGCGGACCTGAGCAAGAAGCCCGGTCTGGCAGAGAGCTGGAAAGTTCTGGATGACGGCGTGACGTGGGAGTTCAAGCTTCGCCAGGGCGTGAAGTTCTCCAACGGAAACGACTTCAATGCCGACGACGTGGTCTTCAGCTTTGAGCGCATCCTCAACGATCCTACGCTGGAGATGGGCGTGTACCTCATGCGCCTTCAGGAAGTCAAGAAGGTGGATGATTACACCGTGCAGCTGGTGACCAAGATCCCCTATCCCGTGTTTGCCGGCAGCCTGGTCCATATCATGATGCTTGACAAGGAGACCTGTGAGGGCCTTACCAGCGAGGAGATCTCCGCGAACCCTGTGGGTACCGGTCGGTATCGTCTGGTGGAGCACGTGAAGGAATCCTATATCAAGCTGGTCCGCAACGACGAGTATTGGGGCGAGCTGCCTGATGCAGAGACCGTGGAGTTCCGCGTGATCGCCAATGCAGCCACCCGCACGACCGCTCTCATCAACGGCGAGGTGGACTTTATCTCCAACATCCCCGTGATGGACGTGGACCGTCTGAAGGACGCCTCCAACGTTCAGGTCATTACCAATCCCAGCCTGTCCTGCAGCTACATGGGCTTTGATCTGCTCAATGAGCATGGCTCTGCCGGCACCGACGATCCCAACCCGCTTCTCAACGTGAAGGTTCGTCAGGCTATCTACCACGCCATTGACATTCAGACGATCGTCGATACCGTCATGAACGGCTACGCCACCGTGGCTAACTCCTATATGCCCAGCATCTGTGTGGGATATAATGCCGACGCAGAGCGTCCCGCCTACGATCCCGAGCTTGCCAAGCAGCTTTTGGCGGAGGCCGGCTATCCCGATGGCTTCTATCTCCGCATCGACGCCCGCAGCGACAGTGACATGAACGCCGATCAGGTGTCTCAGGCCATTGCCAGCTATCTGGAGAAGGTGGGCATCAAGGCCGAGGTAAACCTGCTGCCTCGCGCCTCCTTCTATGAGAAGACAGACGCAGAGAACCTCCAGTCCTCCTTCTTCATGGCGGGCTGGGGCGACAGCTCCGGCGAGGGCATGGTCATCTTCAACGATATGCTCTATACCTACGACGGCAAGCCCGGCATGGGCGAAGGCAACCGGGGCCATTACAGCAATGCCGAGGTGGATGCGCTGTTGGATCAGGCATCTGTTGAGACCGATCAGGCCAAGCGCGCAGCGCTGGTGGAGCAGGTAGATCAGATCGCCCGGGACGAGGCCGCCTACATTCCCCTGTTCTTCAAGGCGAATATCTTCGGCGTGCGCGCCGGCATTCAGTACACCCCCAGTTGCGATGACCATATTCTGGCTTGGGACTTCACCTTCTAAGCGCGCATAAGAACAGTCAATGGGAGGAGGCAGAAGGGGATATTCCCTTCTGCCTCCCGCCAAAAGGGTGTAAGCCCGTAAATGAGGTATTACCATGTTCAAGTATTTCCTGAAGCGGCTGGCGCAAATGGTAGTTACACTTTTCATCGTGTCCATTCTGGTATTTGTTCTGGCCAACTTCATTGGCGATCCCGTCAATATGCTGGTCTCGCCCAAGGCTCCGCCTGAGGTTCGAGAGCAGGTTCGAGAAGAACTGGGGCTCAACAGACCGATCCTGGAGCAGTACGTATCGTTTATTACCAATGCGTTCAAGGGAGATTTCGGCAAGTCCTATATCTATAAAGTGGACGCGCTCTCTCTGATCGCCCAGCGGGTGCCTGCTACGCTGGAGCTGGTTTTTGTATCCGCTGTGCTGGCGCTCGCTATCTCTATCCCACTGGGCGTATATGCGGGCGCTTTCCCCAAACGAAAATCCAGCACATTGGTGATGGGAGGCTCCATTCTGGGCATTTCCCTGCCCTCCTTCTTTATCGGCATCATGCTGATCTACATCTTCTCTCTGAAGCTGCACTGGTTCCCCTCCTCGGGACGGGGCACGACCGCACCGTTCCTGGGGATGGATTTCAGCCTGTTTGCGCCCGGTGGACTTAAGTACATTATCCTGCCTGCTCTTACGCTGTCTGTGACCAACATCGCGTCTCTGGTGCGCCTTACCCGTGCCGGTGTGATGGAGAATATGCGGCAGGATTATATCAAATTTGCCCGAGCCAAGGGTGTGTCCACCCGAAAGGTCCTCTTTGGACACGCCCTGAAAAATGCCCTGATCCCGGTTATCACGGTGTTCGGTATGGAAATCGGTTCCCTTATCGCCTTTACGACGGTGACGGAGACCATCTACTCCTGGCCGGGACTCGGCAAGCTTCTTATTGACTCCATTAACTCGGTGGATCGGCCGGTCATTGTGGCCTATCTGATCCTGACTACGGTGTTGTTTGTGTTTATCAATTTTGTGGTCGACCTTCTGTATACAGTCATCGACCCGAGAATCAAAATCAGGTGATGCGCTATGGGTGAAATGAAAAAAAAGGGCGCGGCCCCCAACAAGAGCTTCTTCCGGCGCATCGCTGAGTCTGAGTTCTTTCACAATTACAAGCGCAGTCCGTCCGCTATCATCGGTACGGTGATCGTGGTACTGGTACTGTTCATTGCCCTTTTCGGGCCGCTGTTTGCTCCGCAGAACCCCTATGATGTAGCCTCTCTCTCCCTTACGGATTCCTACAAGCCGCCTGCATGGGAGGCGGGAGGTGACGCCCGGTTTATTTTCGGTACCGACAGTCAGGGACGGGATATTTTCAGCTCTCTTATTTACGGAAGCCGTATCTCCCTCTTTATCGGCGTTGTAGGTACGCTGCTGGCCTGCACCGTAGGTATCACGCTGGGACTGATCTCTGGCTATTTTGGTGGAAGGGTAGACGCTGTCATCATGCGTTTGGCAGATATCCTGCTCTCTTTTCCCGATATCCTCGTGGCACTCTTCATCATGACCATGTTTGGACGGGGTGTAAGCAAGCTGCTGGTCGTATTTACGATCATCGGATGTGTCACATACATCCGTACCGTCCGCGCCGAGGTGCTGACGGTGAAGCAGATGGAATATGTAGATGCGGCCAGAGTCATTGGCCTCCCCAATATCCTGATTATCGCCAAGCATGTGCTGCCCAACGTAATGACCACCGTCATCGTTCTTTCCACGATGAAGGTGGGCGGCCTTATTCTGGCGGAAGCCACGCTGAGCTTTCTGGGCGTAGGTGTTCCGGTCACGGAACCCTCTCTGGGCATGCTGGTCAAGAACGGCTTCGACGTGCTGTTCAGCGGATACTGGTGGATCGCGGTGATGCCGGGTCTCTACATCATGCTGATCGTGTTCGGAATCAACCTTCTGGGAGATTTCCTGCGCGATGAGTTTAATCCTAAGCTGAAGTAAGGGGGGAGCGAGATGAGCGAAACACTGCTGCAGGTGGAAAACCTGCGGACCTATTTCCACACCTTCCGCGGTGTAGTCAAGGCGGTGGACGGCGTTAGCTTTTCCCTGGATGAGGGACAGGTGCTGGGCATCGTGGGCGAGTCGGGCAGCGGTAAATCCGTTAGCAGCTTTTCCATTCTGAAATTGATCGAGCCGCCCGGTGTGGTGGAATCGGACGGGATTCTTTTCCAGGGCGAGGACATCAGCAAAAAGAGCGAGCGGGAAATGATGAAGATCCGAGGCAAGGCGATCTCCATGGTGTTCCAGGATCCGATGACCTCCCTGAACCCGCTCTATACCATTGAGAAACAGATCACCGAGATGCTGGACCTCCACCAGAAGCAGATGACCAAACGGGAAAAGCACGCGCGCTGTGTGGAATTGCTGCATATGGTAGGTATCCCCAATCCTGAGGATCGGCTGAAATCCTACCCCCATCAGTTTTCTGGCGGTATGCGGCAGCGGGTCATCATTGCGATCGCCCTGGCTGCCAATCCGAAGCTCATCATCGCCGATGAGCCTACCACTGCCCTGGATGTGACCATACAGGCGCAGATCCTCAAGCTCATGGATAAGCTGGTGAAGGAGCAGGACGCTTCTCTCATCCTGATCACCCATGACTTGGCGGTGGTTTCCCAGATGGCGGATCGCATCATTGTGATGTACTGCGGCAAAATCGTGGAAAGCGGCTCCCGGGATGACGTGATCCGCCGCCCCAGCCATCCGTATACCGAGGGACTTCTTAACTCCATCCCCAGAATGGGAGAGGAGCAAAGACGCCTGGAATCCATTCCGGGTATGGTTCCCAGTATGCTGGATCTGCCCCAAGGATGTTATTTTGCTCCCAGATGCAAATACTGCCAGGATATTTGCCGTACCGTGGCGCCTGAAAGCCATGAGGTTGGCCCGGGGCATTGTGCGGCGTGCCACTTTCCGCTGACAGGAGGCGAGAGCCATGAGTAAGATTCTTCAGGTGGAGAATTTGGTGCAGGAGTTCAATCTCACCAAGGATTTTCTGGATAAGGTAAAATTCAAAAACGGCCATTTTTCACTGGAAAATCGAGTGGTTCATGCGGTCAACAACGTCAGCTTTGATGTGGAGGAGGGCGAGGTGTTCAGCCTGGTGGGAGAGTCCGGATGCGGAAAGTCTACCACGGCCCGCACCATCATCAAGCTGATCGAGCCAAAGTCCGGAAAGATCGTATTCGACGGACGCGATATCACCCGGCTCAAGCCGCAGGAGATGCGCCCCATCCGTCGAGAGATGCAGATGATCTTTCAGGATCCCTATGCCTCTCTGAATCCCCGGCAGAAGATCATGGAGATCCTCACCGAGCCGATGCTGTTCCACAAGCTGTGCAGCAGCAAGGCGGAGGCGGAGGAGAAGGCGATTCATCTGTTGGAGCGTGTTGGACTCAGCTCTGAGCAGGCCAACCGGTATCCGCATCAGTTTTCCGGCGGTCAGCGTCAGCGCATCGGCATAGCCCGGGCGTTGGCGGTCGAGCCTAAATTTATCATAGCGGATGAGCCGGTATCTGCTTTGGATGTGTCCATTCAGGCTCAGATCTTGAACATTCTTATGGATCTGAAGGATGAATTTCATTTTTCCTATCTGTTCATCGCACACGATCTGAGCGTGGTCAAGCACATCAGCGACAGCTTGGGTGTCATGTATCTGGGAACTATTGTGGAGCGGGCTCCGAAGAAGCTGCTGTTCTCCAACCCGGTTCACCCCTATACCAAGGCGCTTTTTTCCGCTGCGCCGACGATTGATGAGGGCAGTATTGCCGAATCTCAGGAGCTGCGTGGAGAGATTCCCAGCCCAATCCATCTGCCCTCCGGCTGTCCCTTCCATGACCGCTGTCCTGTGGCTTGCCCGGACTGCGCACGGGAGACACCGGAGCTCAAAGAGGTGGAGCCCGGACACCTCGCAGCCTGCCATCTGCTGTAAAAAAGGGGATTTAGCGCGGGTGGATCACCTCGCATACCCCTGCGGGGG
>ENA-OOXF01002208-OOXF01002208.1-human-gut-metagenome-genome-assembly--contig:-NODE-2208-length-11332-cov-5.992108_pt1 | contig 11332 bp, 8 predicted proteins | sample MGYA00241586_ERZ501341 | MGnify/ENA primary metagenome ERZ501341 (study PRJEB25962, sample SAMEA2042985) | human gut metagenome | biome: human gut; feature: human-associated habitat; material: faeces... | reverse complement strand
AGCTTATTCAATTCTTCAAACTCTTGCTGACCAACCTCGTCTTTTTCATGAAATCCTAATCGTCTTACTTCATTATAATAAAGCAGGCAGTACTTTTCTTCATCGAAGAAAAGCCTAACCTGCTTTGTTCCCACTTTATCTAGTTTAGTGATGATCATTATTCTTCTTCAGAAATCTGAGTCTCTGCCTTCGGATCGTTATTGGCATTCTCAGTGTCTTCATCTAATAATCCATAATGAACACAGATTGCATGTTCTACTGTTTCTGCAATATCTGGATGTTCTTCTAAATACTTCTTGCTATTCTCTCTTCCCTGTCCGATCTTCTCTCCATTGTATGCATACCACGCTCCACTTTTATGAATGATATCTGCATCTGCTGCCAAATCTAAGATATCTCCATACTTAGAGATTCCTTTTCCAAACATAATATCAAATTCTGCCTGTTTAAATGGAGGCGCTACTTTATTCTTAACAACCTTAATTCTTGTTCTGTTACCGATCATCTCTCCTGCCTGTTTTAATGTCTCTGTTCTTCTGACATCTAAACGGATAGATGAATAGAACTTAAGTGCACGTCCACCAGTTGTTGTCTCTGGGTTTCCAAACATGACTCCAACTTTCTCACGCAACTGATTGATAAAGATAACTGTGCAGTTAAACTTACTTACAACACCTGTTAACTTACGAAGTGCCTGTGACATCAATCTTGCCTGAAGACCTACGTGAGAATCTCCCATATCTCCATCAATCTCTGCCTTCGGTACTAATGCAGCTACAGAATCGACGATAATGATATCGATCGCTCCAGATCTTACCATTGTCTCTGTGATTTCAAGTCCCTGCTCTCCTGTATCTGGCTGAGAGATATAAAGGTTATCAATGTCAACCCCGATATTCTTTGCATAGACCGGATCAAGGGCATGCTCTGCATCAATGAATCCTGCAATCCCGCCTCTCTTCTGGACTTCAGCTACCATATGAAGTGCTACTGTTGTCTTACCACTAGATTCAGGTCCATAAATCTCGATGATACGTCCCTTAGGTACTCCACCTACTCCTAATGCGATATCAAGACTGATAGAACCTGTTGGTGTTACTTCGATCGTACGGTCTGCCTGGTACTCTCCAAGTTTCATGACAGATCCCTTACCATAGTCTTTCTCGATCTTAACCAATGCGGCATCCAATGCCTTTAATTTCTCTTCCTGTTTCATATATGTTTACTCCTTTTAATTTCAAATATTTATCTTATATTCTTCTATCTTTTAATTTCCTGTTTAGAGTATAGCATATCCTTACACTAAAAAACAAGTGTTCGAGCGAATATTTGTTCGATTTTTATTCGTGATCCTTTTTCTTATGATGATTCTCATAGAAACTCTTCAACCAATGCATGTCTTACCATAGTTAACGCTCTGCATACAGCTGTTTCTCTGACTTTCTGTCTGTTACCGTTTAACTGGTATTTGTTTACTTTCGTCTTTCCATTAACACTGACACCGATGTAAACAAGTCCTGCCTTCTTCTCAGGTGTTTCACCGCCCGGTCCAGCAAGACCTGTGATTCCAACACCGACATTTGAACCAGCCTGTCGTGCAACACCTTCCGCCATCTGTCTGGCCGTATCTTCTGAAACTGCTCCAACGGTATTTAGAGTTTCTTCTTTTACTCCAAGATATTTCATCTTAGCTTCATTTGCATATGTAATGAAACTTTCATTTAAGACATCCGATGCTCCTGCAACATTAACTAACCTTGCTGTAAACATTCCTGCTGTACAGGATTCTGCTGCTGCGATCGTATAATGATGTTTACTTAACATATCAACCACAACATCTTCTAATGTTTCATCTTCTTTTGTCGTAAATATCTTATGACCAAATCTTCTGTATAATTCTTCTGTTATTGGTGTAACAAGCTTCTTTGCTTCATCTTCACTTACCGCTTTTGCTGTCACTCGAAGATGAACTTCTCCTAATTTGGCATATGGGGCAACTGTAGGATTCGTCTGCTTTTCGATCAAATCTTCAATCTCTGCTGCAACGCGGCTTTCTCCCATACAATCAATCTTCACAACATCGGAGTATAATACCTCTGAACTTAATTCTTTTATGATCGGTTCTACCTGATCATGGAACATTGGAAGCAGTTCATTTGGAGGCCCTGGGAGTAAAACTACTTTCTTCCCTTCTTTTGCATGAATGACCATTCCCGGTGCTGTTCCATTTTCGTTATATAAAACAGTACAATCTTCTGGCACTAATGCCTGTTTTAAATTATTCTCTGTCATGTTACGATGACTTCTCGCAAAATATTCTTTCAAGCGTCTTAGTGCTTCTTCATCTTCTACAAGCCCCTGTCCACATGCTTTCGTTGCAATTTCCTTTGTAAGATCGTCTTTCGTTGGTCCAAGTCCACCAGATAAGATCAAAATATCAGATCTTTCAAGTCCCTGTCTGATCACATTTTCTAATCTTTCTGGATTGTCGCCTACTGTCGTCTCAAAAAAAACGCTTATCCCCAATGAGGCTAAGCGTTCTGATAAGTAGGCAGCATTGGTATTCACGATGTTTCCTAATAAAATCTCTGTTCCTACGCAAATAATTTCTGCTGTCATAATTGTTGTTCCTTTCTGGATCTAATTTCCTTCAGATAATACCTGTTTATTCTTCACCAAATAATCAACTAAAGAAATAATTGTCAGGGCTGTTGCAATGACGATCAAAATATTCTCGATCATCACAGCTGTGCTTGTTCCAAGATCAATGATCAGCATAATGATCATAAACATCTGAAAGTTTGTCTTAAATTTTCCCCAGTAGCTGGCTGCGATAACGATTCCATTATCAGAGGCGATCAGGCGGAATCCACTAATGATAAATTCTCTTGCAATAATAATGATCGCTACGATAGATGATAAACGGTGCATTCCAACTAATGCGATCATTGCAGAACAAACTAATAATTTGTCTGCCAATGGATCCATAAATTTTCCGAAGTTTGTTACCAGATTGTATTTTCTTGCAATATGTCCATCTAAAAAGTCTGTAAGACTCGCTAGAATAAATACAACAACTGCGATCCACTTGCTATAATCCCCTGCACAATCTGTCAGCAAGAAAAATAAGAATACCGGGATCATAAGTGTTCTTAAAATTGTTAACTTATTTGGTAAATTCATAATCTACTTCTCCTATCACATCATATTCTCTACCCTGGGTAATTTTAACATAAACAAAGTCTCCTGTCATCAATTCTTCTGGAGAATTTATAAAAACACATCCATCTACCTTTGGTGCATCCATATAAGAACGTCCAACGTAGATATCATCTTCAAATAAATATCCTTCTACCATGACTTTGATCGTTTTACCGACTAACTGCTGGGTATGTTCATAGGAAATCTCCTGCTGAAGACTCATCAGTTCATCTCTTCGTTCTTCTTTGACTTCTTCATCGATCTGATCCTCAAATGTTGCTGCCAGTGTATCTTCTTCCGGTGAATAAGTAAAGACTCCTAAACGATCAAATTGACATTCTTCTACAAAGTTCATTAATCCTTCATGATCTTCTTGGCTTTCTCCTGGAAATCCAGTGATCAGTGTTGTACGGATCGTGATATCAGGAATCTCTTTACGAAGTTTCTTGATCACTGCTACAAGATCTTCTCTTGATGTTCTTCTTCCCATTCTCTGTAAGATACGATTCTCACTATGCTGAATCGGCATGTCAATGTAATTGCAGACTTTCTCTTCTGTCTTGATCACTTTGATCAGCTCATCTGTGATTTCTTCTGGGTAGCAGTATAACAGGCGGATCCATTCAATCCCTTCGATCTTGCAAAGTTCATGAAGTAATAACGGAAGCTGTTTTTCTCCTGTCAGGTCTTTGCCATACAGTGTTGTTTCCTGAGCTACCAGTACTAATTCTTTCACTCCTTCAGATGCTAAACGCTTTGCCTCATTCAACAGTTCTTGCATTGGAACACTTCTGAAACGTCCGCGGATCTTTGGAATGATACAATAGCTGCATCGCTTGTCACAACCTTCAGCAATTTTTAAATATGCCATGTGATTTCCTGTTGTTACAACACGTTCTACTTCAGAATTATCTGGAAGATAATCAATACTTTCGTAATGTTCAAAATGTTCCCCTGTATTTTCTTCTAATGCGGTATTCACTGCTTCTACAATAGAATCATAACTTGTTGTTCCAAGAACTGCATCAATCTCTGGAATCTCTTTTAAGATCTCGTCTTTATAACGTTCTGCGAGGCATCCAGCAACAACCAATGCCTTCAGATTCTGTTCTTTGTACTGTGCCATCTCTAAAATCGTATTGATACTTTCTTCTTTGGCATCATGGATGAAACAGCATGTATTAATTACAATAACATCTGCCTGTGTCTCATCGTCGGTCAAAGTGTAGCCATGCTTGGTCAAAAGGCCAAGCATAACTTCACTGTCTACTAAGTTTTTATCACATCCAAGCGAAATAAATAATATCTTCATTTCTCTTACTCTCCAAACAATTTCTTAGATTCTACACAGTTTTTCATTAACATTGCGATCGTCATTGGTCCAACTCCACCTGGAACTGGTGTGATCGCAGATGTCTTTGGTGCAACTTTGTCATAATCTACGTCACCACAAAGTTTGTTATTTTCATTTCTGTGGATTCCAACATCAATGACAACTGCTCCATCTTTTACATAAGAATCATCAATAAATTTTGGTTTACCAATTGCTACAACCAAGATATCTGCACGTTTGCAGACTTCTTTTAAGTCTTTTGTATGAGAATGGCAGACAGTCACTGTTCCGTTCTCACGTAATAATAACATTGCCATAGGTTTTCCTACAATGTTACTTCTTCCGACTACCACACATTCTTTCCCATCAATTTCGACACCAGAACGTTTTAATAACTGGATCACTCCGGCTGGTGTGCATGGTAAGAATCCTTTTTCTCCGATCACCATATTTCCAACACTGACTGGATGGAATCCGTCAACATCTTTCTTAGGATCGATCGCTAATAATACTTCATCTTCATCCAAATGTTTTGGAAGTGGAAGCTGTACTAGGATTCCGTTGATCTTAGGATCCTTATTGCATTTATCCACGATCGCCATTAATTCTTCCTGTGTTGTCTCTTCTGGAAGCTCATAGCTTACAGACTCGATTCCTACATACTCGCAGGCACGTTTTTTATTGCGTACGTAAACACTTGATGCAGGATCTGCTCCTACCTGAATAACAGCAAGCGCAATATCTTTTCCCTCTGCTTTCAGCTGCGCTACTTCTTCTTTTACTTCATCTTTGATTTCCTGAGAAATCTTCTTTCCATCAATAATCTGCATTGTATTTCCTCGTCATTTCTTTTAAGTATATATTGGTTTTATTTTTGTTGATTAGAATAATCCTGTGATAACTCCATCGTCATTTACATCGATTCCTTCTGCTGCTGGTTTCTTTGGAAGTCCAGGCATTGTCATGACATCACCTGTCAAGGCTACTAAGAATCCTGCACCTGCATTGACATAGATCTCACGGATCGTAATATCAAATCCTTCTGGGCGTCCAAGCTTCTTAGGATCATCAGATAAAGAATACTGATTCTTCGCCATACAGATTGGAAGATTTCCATACCCAAGTTCAGTCAGTCTCTTCTTCTGACGTGCTGCAGCTGCTGTGTATACAACTTTATCTGCTCCATAAATCTTAGTTGCGATCGTTTCGATCTTTTCTTCTATCGTTGTATCATCATATGTATATAATGGTTTGTAATTGCTTTCTTTATTATCTAATGTACGAAGGATTGCTTTGGCAAGTTCGATTCCACCTTCTCCACCTTTTTCCCATACCTGAGATAATGCAAAATCACAATCTCTTTCTTCGCAGAAATTCTTGATAAATGTAAGTTCTGCCTCTGTATCTGTTGCAAACTGGTTTAATGTTACAACAACAGGAACTCCAAACAATTTTAAGTTCTCGATATGTTTTTCAAGATTTACGATACCTTTGCTTAACGCATCGATATTTTCTTCTGCCAGATTGTCTTTTGGAACTCCACCATTGTATTTTAAAGCACGTACAGTTGCTACTAATACAACTGCATCTGGGTGAAGATCAGCCATCTGACACTTAATATCCATAAATTTCTCTGCACCAAGGTCAGCACCGAATCCTGCTTCTGTAATTGCGATATCTGCTAATTTTAACGCTAATTTTGTAGCCTGTACGCTATTACATCCATGTGCGATATTGGCAAATGGTCCACCATGTACGAATGCTGGTGTATGCTCTAATGTCTGGATCATATTTGGTTTAATAGCATCTTTTAATAATGCCGCCATAGCTCCAACTGCATTCAAGTCTTTAGCTGTGACTGGTTCACGGTCCATGTTGTATGCAACGATGATCTTTCCTAAACGTTCTTTTAAATCTGCCATATCATTTGCAAGGCAAAGAATTGCCATGATCTCAGATGCTACTGTGATGACAAAATGATCCTCACGGACAACACCATCCACACGACGTCCAAGTCCGATGACGGTATTTCTTAATGCACGGTCATTCATATCAATACATCTCTTCCATACAACATCTCTTGTATCGATATTTAATTTGTTTCCCTGCTGAATGTGATTATCAAGCATTGCTGCTAATAAGTTGTTTGCAGATGTGATCGCATGAAAATCCCCTGTAAAATGAAGGTTTAAATCTTCCATTGGTACAACCTGTGCATATCCACCACCGGCTGCTCCACCTTTGATACCAAAACATGGTCCAAGAGATGGCTCACGAAGAGCACAGATTGTTTTCTTTCCAAGTTTGTTTAACGCCTGGGATACTCCGACACTTGTTGTTGTCTTTCCTTCACCTGCTGGAGTTGGGTTGATCGCTGTCACAAGAACAAGTTTCCCATCTTCGTTATTCTTAACTTCATCCATGAAATGAGAATCAAATTTGGCCTTGTATTTTCCATATAATTCAAGGTCGTCTTCTTTGATTCCGATATTCGCTGCAACTTCTTTGATCGGTAATAATGTGGCTTCCTGTGCGATTTCAATATCTGTTTTCATAATAGTTTCCTTTCTATAAATAATCTTCTTTGTATTGTTCAAATTGTTCTTCGCTCATAAGAACTTTCCTTGGCTTGGTTCCTTCTTCTTCTCCGACGATTCCCGCTTCGCATAACTGATCCATTAGTCTTGCTGCACGGTTAAATCCAATCTTAAAGACTCTTTGAAGACTTGCGATCGAAGCCTTGTCTTTGTCAATAATAAACTCAGCTGCTTTTTCAAAATATTCATCCCTTTCCTGCGATGTTGCTGCTTTGACCGCAGCTGTCTGAATCTTTTCCTGAATGTCTGCACCATAGCTGTCTTCGGCATTATTTTCTTCCTTTAAGAATTCGACAACCTTGCTGACTTCTTCATCACTGACAAATGCACCTTGTACACGGATTGGTTTCTGATATCCAGATGGATAGAACAGCATATCACCTTTTCCTAATAACTTTTCTGCACCATTCATGTCGATAATTGTTCTTGAATCGACTCCTGATGATACTGAAAATGCAATTCTTGAAGGTACATTCGCTTTAATCAGGCCTGTAATGACGTTAACAGATGGTCTCTGTGTTGCAATCACCAGATGAATTCCTGCTGCCCTGGCAAGCTGTGACAGGCGCACGATCGCATCTTCTACTTCACCCGGTGCAACCATCATAAGGTCCGCAAGCTCATCTACAATGATAACGATCTGCGGAAGTTTCTTAAAATCTTCCCCTTCCATACCATTCTTGATCGATTCCTCAACCTTCTCATTATATCCAGTTAAGTTTCTTACATTCACTTCTGCAAACTTCTTATATCGCTCTCCCATCTCCATCACAGCCCAGTTTAACGCACTGGATGCCTGCTTCGGATCTGTAACGACCGGAATCAGCAAGTGTGGAATTCCCTGATATGCACTTAATTCTACGACCTTTGGATCGATCATGATCAGTTTCACTTCATCTGGCGTTGCCTTGTATAAAATACTCATGATCAATGTATTAATACAAACTGACTTACCAGAACCTGTTGCTCCTGCGATCAAAAGATGCGGCATCTTGGCAATATCTGACACGATCACCTGTCCAGCAAGGTTCTTTCCTACTGCAAATGCAATCTTTGATCTTGCCTGTGCAAATTCCTGATTCTCGATCAGTTCCCTGAACATTACCATCTGGTTTGTCTTATTCGGAACTTCGATTCCAATTGCTGATTTACCTGGAATCGGTGCTTCAATTCGAATATCTGCTGCTGCAAGGTTTAACTTAATATCATCCGCAAGATTTACGATCTTGCTGACTTTCACACCTTGTTCTGGATGTAATTCAAACTGTGTAACGGATGGTCCACAGCTAATATTGGTAATTGTAACATGAACTCCGAAATCTTCCAATGTTTTTTGCAGTTTTTGTGCAGTCTGACGAAGTTCTTCTTTGTTATTTCCCGCTGTTTTCTTTCCTTTCTCCAATAAAGATACTGGTGGAAACTTATAATCTCCTTCTTTGGTCCGAACCTGCGGAAGAATCTCCACTGGTTTCGATGGTGTATTCTTATCCTTATTCACAAGAGATTTCTTCGATGCATTCGACTGTACTGGTTCAAATATTTCTTTTGGTTCTTTGTCTGTTTCTTCTTGAACAATCAGATCATCAAAATCCTTCTGTATCGGTGTTTGTTTTGTTTTCTCTTCTGGTTCCATAGGAGGCATTGGAGATGCCTGTGATGGTTTCGGTCTTCCAGATCGCAAATCCGGAATATGCATCGATCGTTTCTTTCTCGGTGCTGTTTCTTTATCCTCTTTGGACACCTCTTTTGCTTTTCGTTTCTTCTTCGCTAGTCGTTCTTCTATATCTTCTTCATATCCTTCTACTGTAAAGAAATCAACTGCTTTCTTAAGGAAAGAAAGTAAGGATCTCTCTGTTACAAGGATCAATGAGATTACAGAAATCAATAAAACAACCAAAACACTTCCTGCCCCTCCCAATTCCTTATAAAGGATTGAACAGATCAATGCACCCAGATACCCGCCTCCTCTGTGGGTTCTTCCACTAAATACAAAGGCTGAATAAGCATCTCTTACTTCTATATTATATATCATCTGAAAAATTGTGGATACCATACATAACAGCAGGATTGCAAAACATGTCTTCTTCACTGCAAGACTGCTGTAATCATTGGAGATCAATAAAATTGCCAGAATAAAGCTTACCGCCGGAATGATGTAATGAGTCGTTCCAAACGCTCCAAAGAAAAATGTACTGATGCTGTTTCCTATGTATCCGCATATTCCAAAATTACTTAAAAATAAAAAAATGAAAAGAGCAAAAACAACTAATACTGCAATCTCTTTATAAAACGGTGCAAAATCTTTTTGTCTTGTGCGTGTCCGTTTCTTTGCAGAAGATGTCTTCCTCTTTCTTGTCTTCTTTGCTGCCATAGAAATTGTTACCTCTCTTTGTATACATTTTGTATACATAATCTGCGTATTTTCTTATTTTACAATTAATTATCAAAATACGCAAGTCCCACCGTGAAAAAGGGAAATGTATTTATCTCCCATACATTTCCCTTTTCTTTTAACCTCTTAATATTGTGCAGTTTCTGGAGGTACAAAATCTTCCGCTTCTTCTACAAATTTCTTAACCTGAATTTGTGCTTTTACAACTGGTATATTGGTTCCGGCTCCTGCAACACATCCACCTGGACATCCCATTCCTTCGATCAGATATCCCTTTTTCTTTCCTGATTTCGCCTGTAGAAGCATCTTCTTACACTCCGCAAGGCCTTCCACATGATCGATCTTTACTTCTGTTCCAGGATAGTATTCATCAATACATGCCTTGATCGCTCCGGCTACTCCACTTGCAACTGCATACCCACGTCCTGCTCCAAAGGCATCATTTAACTCTTCTTCTTTTTCATATGTGTTAAAATCAAGTTCTTTCGCATCAAACATTCCAGCCAGTTCTTCAAATGTGATCACAAAATCGACCTCACTTCGCACTGTCCGTCTGGATGCTTCTAACTTTTTGGCAACACATGGCCCTACAAAAACAATTTTTGCATTTGGAGATGTAATCCTTGCCGCTCTTGCCGTTGCTACCATTGGTGTTAGTGCATTAGAAATTTCATCGATCACCTCTGGAAAATATTTCTTTCCAAGCATAGACCATGATGGGCAGCATGATGTCAGCAAGAATGGTAGTTTCCCTGTAGCTACACTTTGAACATAATGCTTTGCCTCTTCTAGTGCCCCTGCGTCTGCTCCAACTGCAACTTCCCACACATCTGCAAACCCAATATCAAGAAGTGCAGCTTTAATCTTATTTGGCGTTGCTTTTGGTCCAAATTGTCCGACAAATGCAGGTGCTAAGATCGCGATCACTTCCGCACCTTCATTCATTGCCTTGATCAACTGGTAAATCTGGGATTTATCTGCAATTGCTCCAAACGGACAATTTACCATACACATACCACAAGAAACACATTTATCTGGATTGATCTTAGCTCTTCCTGCATAATCTGTTTCAATCGCTCCAACCCCACAGGCATTTGCACAAGGACGTTTTCTTTCATAAATCGCACCATATGGACAAACCTTTTTACATTGTCCACATTTGATACATTTTTCCTGATCGATATAAGAATATCCATCCTTAAAACTAATTGCCTTCTTCGGACAAACTTCCATACACGGATGTGCCATGCATCCCTGGCACTGCTCTCCTACAATAAATGCCTTCTCCTTACATTCATTGCATGCAGATGGAATTACCTGAAGAAGTGGCGGCTCATAATATTTCTCTTCGATCAAGCTGGCTTCTACGCCCTTGGAAATTGGCGCATGCTCGGAAATGTTTCGAAGAGGCAGTCCCATTGCCACACGCAGCCTCTCTCCTACAATGGCTCTTTCCAGGAAAATACTGTCACGGTATGTGGCAACTTCTCCTGGCAGGATCTTGTATGGAAGCTCGTCCATTTCCTTCTCAATATCGCCCTCGTAGGCAAGACGGGCGATTTCAGTAAAAATCTGGTGTCTGATTTTTGTCTTTGATGAGTATAGTCCTCTCATTCTTTTTCTCCTTATGCTGTAGTATTTTGCACCAGCCAGATTTTACCGCATTCAATCCAACTGCTTTTATCTTGTATTTTTATGCCTCCGCTCATATAGATGTTCAGGGCAAACTACCTTTCCCTGCATCTTCCTATATCATACACAAAAATCACCAATTATTCAAATTTTTATTTGTCAATTCTTTTTCCGTTA
>ENA-OOXF01002195-OOXF01002195.1-human-gut-metagenome-genome-assembly--contig:-NODE-2195-length-11372-cov-4.047716_pt1 | contig 11372 bp, 9 predicted proteins | sample MGYA00241586_ERZ501341 | MGnify/ENA primary metagenome ERZ501341 (study PRJEB25962, sample SAMEA2042985) | human gut metagenome | biome: human gut; feature: human-associated habitat; material: faeces... | reverse complement strand
CGCCGTACTTCTCATAGTACTCATAGGGGATGGCGTACATATAAGCCTTCGGGGGCATGGTGCTGTGGAAAGCGGTATCGAACACAGCGACCATGGGGATGTTGCCGAACACCTTGCGTGCAGCCTCAATGCCCAGGATGCCTGCGGGGTTGTGCAGGGGGGCCAGAGGGCTCAGCTCCCGGAGGGTATTGATGACTTCATCGGTGATCAGGCAGCTGGCCTTGAACTTCTCGCCGCCGTGGACAACGCGGTGGCCGATGGCGTTGATCTCGCTGATATCGTCGATGCACTTGCCCTCGCCGGTGGTCATCTTCTTCACGACCTCAGCAAAAGCCTCGGTGTGGGTGGGGAAGATCGCCGGGGTGGTGGCCTTGTGGCCGTTGGCCTCGTGGGTGATCATGCTGCTTTCCATGCCAATGCGCTCGCACAGGCCCTTGCACAGCACCTTCTCGCCGTCCATATCGATCAGCTGATACTTCAGGGAAGAAGAGCCGCAGTTAATAACCAGAACTTTCATCTTCTTGTGCCTCCATATTCTTTTCGGTTCGCAGATGCGGACAGAATTTTACAGATTCCTAGAAATATTATATAATAGGTTCCAAGGGTTTTCAAGCCGCAACCGGGCAAAGGGTTCCACAAAGTATCCATGCTTTTTTGTACACCCTGCCCACAAATGGAAGGAGACGCAGGTTATTTCTGTATGAACGATATAAATTTCACAATGTATAAGCTTGCCGGGATCATTGCCGAATACGATCCCTTCCACAACGGCCACGCTTGGCAGCTGCAGCAGGCAAAGGCACTGGGTGCTCAGCGGGTGGCGGTGGCCATAAGCTGCGGGCTGACCCAGCGGGGCGCGCTGCCCCTGCTGCCCGAAAGCGTGCGGGTGCAGGCCGCGCTGACCTGCGGGGCCGACCTCGTGTTCGCCCTGCCCGCTCCTTATGCCTGTTCCGGGGCGGAATGCTTTGCCCGGGCCGGGGTGCAGCTGCTGGCCGCCGCCGGGTGCGACGCTCTGGTGTTCGGAGCCGAGACCCCGGATGCGGCGCTTCTGATGGAGGCCGCCCGGGTGCTCTCCGGCGCGGAATACCGCACCGCCCTCAAGGCCCGGCTTTCTGCCGGGGCCCGCAGCTTTGCGGCAGCCCGGCAGGCGGCAGTGCAGGCCGTGGGGGCCGACCCTGCCATGGCGGCGCTGCTGAGCCAGCCGAACAACAACCTGGCCGTGGAGTACTGCCGCGCCATCCTGGAGCAGCGGGCAGGCATGACCCCGGTGCCGCTGCCCCGCAGGGGGGCCAACCACGGGCAGACGCTGGAGGAGAGCGGCCACGCGCAATTTGCCAGTGCCAGCGCTCTGCGGGCTCTCTGGGCCGAGGGCGGAACCGAGGCCGTGGCCCCGTTTGTGCCGGAAAAGGCGTTTGAACTGTATAAAACGGCGGAAAATGACGGCGCGTATACGGATTTTGACGCGGCAGGCCGGTGTGAGCTGACACTGCTGCGGGCAGCCTGCGCAAAGCCGGAGCCTTTTGCAGCGGTGCGCGGAGTGTCCGAAGGGCTGGAACACCGGTTGGAACACGCGGTGCGACAGAGCACCAGTCTGCCGCAGCCGCTGCAGTACAGCAGATGATCGCCGAACTCCATGACCGGAGTGTAGACGCCGCCCTTCGGCGGGGGTGCGGGCAGGGTGATGTTCATTTCCTTGAGCTTATCGTAGACATTTGCCATAAGAAAAAACCTCTCTTCTTTTTCTCTGACGCAGCCGAAACGGGGGCTGCTGCCGTTGGAAGCTGCGGTCCCGCCGGGCGTGTGTCGGCGGAACAACAGCCGTTTTTATATTCCCAACAGCGTACTGCCAAGGCTCAGCACCAGGGGCACGCTGATCAGGATACTGAGGGTGGAATGTGCAACGGCCTGGCTTGCCAGCTCCCCTTCGGTGTCGTACTGCTTTGCCAGCACGGCCGTCAGGCTGCCTGCCGGGCAGGATGCCAGAATCAGGATCGCCATGCACAGGGTGCGGTCCAGCGGCAGGAAGTACAGCGCCGCCAGGAAGCCCAGCGGGAACACGACGCACCGCAGGGCCGTGATGAGCCACACCATGGGGTTCGTGACCAGCTTTTTCAGGTCACTGCGGGCCAGCATGCCGCCGGCGATCATGAGGGCCAGCGGCGTGGTGGTGTTGCCGGTGATGGAAGGCCCAAGAAGGCTGGCCCATGTGTCGCCCTGTTTGGGGGCAGCCGCAGGCCGGTCACCAGCATGACCACCATGATGGCGGTGGTGATGTTGGTGGGGGTAAGGAATGCTTTGATGCTCACCTTGGCTTCCGGGTCGAACAGGTGCTGTACATAAGTAAAGAACAGGATGTTGTAGGCCATGATGCCGGCGGCACCGTACAGGGCACCCGCCTCGCTGCCCAGCAGGGCGCTGATGAGTGGGATGCCGATGAAGGCGCTGTTGGGCATGACGGCGGCACCCACCAGCACGGCCTTCTGGCCGCGGGTCAGGTGCATGGCCCTGCTCAGCACAAGGCAGATGCCGATGGTGAGGATGTAGAAGATCTCCAGCACCACATAGCCTTTGAGCATGCCGGCCACGGCCTCGCGGCCGCCGTCGATGCTGGCACTGGCCAGCAGGGTGCAGGGCAGGGTGACCGACATGACCAGGTTGGACAGGAACTTGCTGTTCCTGTCATCCATGATGCCCAGTTTGGTCACGGCTGCACCGGTGCCGATCTCCAGAAAGATGATCAGGATCTGCTGCAGAAGGATCGCGATCGACATGGCAGCTCCTTACACCGTCAGCACCATACCGGCACCGGTCGTGGTGCGCCGGTCGTGGTCAATGGCGACCTGGCCGTTGACGATGCACCAGTCCAGACCGGTGGCCTTCTGGGCAGGATTCGTGAAGGTGGCATGATCCGTGAACTTCTTCGGATCGAATACCAGTATATCAGCATAGTTGCCTTTCTGCAAGCTCCCTCGTCCTACCAATCCCATTCTTGCGGCGGGCTGGCTGGTCATCCGGCGGATGGCCTCCTGCATCGTGTAGATGCCGCGCTCGGCCACATACTCCCGCAGCACCTTGGGGAAGGCACCGAACATGCGGGGGTGGGGCGTGTCGGTCTTGGCATAGATGGCATCGGAGATGATATTGGACCAGGGCAGACGCGCCACCGTATCAATATCATCCTGACTCATGGACATATTGATGATGGCAGTCTTACCGTCCTCGCTGTGCATCAGGTAGGCGGCCAGTGCAGCGGCGTCCTCAAAGCCGAATTTCTCGGCAGCCTCCGTCACCCGCATGCCCAGGAACTTCTCGTTTTCGGGGCAGACCACGCCGCTGATGATGATGCGGTCCCAGCCCAGCGTGATGCAGAAGTTGTCCCAGTCGTCGTACAACACGCTGCTGGTACGGCGGAACTCCTCCACACCTTCGGGGGTGCCCAGTTTTTCCAGTGCACGGGTCATGTTGCCGGCCACGAACACCGGGGGCAGCATGGTGGTCAGGGCCGTGCTGCCGCCCTCGTAGGGGTAGAAGTCCACGGTCACGTCCATGCCCTCGGCGCGGGCGGCTTCGATGTCGGCAATGGCTGTGTGGATGTCCTTGCCCCAGTTCTTCATGCCGCAGCTCTTGAAGTGGCTGATCTCCAGGGCACAGCCCACGCGGCGGGCGATCTCGATCACCTCGCGCACGCTCTGCACCATGCTGTCGCCCTCACCGCGGATGTGGGTGGTGATCACACGGTGGTAGCGGCCCACCGGCTCCAGAATGTAGGCAAATTCATCGGTGGAGGAGTAGCACTCCGGCAGGTACATGATGCCCAGCGACACACCGGGAGCACCGGCGGCCATGGCGTCCTCGATCAGAGCACGGGCGTCGTCCAGCTCCTGCTGGGTGTAGGGAGTGTCGGCAAAGCCCTTGACGCAGATCTTGACGGTGCCGGTACCGATCATGGCGGCAACATTCAGGGGCAGGTCGGCCTTGTGCAGGGCAGCCAGATAATCACGGTAGGTGTGGGGGCCGTCCAGGCCGATGGGGCCCATGACGGCTTCTTCAAAGGAATAATACTCCTTTGCCGCCTCGTCCGATTCCGGCCGGGGGGTCATGCTGATGCCGCAGTTGCCTGCCACTGCCGTGGTAATGCCCTGGGCCAGCTCCACCTCGCCAAAGTGCGGGTCGTTGAGGGGCTTTGCGTCGTGGTGACGGTGGATATCCACAAACCCCGGGGTCACCACCTTGCCGGTGGCGTCGATGACCTGGTCTGCCGGCTCCGTGATGCCCGGAGCGATCTGGGCAATACGGTCGTCCTGCACCAGCAGGTCTGCCTGGTAGGGCTGGCCCCCCAGGCCGTCGTATATAGTGCCGTTCTGGATCAAAATACGTTTCATGATAAGTTCCCTCTTGCTATGAATTTGCCCTGCGGCAAGGCGACCCTGCCGCAAACGATGAAAGGGGCAAGGGCGTATGCCCTCGCCCCTTTCGGAGAAACAGATTTACAGTTTGCCGGCTCAATAGATCTTACAGATCTTCTTCTTCCTCAGCAGCAGCCTCAGCAGCAGCGACCTTTTCCACGACAGTGCCGCGGCGGTCGTCCATAACGTGCTTCAGGCGCACATCGTCGGGAGTGGTGTCAGCAGGGAACATGAGAGAGACCACAATGCCGAACACCAGAGAAATGATGGTAGCAGGCACAGCCGGACCACCCATGGTGGCGTTGATCCAGTTCTTGAAGGAAGGCAGCACCAGGATCAGCACGCCCAGCAGAGTGCCGGAGCCGATGCAGGCCAGACCGCCCTGCCAGTTGACACGCTTCCAGAAGCGGCCCAGCAGCATAGCCACAGCCACGCCGGGCAGGAAGGCGCCCACGATGGTGGAGATGTAGCCGATAACGTCGTTGACGAACAGGGTGATGAAGAAGGCAGCGCCCAGGGTGCAGATCAGAGCGATACGGCTGTACTTGGCGTAATCCTCTTCCTTGATGGTCTTGCCGGTGACGCTGGGGTACACGTCGGTCAGCAGGATGGTAACGCCGGAGATGGCGTCGGAGTCACCGGAGGACATGGTAGCGGACAGGCCGCAGATCATGAACATCATGCCGATGATCGGGGGCAGTGCGTTGGTAGCCATGTAAGCAAAGGCGTAGTCGCCGCTGGCCAGGGTGTCACCATTCATGGTGGCGATGGTGAAGCAGCTCATGCCGATGATGGCGGTAACAAAGCTCCAGCCGAACAGCAGGATGCCCTGGCCCAGGAAGGCCTTGCGAGCAGTCTTTTCGTCCTTGGAGGTGTAGATACGGGTACGATGGGTGGGGGTACCGATAACGCCCATGGCTGTGGACAACACCAGTGCTATGGCAGCCATGACACCGTAGGAGCCCAGGCCGTAGAAGGTCATTGCGCCGGGCTTGCCAGCAGCGGTGAAGGTATCCACCACGTTCTGATAGCCGCCTGCCAGGGGGATGGCACGGATAGCGATGGTCAGGAAGCCGATGAGGATGGCGATGAACTGGACAGCGTCGGTGGTAACAACGGCCATGTAGCCGCCGATGAACACGTAGATGCCGAAGCCCAGAACGGTGATGATCTTACAGGTAACGTCCGGCAGCTGGGTGACGTAAGCCAGGTACTTGGCACCGCCGTTCAGGTGGTTGCCCAGCCAGATGATCTCGATGACGAACATCATGAAGCCCATGACCTGGCGGATGATCTTTTTGCCGCCGTAGTAATACTGTGCTTCCTCAGACATGGTCAGGAAGCCCTTGTTCTTTGCCTTGGTGAACAGCAGCATGGAAAGGATACCTGCCGATGCGCCCAGGCCGTAGATGGCGCCGCCCCAGCCGTGGTTGAAGCCGTTGCCGATGGCACCCATGGAAGAACCGGTGCCGATCATGGTAGCACCCACGGTGCAGAAGATCAGGAAGAAGCCGAGGTTGCCGCCGCCGGTCAGGAAGCTGCTGCCCTCATTTTTGCCGCGGCTGGTGATCCAGCCCACAAAGATCATAAAGCAGATCCATGCGATAAAGCCGCCAATAAACAATGGGATGTATTTGGGATCCAACATAGTTTCATTTCCTCCTTAGAATCATTTTCCTCAGCCCGGCGCAGGGTCCGCTCGGGCCGATATGGCTGTCAAACATTTCCCCGCTGCGGGCCGGCACCGTGGGGTCGTTGTCCGACAACAACTTCGCTGTCCTAAATTTACCAATTTTCTTTCCATCCGTCAATAGTTTTTTAACATTTTCTGCACAAATATGGATTTTCGGCGCATGTTATAATTTTTTGTTCCTCGTCTTGTCATTTCCACGAAAAGCAAACTGCCCCTTGCAGTCTATTTTCCGGTGTCGTATACTGAAATTGGAGCAGGGATTTACAGAAAAAATTACAAGTTCCCTTTAAAAGCAACGATGTTGCGCTTATTTTTAATCGTTTGCAATTTATTAAGTTGTCCGACAATGCCGTCGCAGGCCCCAAAAGTGTCTGCATCCCGTGCAAAAGGCAACGATCGGCGGCGCTCCGGCCGCCGAAAAAAGGGCGGACGGCCTGCAGTTTTCAGCCGTCCGAACCAGAAAGCGCACAATTTTTGTTCAGATATCGGAACGCAAGTCCCAATATAGCCCGATATCCGAACACATCCGGTGTTTTCAGGATTCCTGTGCGGAACACATCGGAACACTTTCGTCGTTTTCCCGACCTGGTCCGAATGCCTCTCAGAGGCCCTATATATAAGGAAAGGAAGTGAGACCCATGCCTTCCGGAGATGCCCACCGTTCCCTGGCCCGGGCCCTGGATATTCTGGAGCTGTGCAGCCTGAACGGCAGCGGTTACACCCTGACCCAGCTGTCGCAGCATCTGGGCATTGCCAAAGGCAGCATCTCCCCGCTGCTGCACACCCTGCGGGACCGCGGCTACCTGACCCTGGACGACCAGGATCATCACTACCGCATCGGCCGCATGGCGTTCCGCATTGGGAACACCTATCTGGACGAAGCCAGCGCCCTGCGGGAGATCCACCGCCTGATGCACGACATCGTGACGGCCTGCCACGAGACATGCCACCTCGGCAGCCTGAAAAACGGGGATGTCTATTACCTCAAAAAGGTGGAGACCCCGCTGCGCAGCCGTACCGTCACGGTGGAGGGCCGCAGCCTGCCGGCCTACGCCACCGGCGTGGGCAAGGCTCTGCTGGCCGACTACCAGCTGCCCCAGCTCAAGGCCCTGTATTACGATGGCTTGTACCCGCTGACCGAGCACACCATCACCGACTTCCGCCTCCTGGCCGACCAGCTGGCCGAGATCCGGGCCAGCGGCTTTGCCTACGAGTGTGAGGAGAGCACCCGGGGCATCCGCTGCATCGGCGTGCCGCTGCGCAAAAGCGGCAAAGTGGTGGCCGCGCTGAGCGTTGCCTTCCCGCTGGAGCGCTACAGCGACGCTGCCGCCGCCAGCGCCCGGCAGGCGCTGGACGAAGCCCGGCGTCAGATCGAACGAATGCTTTGCAGCGTAGAGCTGCAATTCTGAGCCTTACTTATAAGAAAAGGAGTGTTTTTATGCCACAGTTGATCACCATCGGCGAAACCATGGCCGCCTTCACCCCGGACAGCGTGGGTGCCCTGCGCTATGTGCAGAACTTCGGCATCCGCACCGCCGGTGCCGAGAGCAATGTAGCCGTGGGTCTGGCAAAGCTGGGCCTGGAGGCCGCCTGGGTCAGCCGCCTGGGCACCGACGAGTTTGGCTGCTTTATCCGCAACCAGCTCCGTGCCGAGGGCGTGGACTGTTCCCGCGTCATCTACGACCCCGACCACCGCACCGGCATCATGTTCAAGGAGACCGGCGTGGGCGAGACCAAAGTGTTCTACTACCGTGAGAACAGCGCCGCCAGCCACCTGTGCCCCGAGGACGTGACCCCCGCCCTGCTGGACGGCGTGAAGGTGCTGCACATGAGCGGCATCACCCCCGTGCTGAGCGAGAGCTGCCTGGCCATGACCAAAGCCGCCTTTGCTCTGGCCAAGGAGAAAGGCGTTGCCATCAGCTTTGACCCCAACATCCGCCGCAAGCTGTGGCGTGGGCAGGACTACGCCCCCCTGATCCGGGAGCTGACCCTGCAGAGCGAGATCGTGCTGCTGGGCCTGGACGAGGCCGACGCCCTGTTCGGCCTGCGCGACCCGGATGCCATCTTCGATCTGCTGTTCCGCGACGGCTGCGCACAGTATGTGGCCATCAAGGACGGCGGCAACGGTGCCTGGGTGGCCGACAAGACCACCCGCGAAAAGCTGCCGCCCTACCCCTGTAAGCCCATTGAGCCCATCGGCGCCGGTGACGGCTTCAATGCCGGCTTCCTGGCCGGTATCCTGCAGGGCCGCGATGTGGTCACCGCAGGCCGCATGGGTGCCATCTGCGGCGCCCTGGCCACCCAGACCCCGGGCGACGTGGAGGGCTACCCCGACGCCGCCCAGATGGAAGCTGCCCTCACCGGCGCTGCCATCACCTACCGCTGATCCGCTGAAACCACCGGTTTCATTTTTTGCCGAAAGGAGTTTTTTGTATGGACACTTACGATCTGGTTTCCAAGCATCCGTTGCTGGCCATCCTGCGCAACGTTCCGCTGGAAAAGACCATTGATTACGCCGAGGCCGCCGTGCAGGGCGGTGCCCCCTTCTTTGAGGTGGCACTGAATAGCCCCCACGCCCTGGAGCAGATCACGATGCTGCGCACCCATTTCGGGGACCGCTGCACCGTGGGTGCCGGCACCGCCATCACCGTGGAGCGCTGCAAAGCCGCTCTGGACGCCGGTGCACAGTTCCTTCTGACCCCCGGCACCCCGCTGGATGTGTTCAGCTACTGCGCCGAGAACGACATCGCCCTGCTGCCCGGCGTGCTGACCCCCACCGACGTGGCCACCAGCCTGCAGTTCGGCTACAAGACCATGAAGCTGTTCCCGGCCGGCAGCATGCCCCGCCACTACGTCAAGGACCTGCAGGGCCCCTTTGACGGCACCAACTACATGGCCATCGGCGGCGTGAGCCCCGCCAACATCCGGGAATTCTTTGACGCCGGCTGCATCAGCGTGGGCCTGGCCTCCAGCCTGATGCCCAAGGACGCCGTGGCCGCCAACGACTGGGAAGCCTGCGCCGCCTACGTCCGCGGCATGGTGGACCAGATCCAGCGCTGAACCTGAACCCATTGAAACCTTCTGCAATACAAGAGAAAGGATGATTTCCCATGAAGATCGTTGAAGTCAACACCTATACCGTCCGTCCCCGCTGGGGCTTTGTTGAGATCGTGACCGACGAGGGCCTGACCGGCTGGGGCGAGCCCGTGCTGGAAGGCCACTGCGCCACCGTTCTGGCCTGTGTCCAGGAGATGAAGCCCTACCTCATCGGCAAGGACCCCATGCGCATTGAGGACTTTTCCGCTGTGCTGTACCGTGCCGGTTTCTACCGCGGCGGCGGCGTGCTGATGAGCGCCATTGCCGGCATTGATCAGGCCTTGTGGGATATCAAGGGCAAGTTCTTCAACGCCCCGGTCTACCAGCTCATGGGCGGTGCCTGCCGCGACAACATGCGCGTGTACAGCTGGATCGGCGGCGACCGCCCCAGTGATGTAGGTACCGCTGCCCTGGAAAAGAAGAACGCCGGCTTTACCGCCATCAAGATGAACGCCACCGAAGAGCTGCAGATGATCGACACCTACGACAAGGTGGACGCCGTTCTGGAGCGCGTGGCCGCCATCCGGGAGAGCTGCGGCAAGTATTTCGGCATCGCCATCGACTTCCACGGCCGTGTGCACAAGCCCATGGCAAAGGTCCTGGCCAAGAAGCTGGAAGAGTTCGACCCCATGTTCATCGAGGAGCCGGTGCTGTGCGAGAACATGGAGGTGTTCAAGGAGATCGCCGCTGCCTGCAATGTGCCCATTGCCACCGGCGAGCGTCTGTTCACCAAGTATGACTTCAAGCGCCTGCTGCAGGCCGGCGGTGTGGACATCATCCAGCCCGACCTGAGCCACGCCGGCGGCCTGACCGAGGTCAAGAAGATCGCCTCCATGGCCGAAGCCTACGACGTTGCCCTGGCTCCTCACTGCCCGCTGGGCCCCATCGCTCTGGCCAGCTGCCTGAACGTGGACGCCACCTGCTACAACGCCGTGATCCAGGAGCAGAGCATCGGCATCCACTACAACGTGGGCAAGAGCGTGCTGGACTATGTCAAGAACCAGGACGACTTCAAGTTCGTGGACGGCCGCGTGCAGCTGCCCGTCCGTCCCGGTCTGGGCGTGGACGTCAACAAGGAACTGGTGCTGGAGGAGAACAAGACCCCGCACGAGTGGAAGAACCCCGTCTGGCGTCACAAGGACGGCAGCGTTGCCGAGTGGTAATGCATCCCGCCGCCTGAGTTAACACAGAAAAACAGCCCGCATGGCAGGAGCATCGTGCTCCGTCATGCGGGCTGTTTGCGTTCGATTTACTCTTTTTCTTCCGGTTCTTCGGGCTTGGTCAGCTCCTTGAGCTGCAGCACCCATTCCGGCACTTTGGGAGCAAGGGGCGGTTCACCGCTGCGGGCGCGGTGCATCTTCCGGTACAGGTCGCGGTTGTAGGAAAGGTGCAGGGTCATGGCATCCCGTGCCCAGGTGCTGTCGCCGCACTTGATGGCCTCCAGTACAGCCTTGTGGGTGTCCAGGGTCTCCTGCAGCAGAGTGCGGTGGGTGCCCTCGGTGAACACCTCCACCGACGCCGTGATGATGGGAGCCAGCTGGGGAGCCACCAGATTGCCGCTGGCGCGGGCAATGGTCCGGTGGAACTTCATATCCTCGTCCAGATAGTCCTGCCCATGCAGGATGTGGTATTCCATGAGGTTGTACAGCGATTCCATCTCGGCGATGTCCTCCGGGGTGGCATGGCGCGCCGCCAGCGCGGCAATGGCCGGCTCGATGATGTTACGCACCTCCAGCAGGTCGAAGGCCAGACGCTCCTTGTCCTCAATGAAATCCAGCCCCAGCGGGTCATCCGCCAGGCCGGGCTGGTCGGTCACAAAAGAGCCCGCGCCGTGGCGCACGGTCAGAATGTTCTGTGACTCCAGCCGCTTGATGGCCTCGCGCACGGTACTGCGTGCCACACCCATCTCGCGGGCAAGCGCTGTTTCAGTGGGCAGCTTGTCGCCGCTCTTCAGTTTTTCTTCCAGAATGTAGTCCTTGATCCGCTGTGCAACCTGTTCGGCCAGCGGCCGGCTGGAATCGTACCCCGCAGTCTCCATAAAAACCTCTTCCTTTGGCGTTTTGCTCTGTTCTACCCTTCATTATACCGGAAATTTCTGGCAGTGTAAAGCAACGCCGTGCAGAAACCTTCGCTCCGGCAGCAAAGGTTTTTGTTTTATGCAAAAGCGGCCGGTGTTT
>ENA-OOXF01002193-OOXF01002193.1-human-gut-metagenome-genome-assembly--contig:-NODE-2193-length-11373-cov-3.655770_pt1 | contig 11373 bp, 9 predicted proteins | sample MGYA00241586_ERZ501341 | MGnify/ENA primary metagenome ERZ501341 (study PRJEB25962, sample SAMEA2042985) | human gut metagenome | biome: human gut; feature: human-associated habitat; material: faeces... | reverse complement strand
AAGTTGATATGGTTATAAATATAGGGAAATTAAAAGATAGAGATTTAGAATATGTTAAAAATGATATAAAAGCAGTATCATGCACGGTACGATTCAATACCCGGTTCTAGGCAGAGGTGTGGGCTTGCCGTACACGGTGCTGACCCAGCGGCTGATGGCCTGGACCCATTGATCGTTGTACACGCCGCCCACATCCGCGATGTTCACGAAGGAGCTGCCCGCAGTCAGACCGTTGATGGCGGTGCATTTCAGCGCAGGCTGTTCCACTTGAGCGAAGCCTGCCGGCGCCTGGCCGAACACGAACATGATCTCCGTTACCCGCTCATTGGCGGCGAGGCCCAGCGCCGTGGGGGATGCGGCCAACGTGTAATTCTGCGCCGTGGACAGGTTGTCCGCCAACGTCCGGTATTCTCCGCCGTTTACCCGGTAGGTGATCTTATAGGTGCCGGGGAAGTTGTAGGTGCCGGTCACCACGGTGTTCAAACGCACCTGTGCAGGCAGGGTAATAGCGATAGGTAATCCGCCGCTTTTACTATTCTCATAGGAGAACAGCAGTCAGAGCGGATTTTCCCCCGCTTCGCACCGTGCATGCGACTTTCATCGCACACGGCGCTCCATCAATGCAGATTAATTGTTGCATGTATGTGAAGTTATCAGTTTATCCCGTAAACCTTTGATTTTCTGCTGTGTTTTGCTATCAAATTCACTTATATCTTGGTTGGGATTATTAACAGCATCAAAGCATTTCTTGTGCAGCGAAACCAGATTGTTGACACGATTGACTTGGTTCAGTGGGAGACAGGGATTGATGCGGTGTGTGCATAGCGTACTGGAAATAAGCCATCCTCCGCATACCCTGCATTTCAGTCTGTCACGATTGAGCGCATAGGCTCTGTTCATCGTAAACTCAAAATTATTGAGATCGCCCCATTTGCCGTAGCAGACAGCCCTGCTGGTGTTTTCTGAATACATTTCATCCAGCCGAGCGTTCGTTCGCTTTTTCTTCGTGCGCTTGAAGTATAGCTGTCGGCCTTCTTCCGAGTAGGGCGTTTCAGACTGGTTTTTCGGTAAGACGTTTTCCCACTTGCAAAATGCAAGAGCGGTGAAGCCAACGTAAATATCGCGGTACTTTATAGAGGGAATCTTTTGCTTGCGCTGTTGGTGGATATGTGGAAGATTTTGCGTTTGATTTGCCGGTATCCATTCTCCCCGGTATTGCTTTAGTCTGCTTTTAGCAATCAACTGCAATCTACGGGAGTACTTGTGCATGGCGAGATTTACCCACGTACAGCATTGGTAGTACTGAATGATTCCTCTCACTTGGCTGTTGATGCGGTTTATTTCACCAATAAATTGCTCCCGGCTGTAATTCCGGGGAATTTTCTTGATGCTCTCCGCGATACTGTCAACCTTTCGCTGTAGTCTGTCTCTATCTGGAATCGTCTTTGTGATATAGCCCTTTTTGCTGTTCCCCGGTATCATTTTGAACTCATAGCCAAGGAATTTGATGTGTTTTCTTCGGACATCTGTTATCAGCGTTTTCTCTGTGGATAGTGCCAGCTTTAGCCTGTTTTGCAGAAATATTTGCAGTTTAGCTTTCCATTGTTCGGCATGGGCGCGGGTATCTGTGATGATGACAAAATCGTCTGCGTACCGTACCAGACATCCCGGAATTAACGATGTTTTATACAGGGCACCTCGCCTGTTTCCCGGACTGGCATATATATGTCTGGTTTTCTTGTTTTCCCACTGCTTGGTAATCCACTCATCCATAATGTCCAAGTAGGCATTCGCCAACAGTGGACTGATGATACCGCCCTGTGGGGTTCCATACTCATTTATGGTACATTCATCCATAATCCCAGCTTTCAGCATGGCCTTGACGATTTGCAGAACGCGCCTATCCTTGACGCCTATATGGTATAGACGTCTCAGAAGAATACTGTGGTCGATATTATCAAAGCATTTGCTGATGTCACCCTCGACAATCCAATAGTGGCCTGTGGTATGCGATAGTCTTTTGATGCGCTCCAACGCCATAACTGTGTCCCGCATGGGGCGAAATCCATAGGAGTGGGCAAAGAATTGTGGTTCTAAAATAGGTTCCAGTACAATCCTCATACATTCCTGCACGATTCTGTCCCGTATGGTAGGGATTCCCAGCGGACGTTTTTCGGCCTTTCCTGGTTTGTCGATGTACTTCCGGCGTATTTTCTGCGGTTCAAAATGCTTAAATGCGCTCTGAATATCCCGAATAACCCACGAATGGGAACGTTGCAGATAATCTTTACGCATAGTCTTGGAATCCACGCCGGGAGTTTCACTGCCATGGTTGCTTTTGATGTTATGGATTGCGGTTACAATGGTTGCTTCTGCTGACATGATTTCCAGAAGTCCTTTGAACGCTGGGCGGCCGCCCGCGTCATAGACCTCCTTGCTGTGCTGATACAGCTTGTCCTGGATTTCGCGTAGTTGGGTTTCGGTTTGTGGGCTGTCGAATTGTTGTGCCATACGCACCGCCTCCTCTCTGGATTTGGTGTTTCTGGTGTTAGTCAGGTATGCCTACGGCTTCCTCGACTTCCTGTTCACATACAATCTGCACTGACTATGCCCCTTCACTCCGTCCGCCTTATTATTGCGGACATCATCGCTACTACGGGCTGCTGTCCCACGGATTAGCAGGTCATTTCCTACCTGCGCGGCGAAGGTGTCACTTCACTTACTTCAACAGATTGAAGTGCCGTCCGTGGTTCCTTTGTTCCCTATGCTTTAGCTTTACATGTCGGTTTTAGTCCGTCCCTCTGGCCCGACTGCCATCCTTGGCTTGTGTGATATTCTGCCAAGGACATTCGGCCTCAATGGCTTTCTGCCGCTTTCCGCGCGCGAAAACTTCAGCGGCGACAGTTCCCCTCATGGGGCTGGTGGCTGTATAATCACCCTCTACTTTACGAGCCGTACACTCAGGACTATGTCGGTTGCAACAAGACATACTAGACATGACCGATTTATAGCCTCCCGCGGCGCATGGCTGTCTCAAACCATGCCTCCGCTCTTTACCGAGCTTCGTACATTCCACATGACACTGTGGATGCACGTCGGAGTCTCAGAGTTTTGGTCACCCGTCACACCGGGTCAGGCAGGTACTTCCCCTGCCAAATCAAGCATAGAGTTCAGATTCTCAAGGAATCTGCCTTGCTTTATTGCGTATTTCTACGCAGATTGTCAAGGAACAAAGCGCGCTCGCGCCAGTAGAACGATGTGAGAGAAGTCGTGGAGTTGTTGGCGATCCCGGAGAAGGTGTAGTTGACCGGCTGGCCGCTGACCACCTCCTTGGGGCCGGTTTTCGTAATGGAAACACCAGTGGACAGGCTCTTATCCGTCACCTCAAAGCGGAGGATTTGTCCCTCGTACTCCAGATAGGCAGTCAGGACCTCCTCGTTGATGCCATAATTGGCAGGGGCCTTGACCTCCCGGACGGAATAGCGCGACAAGGGGAGCTGTTTGGAAACCGCAAGCCCCCGGCTATTGCTCTTGATGGTGTCCACCAGATTGCCGGCCTTGTCATAAATCTCAAAGACCGCCCCCTCCAGGAGCGTCCCAGCGGGCAGGCCGTTGGTGGGATTGTAGTCCGCGGACCGCTTGACAATCTGAATTTGGCCAGTGATGGGCGTATTCTCCCACTCCACCAGGGTGGTCTCACCCGCCTTGACATAGACCGTGCGCAGTTGGGTGTCCGGGATGTAGCCCTCATTCTCCAACTCGCGCAGGTAAAAACGACCACCTCCCTCCAAGTCCTCGAACCAGGCATAACCCCGGTTGTCAGTGGTCTGCTGGTCGATGGGGTTATGGCCGCTGTCATAGAGAAGGAACGATACGCCGGGAATGCCCTTGCCGTCCGCTGTGGAGATTTTGTGTACCAGGATGCCGGAGATGGCCTCGTTTTCAATGACCTCCTGAGTGACCTCGCCATCCTTGACAGAGAAGTAATGCCGGGTGGAATCCAGTTTGAATCCAGAGGGGCTTTCCTGCTCCAAGGCATAATAATCGCCCTCGGCAAGCGGAGCAAACACAGTGCCGGTGTCTCCCGTGGTAACGGTGTCCACTAGGGCGTCATCCGATGCCTTGCGGATCTCAAAAACAGCATCAGAAAGCCGCTCCGTCTTGTCCGCGGCGTTGACCTTGACCAGCTCCACACCACCCTCTCTGGCATTCCAGAAGGTCAACGTCTGGACCTCGCCCTCTTTGATGAGGATGCTCTGGGGGCTGCCATCCAGCACAAAGCCCTCCGCTGTTCGGGTCTCCCTGGCGGTGATGGTAGTTCCGGGGGTGAGGCCGGTGATGACCGCACGGCCATCCTCCCCGGTGGTATAGACGCCGTTGTTGGGACCAATGACCGTCCCGGCGCCGTCTGTGACCAGGAACTCCACGCCGGCCAACGGCTCCCGGTCTGTGCCTTTGATGAACTTTTCCAGGACGAGGGTCGTCTCTGGCTCATTGTACACATACAACGTCTGGGTGTCGTTGGGGTGGACCACCACCGTCTGGGTCCGGGTGGCCTCGTCGATGGTGTACCCTGGAATCGAGGCAGTTTCCGTTGCTACGATAGTGCCAACCACCCCTGAAAGGGTGATTTTTCCCTCCCGGTCCGTATAGTAGAGGCCGTTGGAGGAGAGCTGGCCGTTTTCATCCGGGACATAGGACCCATCCGCATAGGTGATCTTGAACTCCACCCCCTCCAGCGGCTCATGGGTGCCGGAGCTGCTCCGCTTGACGATGACCAAATTGCCCGCAGGGGCGTTGCGGAACTCCAGGCCCACCGTCTCGCCGCTGCGGATCAGGGCGTACTGGGGGCTGTCATCCAGCAGGTAGCCGGGCTTGGCCCGTACCTCCCGCGCAACCACTGTGGTGCCGGGGGTGAGTCCCTCCACCAGAATCTCGCCCGCGCTGTTGGTCACATACCGGCCGTTGTTGGTGCCGATGAAGTTGCCGGAGCTGTCTGTCAGCAGGAACTCTACATCGGAGAGCGGTTCCCGCTTCTCGTCATCGCTGACCTTGGTAATTAAAAGACTGCCCAGCGGGGCGTTGCCGAACCGCAGGGTGACCACATCCTGCTCCTTGCCGGAGATGTAGACGGTCTGGGGTTCCGAGTCAATGAGGTGGCCGTCCGGGCTTTCCAGTTCCTGGACGATATAGGTGCCCTCTTTCAGCCCTGTGACTGTGAAGGAGCCATTTTTCGAGGTCTCATATTCGCCAATGACCGTCCCCTCTGTGCCGGAAGTCTCGCCGCTGAGGTAGCGCAGCTCGAAACGAGCCCCCTCCAGCGGGGCTCCCGTCCGGCTGTCGTATTTGTAGACCACCAGTGCCGACAGGGGTGTGTTGTCCACGACCAGCTCTTTGCTGGCACCGGCCTCCAGATAGAACTCGTAAACACCATCATCCTGGATGGAGAATCCCGTCGGACTCTCCTCCTCGACGACCTTGTACCAGCCCCTATTGATATCGGTTAAGGTGATGCGGCCCGAGGAGTCCGTGTAGTACGTCCCAAGATCGTTGATCTCGCCGGTGGTGGTATTGTCCGAAGCATAATAGATATGGAAACGTGCGTTTTCAAGCGGATCTTGTGTGATGGAATTCCGCTTGATGACCGTGAGCGACGGTTTGACCGCGTTGAAGAAGCGCACCGTCCGGGTGACGCCCGCCTCCAGAGAGATGGTCTGGGGGATCTCACTGATAATGACGTTGGATGGTACGTTGACCTCCGAAATTTCGTAGCTGCCGGGGTCCACCTCCAGGAAGGCCCGGCCCTCGCTGTCTGTAACCACGGTGTCTTGGAAATCCCCGTCGATCTGTCGGACCTGGTAGGTAACTCCCTCGATGGGAGAGCCATCGGCAATATTCCGCTTGACGATCTCCAATCCGGGCCGGGTGTAGTCCTCAAACCGTGCCTCGCTGATCTTGCCGGGCCGCAGGGCAATGGTCTGCTCACTGGCGGTCCGCACGAACGGCTCCGGAACGGACTCCTCCTTGACCACATAAACGCCGGCGGGGAGGTCCTCCACCAGGGCGCTCCCATCCGGCCCGGTGGAGACGGAGGTGCTGAAGGCGCAAGTGACGCCCTTGATGGAGTAGATGGCGTTTTCCACGGGAGAGCCATCGGCAGCCGAGGTCTTGATGACCTTGATGCCGGGCAGCTCTTCATCCTCAGCGGTGACGGTATACTGCTTATCGCCATCGGTGACGCTGACATAGACACTGCGGGGCGTGGGGTCCAGGGCGTAGCCTGACGGGGCCTCCTGCTCCACAAAAGACCACAGGCCCTCGGTGACGTCGTGGACCTCGATGTACCCTCCGCCGGAGGTCACATCGCTGCCGACGATCTGGCCGTCCAGGTAGATGTTGTAGACTGCCCCATCCAGGCCCCGGTCCGTGCCGGCGATGACCTTCTGGAAGGTGATGTCACCATCTCCGGCGGGGAGAGACGGTTCCTCCGGGTCCTCTCCAGGCTCTCCGGACGTTACCACCTTGCGGTCGGAATGATAGGCAAAAAACGTCTGCCGCCCGGACACGCTGGAGGTGGCCAGCACCGCCCACTTGGAACTCTCGTCCTCCACGATGGAGGCGTGGATGCCCTGGGCGGCGTATTCCTCCACCTGGGCTTGCAGTTCCGCGTCCTCGTTGGCTTTCTGGCCCAACAGCCAGTTGTAATACTCAACGTACTGGTCGTAGGTATCTGCGTTGGCAAAGCCTCCGGCGTCGATGTCGCCGCTAGGATCACCGCCTGCGCTCTTATCGCTCTGGTTGTCCCAGATGTAGGTCTGGAGCGCCATGAACAGGCTGCCGGGGATCTCGCCGGTGTAGTCGGCGATGTAGCTCATCATCCATTTAACATTTTCCCGGGTGATGGCGTCCATCTCCCCCAGGCCGGTCTCGGCCACCGCGTCATTCCAAAGGGCGTCCGCATCCTCTCCGGTGGCGGAGCGGTAGGTGTAGGACTGCAAAAAGCTCTCCGTGCCGTAACGGTAGGAGTAGCCCAGATCCATGCAGTAGAGCTGCCGCCCCGCCGCGGTGGGCGGGCGGTAGGTCTGCCCCTGGGAGTTGAGCCGGGTGGTCCAGAGGTTGGGGTCCGTCACCGGCGTAATCCCCACGCCAGTGGATTCTGCCGCCATCGCCACCGTTGGCAGGAGCGAGAGCACTGTCAGCAGAGTCAGAAGCAATGTGACGATTCTCTTTTTCATATAGCCTCCTTCATAAAAATAGCTTGCATTCCAGAAACGAGAAAAAAAGCCCCCGGCTCCGAGAAATTCTTGGAGCCGGGGGCTAAATGAGCTGCATATAAATACGGTATCTGTTCATGTCACTTCTCCACAGCCTGCACCATCCAGCGGTATTCCCGCTGGTCGCGCACACACGTATATAATGTCAGCCGATTATCTGGCGTGGCAGCTGTCCCGCTGGTATCTGTCTCCAGGACCTTTTCCACAGACACGACTTCGTAGGTCCGGGTGCCCAGCTTCGTGGTCCAGGTGATCGTATCACCAGATTCCAAGGTATGGATCTTGCCAAAATAATTGTTCGTTCCACGATTGTGCGCCGCAATGCAGCAATTTCCATCCCACAGGCTTGTATTGGAGAAGTGACCCGCTCCCTTAGCCAGTGTGGCGCTGCCGGTCCCCTCATAGACCTTGACGCTCAGGCCGATGGCCGGAATTTTCAGGGTACCCAGGCTGCCGTTGGCGTAATAAAGGTCGGAGGTGACTTCAGTGTAACCTGAGCCGGCAGAGCCATTTGAGGACTCCCCGCCGCTGATCGTCGGGTAGTTCACAGGCCCCATCTGCGTAACCAGGCCGCCGTCCAGAGCGCCCGGCACCAGATTGGGCGTCAAAGGCGTTCCCGATCCGGGGAGATAGCTGGTCGGGGAACCGAATGTAGGGGGGATCAGAGCGGTGTTTTTGCTCCGGTCCACATTGGGATTCTCCCATTCGTAGATCGTTTCGTCACTTGTGGGCCGGGCGAACAGATAATCGTCCGGTGCCTCCATTGTGTACTCTAATGCGCTGGCCTGGCCGACGCAAAGTGCGCACAGCATGGCCGCCAGAAATAAGACCCGAATTTTCAAGCGTGATCATCTCCTCTTTTTGATCTTTTGGAACACAAACACACCTCCGGCAGTCAATGCGATTGCCGCGCCGCCTGCCAGCAGGGGAATCTTCACCGCGGAGAGACTCACAGAGGACTTGGCAGTTCCCTCTGATGCCTGTGTGCTGCCGAAGATCGCTGTATAGGTCACAACATCGCAGTCGGGCTTGGCCACCTCGCCGGTATAATCTGCGGTTACAGTGTAGCCTGTGGCATAGCGGGAGCTGCTGGTGCCGGTGTAGCTTGCGGTAGCGGTATAACGGGTGATGATCCCACCCACGCCGTCTGTCTGTTCCGCGCTGTCCCATTGGACATCCGCCAGGGTCAGGGTCTTTCCGTTGTCCTCGATGCTTTTTGGAATGAGGGAGACATCCGCCTCCGACAAGTTCGGATAGCTTCGGCTGGCAGAGAGAGCCTGGGTCTTGGTGGCGTAGCCATCCACGGTCACCTTGACCGTCGTGTGATCCAGCTGCAAGGTCCCGGTGTAGCCGTCCTCCGTTGTGACCTCCAGCTCCGCGCTCAGCTGCTGCAGGATGGTTTCCATATCGTCGGTGCTGCTGGCTTGGGTGACCGTCTCAATGTGAGGCTTGGTGTCCACGCCCACCTCATTTTTCCGAGTCATGTCCAGTAGATAGTACTGGCGGCCATTGCGCACGAAGTCCTCTGTGGGAATGCCGGAGGGGTCATCTGACAGGGACAGCTGATAGACCTTGTTGATGCGGGGTTCCTCTGCCTCGCCATAGGTGTACTCCTCCACGGAGATGGGGTAGAAGATGACGCTCTGGCCGGTAGAGGTTTCTTCCCCGGCAGCCAGAGCAGGGACACTCCCGGCCATGATGATGGCCAGGGTAAAAAGGGTTGTCAGGATTCGTTTCATGGTTATTCCTCCGTGTTTTGATGATAGCTGGCCTGGTTTTCCTTATCTGCTCTCTCCTTGGCAGGCATCCCCCCTTTCTTTCTGCCAGCTGCGCTGCTGCAGGTATTCGTTCCAGTCCTTCCCCCTGGGCGGCTTCTTGATTTTTACGGTGTACCCAAGCTTTTCGTACTTGGTCTGGAACTGTTCCGCCGCCGTCTGCCCAGGGCCATCCGCATCCAGGCACAGGGCAATCTGTCGGATGGCGGGATTGTCCCGCAAGTATGTGTCCAGGGCTCCTTCATACAGGCCGCACAGGGCGACGGCGTTGCTGGTAACCTGCCGGTGCAGGGTGAGGTAGCTCATTAGGTCGATGGGTGCCTCAAACACCAGCGCCCAATCCAGGTCCGGTCTGCTGGGGAGGCGGAATCCAATGCTCTTGTCGCTGCCAGACACATCTCCTTTGAAACCGGGTCCATTCTGATCATACGTTCCTCGCTGATTGGCGAATCTAGGTACTCCCTCAGCATCTCTGCCCACAAATACACAGTTATGGTGCAGGGCGTCCTCATACAGCAGGCCGGAACTGAGAAAAGCACGAATCACCTGCGGCGCGATACCTCTCTTCCGAAGATAAGCAAATACATGGCGGTGATCTGCGTTTGCGGGGGGAAGCATGAACAGCGCGCGTTCTTCCTTTGGCTGAGCTTGTGGCGATGATCTGGCTGGTGCATCCCTGGACCGCCCATGGTAGGCCAGCAGACACTTCACCGCCTCTTGGAAACTCTTGCCGCAGAACCACTGGAGAAACGCAATGGCATCCCCGCCAGTCTTGTCAGAGTAGCGAAACCACGTGCGTCGATTCCTGATGCGGAGGCTGTCCATCTCCTTGGTGGTATGATACCTGCCGATCTGTCTGACCTGGTATCCCAGGTGCTCCAGCAGGTCCGGCAGATCCGTCTCTCTGGCGATCTGCATTTCCGTGTCCGAAAAACGATGATCTGTTCTTGTCTCCGTATACTTCACCTCCCAAAAGCAAAAACAGCCCGGAGAGAGCTTTTATGAAAAGCTCTCTCCGGGCTGTTCTGTTTATTTAATAGTTGAATATTGGGCATTAAGCGAACATTCAGTGTTCGTCCATGCCTATACCGCATACTCTTTAGGCGGACACTTCCGTCAGCCGAATCTGATGAGTTTTCCCATCTTTTAAGACCTCAAACGACGCCAAATCAAGTTCGATTGTCTGGGGGGATGGATTTGCTACCTTAACCACGCCCTGTTTCACGCCGTCAATTTCAATGCCGAGCAGATATTCTGAAACCACATTGTTCTCCATAACAGCTCATCTCCATTTTGTTGCAAAAATGCCGCATGATCTGCCTTGTCGCCCATATCATAATGTGGGTATATTTACCCAAGTCAGAATCAGTGAGGCGAGAGACTATTCATGCGGCATATTCATTATATGCTACATTTTAAATGCCTGTCAAGTCCTGCTGGGTTTGCAGCAACGCACAAAAGCTGCTCAGGACGTCCGGTCTGAGCGGATGTCCTGAACAGCTTTTCCTGCTTGGTTCGTTCATCATCCGATGGCGGTTGACCAGTCGGCATCATACCCTGGCTTTTCCGGTTCGGATTCCGCCTCTACGGGGGTGTTCTCTGCCAGTGTCGATTCCAGGTTCTCCCCTTCCTCTTGACGGGTTCCAGAGGCTTCCCCAACCGCTTCTGCCGCGTCCAGTGCCTCGGTGATCAGGTCCAGAACGAATTCCCGCTGCGTATATTTACGGCCCAGGTGCTTGCTCTCCCGCTCCAGGTACCGCTTGATCCGCTGGAAGAGTTCCTCTGAGATCTGAAATGCCATCGTTCTGTTTCCCTTATTCTCCATGCTGCTTTTCCCTCCATTTTCTTTCATCTCGTAGTATTCCATAAGCAGTTGGGTGATGTACTGGCTGGTGGTCTGGCCTGCTTTTTCCCGCTCCTCACATACCTTCGTATGGAGGGCCAGGTCGATCTGGGCGCATAGGTTTTTCGTCTCTGCCATTCTGTACTGGCCTCCTTCCTTGATGGTAACGCAAGTATACCCAGAAAGCATTGTGAAAGCTATTACCAACACCAACAAAGAATGGCGAACAAGCGCAGCATAAGTACCATGCGCCCGACCCCTTCTGAAAAGCAAAGAGGCCCCCAAAGTTTACCGTTGCGAATGGAAAACTTCGGAGGTGCGGGAAAGCCGGAGAGTTCGAAACACTTCAATGCTGAAATTGCCGCATTTGCATCTCTCTGGAGCGTGATTTTTAGGAAACGAGGTCTGGTTTTCAATAGTTTGACTTTTTCCTGTTATTTAGTCAGCATTTTTTGTAAAAACGCAGAAATGCCGCACTTTC
>ENA-OOXF01002187-OOXF01002187.1-human-gut-metagenome-genome-assembly--contig:-NODE-2187-length-11388-cov-3.260390_pt1 | contig 11388 bp, 7 predicted proteins | sample MGYA00241586_ERZ501341 | MGnify/ENA primary metagenome ERZ501341 (study PRJEB25962, sample SAMEA2042985) | human gut metagenome | biome: human gut; feature: human-associated habitat; material: faeces... | reverse complement strand
ATTTGAGTACGATCGCGGGCAGTGCCGCCGCGGCGGGCATCCCGAAGAGCAGTGCGTTGGCTACGGGCGACGCAAGTGCCGTGAGCAGCCCCGCGCGCCAGCCGTACTTGTAGGCGCCCACGAGCGTGAAGAAGTAGATCGGCAGCCAGCGGACACCCCCGAGCGGTGCGAGGTGGCACAGTTGCGGCAGGAGGATGTTTCCGGCGATGAACAGCGCCGCGAACAGATAAGTCTTGGTCTCTCCGTAGGTCAGCGAGTGGAGCCTGACCGGGACGGATTCTGCAGTGTGTGTTTGCATGGATATTTACTTTGATTCGTTCGTTGTTCCGATCTGTTGCTGCTGCAGGAACTCCTCGATCCGCTCGAGGCATTCCCGGGCGGTCCGGCAGTCGCGGCAGCGTATCTCGAGCGGGCACCAACCCGTCCTGTCCCGGTTGATGACATGGGGCACCTCGACCTCGTAGCCGACCCGCATGCCGCTTCCCGCAAGGAGGTCGAGTGCCGGCCGGCTGATGACCTCCGTGTGCATTTCGCTGACGCCGCCCAGCAGCATGAGTGCCGCCGCGGCCTTCCCCACGACCTTGTCGGCCACCGTGGCGCCGCGCAGGAACTCCCCGCCGTCGGTCAGCAGTGCATGGAGGTCGGCCACGCCCCGGCGGTCGAACGTGCGGATCTGCGCCCCGTTGGCCACGACGAGCGTATGTCCCCCTTCGCGGAGTGTGCGTACCAGCTCTCCGATCATGGCTTGTTGCGTCTGAGCCGTTCGACATAGTCGCTGATCCGGTGCAGCTCGCGGGGGATGTCGATCCCCTGCGGGCAGTGGGGCGAGCACTGGTTGCAGCCGATGCAGTGGTCGGCCTGCCGCAGGCGGGGTACGCTGCGGTCGTAGCCTACGAGGTAGGCGCGCCGGGCCTTGCGGTAGTTCTCGTCCTGCACGTTGTCGGCGATATTGCCCTCGTTGAGGCACTTGTTGTAGTGGAGCAGGATGGCCGGGATGTCGAGCCCGTAGGGGCAGGGCATGCAGTATTTGCAGTCGTTGCAGGGGATCGTGTCGAACTGCATCATCAGGTCGGCGGTCTGCTGCAGGAAGGCGAACTCCTCGTCCGTGAGCGCGTCGAGCGGACAGTAGGTGGCGAGGTTGTCCTGCAGGTGCTCCATGCGGGTCATGCCGCTCAGCACGGTCAGCACCCCGGGGAACGACCCCGCAAAACGGAAGGCCCACGAGGCGATGCTCCGTTCGGGTTCGCGCTGCTTGAGGCGCGCCACGATGTTGTTGGGCACGTTCGAGAGGCGCCCGCCCAGCAGCGGTTCCATGATGACGGCCGGGATGCCGCGCTTCTCCAGCTCGCCGTAGAGGTACTCGGCATTGGTGTTCCGCTCGTTGATCTGCTTGGCGTAGCGCCAGTCGAGGTAGTTGAGCTGGATCTGCACGAAATCCCACTTGTAGCGATCGTGTTCGGAGAGCATGCGGTCGAACACGCGGATGTCGCCGTGGTAGGAGAACCCGAGGTTGCGGATGCGCCCGGCCTCGCGCTCGGCCAGCAGGAAATCGAGCATGCCGTTGTCGATGTAGCGGGCTTCGAACTCCTTCATGCCGTCGCTGCCCATGCCGATGCCGTGCAGCAGCAGGTAGTCGATGTAATCGGTCCGGAGTTCGCGGAACGAGTTGCGGTACATCTCCATCGAGGCTTCGCGGCTCCACGTTGCGGGCGAGAAGTTCGACAGTTTGGTGGCGATGTAGTAGCTCTGGCGCGGATAGCGGGCGAGCGCCGTTCCCGTGGCCCGCTCGGAGAATCCGCGGCAGTAGGCGGGCGACGTATCGAAGTAATTGACCCCGTGGGCGATGGCGTAGTCCACAAGCTCGTTCACCTGCTGCTGGTCGATCTCCTCGGTGTCGTTGCGGCGTACCGACGGCAGGCGCATCATGCCGAATCCGAGCAGCGAGACGCAGTCGCCCGTCGTGGGGTTGGTCCTGTAGGTCATGCCTCCCCCGGCTTGTTGCGGGGTGTCCTGCCGACCCGCCTTCGGGGCGCACCCCGTCAGGGCGGCGGCCGATGCGAGGGCGGTCCCTGTGCCGAGCCGTTTGAGGAATTCGCGGCGGTCGATGGCTTTTTTCTTCTGGTTGTCCATGGAATGGAGGTGTTAGATCGTTCGGTGATAGGTATACCCCTCGACGTAGATGGCGCTGAACGGCCGGGCGGGGCAGAGGTTCTCGCAGGCTCCGCATCCGATGCAGCGCTCTTCGTTGATGGCGGGGATCTTCGGACTGTCCGCGCGTTCGGGGTCCGAGGACACCATCGTGATGGCACCCGTCGGACAATGCCGTGCGCAGTTGCCGCATGCCACGCCGTCGGTGAGCGGCACACAGTTGTCACGCACCCAGACGGCGCGCCCGACCTGTATGGCCGACTTCTCGGCGGGCGTGATCTTCAGGATGGCGCCTGCGGGACAGACCTCCGAGCAGACGACGCACTCCGGGCGGCAGTAGCCGCGTTCGTAGGAGGATTCGGGCTGCATGAGGGTCATCAGTCCCGACGAAGGGCGCAGCACGCCGTTCGGGCACGAGGAGACGCAGAGCTGGCACCCTGTGCAGTGGGCGGCCATGTGGCGCAGACTGACGGCGCCCGGCGGCACGATCGGCGTATGGCGTGCCGGCACCTTCTTGTCGAGGATCACGGCCAGGCCGCCGTCCACCTTCTTCTCCTGCGCGTGCAGGGCGGCGCTTCCGAGCAGCAGCCCGGCGCCGGTCAGGAAACTGCGGCGTGCGGGATCGGCCGGAGCCTCCGCATGCGCTGCGGCCGCCTTCCCGCCCCTCCTTTCCGTTTCGTCCTGCTTCGGGCGCAGCTCCCGGAGCCGGTAGGAGATGGCCCCGTGCCTGCAGGTGTCGATGCAGTCCATGCAGGCCACGCAGCGCGAGTAGTCGATCCGGTGGCGGGCCGCATCGATGCACGAGGCCTTGCATTTGCGGGCGCAGAGCGTGCAGGAGTTGCATTTCCGCTCGTCGATCACGGGACGGAAGAGCGAGTAGCGGGCCAGGGCGCCGAGTACGGTGCCCACCGGGCAGATCGTGTTGCAGTAGGTGCGTCCGCCGCGCCAGGCCAGCACGACGAGTACGATGAACGTCGCGGCGGCGACGAGCAGCGTCGGGAGGCTCTTCAGCCACACGTCGGTCTGGTAGAAGGCGTAGCTGTCGGCCCGCTCGGCGAAGTAGGCCAGCAGGTTGTTGCCCCAGCGGTAGATCGGGGCGAAGAGGTTTGCGGCGATCCGCCCGTAGGCGCTGTAGGGTGCCAGCAGGGCGACCAGCGAACCGATGCCCGCGGCGATCGCCGCCACGAAGAGCACCAGCACGGCGATGCGCAGCCACCGTTTGGCCGGCGAGTAGGAGAAGCGGTAGCGGTACTTCCTGCGGCGGGAGCTCAACCACGAGACGATGTCCTGGAAAACCCCCAGCGGGCAGATGACCGAACAGTAGACGCGCCCCAGGAGGAGCGTGAGCACCACCAGAGAGGCGACGACGGCGACGTTGAGCGCCAGCACGGCAGGCAGGAACTGGATTCGGGCGAGCCATCCGAACCAGGTGTGGAGCGTCCCCGTAAAGTCGAGCAGCAGCAGCGTGATGAGCGCGAAACAGATGACGGCAAGGGTGATTCTGATCTTGCGAAGCATGTGCGGAGAGGTTTGACGTTTGTGCAAAAATACCAAATTTTAGGTATTTTCGAAAGATACGGATTCCGGAAATTCATACCAATTTTACGGGACAGCCGGCATGCCGGGGTGCCATCTCCCGCACATCCTGGCACGCCGTCGTCGGACGAATCCTGCCAAAATGCCGTGTGACAGGAGGCATGCCGCCCGCTCTTTCTGCCATCCGTCTGACAAATTGGCAGACGATGCCGTTTGGTATAACCTTTGTTCGGTGTAGGGGCGTATCCGGCACGCGGAGCAGGATCCCCGGGTGGACGGATGCGGAACGTGAATTGAAAACAAATTAAATAATAGGTACAATTATGGCAAAGATTATTGGTATCGATCTGGGAACGACGAACTCCTGCGTGGCAGTGATGGAAGGCAACGAGCCGGTTGTGATCCCCAACTCCGAGGGACACCGCACGACTCCTTCGGTGGTGGCATTTACGGCCGACGGCGAGCGCAAGGTGGGAGACCCCGCAAAGCGTCAGGCAATTACGAACCCCAAGCGCACGGTCTTCTCGATCAAGCGTTTCATGGGTGAGACCTACGACAAGGTGACGGCCGACATCGCCCGTGCGCCCTATTCGATCGTCCGCGGCGACAACAACACGCCGCGTGTCGATATCGACGGACGGCTCTACACGCCGCAGGAGATTTCGGCCATCATTCTCCAGAAGATGAAGAAGACGGCCGAGGATTACCTGGGCCAGGAGGTCACCGAGGCGGTGATCACGGTTCCGGCCTACTTCTCCGATTCGCAGCGTCAGGCTACGAAGGAGGCGGGCGAGATCGCGGGCCTGAAGGTTCGCCGTATCATCAACGAGCCTACGGCCGCCGCATTGGCCTACGGTCTGGACAAGAAACAGAACGACATGAAGATTGCCGTCTATGACCTCGGTGGCGGTACGTTCGATATCTCGATCCTCGAGTTGGGCGACGGCGTATTCGAGGTAAAATCGACCAACGGCGATACGCACCTCGGAGGCGATGACTTCGACCACGTGCTGATCGACTACATGGCCGAAGCCTTCAAGGCCGAGCACGGCATCGACCTGCGTGAGGATCCGATGGCCCTGCAGCGTTTGAAGGAGGCTGCCGAGAAGGCGAAGATCGAACTCTCGTCCTCGACGACCACGGAGATCAACCTTCCGTACATCATGCCCGTAAACGGCATTCCGCAGCACCTCGTGATGACGCTGACGCGTGCCAAGTTCGAGCAGTTGTGCGACCATCTGATCCGCAAGACCGTCGAGCCCTGCAAACTGGCGCTGCGTGATGCGGGTCTCGAGGCTTCGCAGATCGACGAGGTGATCCTCGTGGGCGGTTCGACGCGTATCCCCGCCATCCAGAAGATCGTCGCCGACTTCTTCGGCAAGACGCCCAACAAGTCGGTGAACCCCGACGAGGTTGTGGCTATCGGTGCCGCCATCCAGGGCGGTGTGCTGACGGGCGAGGTGAAGGATGTGCTGCTGCTCGACGTGACGCCGCTGTCGCTCGGTATCGAGACCCTGGGCGGTGTGATGACGAAGCTCATCGACGCTAACACGACCATCCCGACGCGCAAGTCCGAGGTCTTCTCGACGGCTGCCGACAACCAGCCTTCGGTCGAGATCAACGTCTGCCAGGGTGAGCGTCCGCTGGCCCGCGACAACAAGTCGATCGGCCGCTTCCACCTCGACGGCATTCCGGCCGCTCCGCGTGGCGTGCCGCAGATCGAGGTGACGTTCGACATCGACGCCAACGGCATCCTGAACGTCTCGGCCAAGGATAAGGGTACGGGCAAGGAGCAGAAGATCCGCATCGAGGCTTCGTCGGGCCTTACCGAGCAGGAGATCCAGCGCATGCGCGACGAGGCGAAGGCCAACGAGGCCAAGGACAAGGCCGAGAAGGAGCGTATCGACAAGATCAACGCCGCCGACTCGAACATCTTCGCCACCGAGAAGCAGCTCAAGGAGTACGGCGACAAGCTGCCTGCCGACAAGAAGGCAGCCATCGAGTCGGCTCTGGGCAAGCTCAAGGAGGCGCACAAGAATGCCGACGTGGCAGCCATCGACACGGCCATCGCCGAGCTCAATGCCGCATGGCAGGCCGCTTCGCAGGACATCTATGCACAGCAGCAGGCCCAGGGCGCACAGCAGAACGCCGGTCAGCAGCAGAGCAATCAGGGAGCCCAGTCGAACGGCGGCAACGGAGCTTCGCAGCCCGAGGACGTGGAGTTCGAGGAGGTGAAGTAACCGGATAAAACCCCGGGGGCCGGCGGTCCGGCATCCCGAAACGAAAAGCGGGGGAGTGGAAACACTCCTCCGCTTTTTTTGTTCTCCGGTGACGTGCCGGGGCCGGGTCACACCCGCACCCCGTACCCGTTTGTCGCCTGCTATCTGACCGTCAGCTCCACGATGAAGTCGGGGGCCTCGGCGTCGCGTTCGCCCAGCCGGACGGTCACCCCGGCATCGTCCTGCCGGAACGTGAGCCTGCCGCCGTCGGCGAAGCGTGCCGCCCGCACGACCTTTTCGCCCGTCACGGGAACGAAGAGCTCCTCGTCGGGCCAGTTGAGCACGTGGAGGTAAATCTTGTCTCCCTTGCGCGTGGTCACGCCCCAGTCGCGCGGTGCAACGGGGCCCGCCTCAGTGCCGTAGACCGTCTCTCCGTTCGCGCGGAGCCACTCTCCGATTCCCTTGAGCCGCTCCACGGCTGCGGCCGGGAGTGCACCGTCGGGCTGCGGGCCGATGTTGAGCAGCAGGTTGGCGCCGCGTCCGGCCGCCCCGACCAGATACTGTACGAGTGTCCCCACCGACTTGTAGTTCTGGTCGGTGATCTTGTATCCCCACATGCCGTTCATCGTCTGGCACGTCTCGAGCGGGAGTCGGCTGATGGCCTGCCCCGAAAGCCCGGCGGTGTTCTCTCCGGGCAGATCGCGCTCGAAGGCCTGCACGTCCTCGCCCTCGAAGGGGGTCAGGTGGTGGTTGTTCACGATCAGACATGCCGGCTGGAGCCGGTGGATCAGGCTGTAAAGCTCATCGAGGCGCCAGTCGAACGAGGGGTTCCTGTCCTGGTCCCACACGCCGTCGAACCAGATGGCGCCCACTTCGCCGTACTGTGTGAGCAGTTCCGTGAGCTGGGCCTTCATGAAGTCGAAGTAGGCGTCGGCATCCTCCTTGTCGGCCGGGCGTCCCGTGCCGAGGCCCGTGCGGCCGCGGGGGGCATCCTCGCGCCACCAGTCGATGAGCGAGTAGTAGAAGTGTACGCGCAGCCCCTGCCGGTGGCACTCTTCGGCCAGCTCCTTGACCACGTCGCGGGCGAAGGGTGTGGCATCGACGATGTTGTAGGGCGACTGTCCGGTGTGGAACATCGAGAATCCGTCGTGGTGGCGCGTCGTGAAGCAGATGTAGCGGGCGCCCGCCTCGCGGAATGCCGTTACCCACGCCCGGGCGTCGAATTTCGCGGGGTAGAACCCTCCGGCGAGCTTCTCGTACTCGCGGTAGTTGAGGTCGAGGTTGGTCATGGTCCATTCGCCCTGCCCGAGCATGGCATAGAGCCCCCAGTGGAGGAAGATGCCGAAACGGCCGTCGGCGAAGGCCTGGCGTGCGGCCAGGTTTTCCGATGCCGGCACATAGCCCGTCTGGGCCCGGGACCCGGCGGCGAAGAGGAGCGCACAGCCGAGGAGGAAGAGTTTTTTCATCATAGCGGTTCGGTTGATTGATGGTTGAAACGGATACAAATTTAATAAAATATCGGCTCCTTCCGCATCCTGCGGCCCTTCGCTCCGTTTTTTCCGCCGAGATTTCCCGGTCCGCAGTCCTTTTCCCGGGGCGGCAGGAGCGTTGCCGCCTGCATCCTGCCGCGCCTTTCCGGGTCCGCTGCGCTTTCCCGGTTGCCGGCCGTTTCCCGGTTTCGCGGCCTTCCCTCTCCCGGAACAGTGGATCGTATCGGCTCAAAATGACAGTTTTTTCGGTGAGGATAGCTATTTTCAATATCTTTTTTCTATCTTTGCGTGCTATTGTGCGTAACCGTGATAATTACAAACAAAACAAACAAATAACAACAAATTCTTTTCACGCAAATGCAAAGCAAAGGTTTCATTAAACTCATCGCGGTGCTTTTGGCGCTCGCGTGTGTTTATCAGCTCTCGTTTACGTTCAAGACACGAAGCGTAGAGAAAAAGGCGGCCGAGTATGCCGCACAGTTCCCGCTCGAGGAGCAGGCCGGTGCCGAACAGCACTATCTGGATTCGGTCCAGAACATGCCGGTCTTCAACATGGGATTCCGCAAGTTCACCTACAAGGAGTGCAAGGAGAAGGAGCTGAATCTGGGTCTGGACCTGAAGGGCGGTATGAACGTCATGCTGGAGGTTCAGGTCGAGGATGTCGTCAAGGCTCTTGCCGGTGACAGCCAGAACGATCCGGCCTTCCAGGAGGCGATCGCCGAGGCCAACGAGGCCCTCAAGCAGGGTACGTCGAGCGACTACATCGGCGACTTCGTGAAGGCCTACGAGCGCCTGTCGGGCGGCCGTCCGCTCGCCGAGCTGTTCGTCAGCCCCGACCGCTCGGACATCACGCTCGAGAGCTCGAATGCCGACGTCGAGCGCCTGCTGAAGAAGGAGACCGAGGCTGCCATCGCCGCTTCGTTCAACGTGCTTCGCAGCCGTATCGACCACTTTGGTGTCACGCAGCCCAACATCATGCGCCTGCCGAACTCGCACCGCATTCTGGTCGAGCTCCCGGGTGTGAAGGAGCCGCAGCGTGTCCGCGATCTGTTGCAGGGAACCGCTTCGCTCGAATTCTGGACGACCTACGACGCCCGCGAGGTTCTTCCCGCTCTGGCTGCAGCCGACAAGCTGCTGAAGTCGGAGATGGAGACTGCTCCCGCCGCCGAGGAGGGTGCTGCCGGGGATGAGGCTGCCGCTGCCGAGCCGGCCGATACGACGGGGGGCCTGATCGCCGAGCTGGGCAACGAGCCCGCTCCCGCCGCCGAGGCCGATGCCGCCCGCACGGGCAACTTCGACCGGGCCGAGAATCCGCTCTTCGCCGTGCTCGATCCCTCGTATGCCGGAGGTGCCGCCATCGGTGCCGCCTACAAGGCCGACATGGCTGCCGTAAACGCCTACCTGGCACAGCCCGCCGTGCGCGAGCTCTTCCCGGCCGACATCATCTTCAAGTGGGGCGTCAAGGGTGACGACCACATCGACGGCCGCTACTTCCTCTATGCCCTCAAGGTTTCGACTCCCGACGGCAAGGCCCCGCTCGACGGCAGCGTCGTGACGGAGTCGGTGGAGCGTTACGCCGAGCGCGGCGCTTCAGCCGAGGTCTCGATGACGATGAATGCCGAGGGTACGCAGGAGTGGGCACGTCTGACGGGCGAGAACGTCGGCAAGTGCATCGCCATCGTTCTCGACGGTTACGTCTATTCGGCCCCCCGCGTGAACGGCAAGATCGACAAGGGTCAGTCGTCGATCACGGGTGACTTTACGATCCAGGAGGCCAAGGACCTGGCCAACGTGCTCAACTCGGGTAAGGTTCCCGCTCCGGCCAAGATCATCCAGGATACGGTCGTAGGTCCGTCGCTGGGCCAGGAGTCGATCAACGCCGGTATGCTCTCGTTCGTGATCGCCTTCATCCTGGTGCTCCTCTACATGGGCCTGTTCTACAAGACGGCCGGTTGGATGTCCGATATCGCCCTGCTCTTCAACGTCTTCCTGCTGATGGGCGTGCTTGTCTCGTTCGGTGCCGTGCTGACCCTTCCGGGTATTGCGGGTATCGTGCTGACGATGGGTATGGCCGTCGATGCCAACGTCATCATCTACGAGCGCATCAAGGAGGAGCTTCGCGGCGGTAAGGGTTTGAGCCTGGCTATCAAGGACGGTTTCTCGAAAGCATACTCCGCGATCATCGACGGTAACCTTACCACGATCATCACCGGTATCGTTCTGTTCATCTTCGGAAACGGTCCGGTGCAGGGTTTCGCCACTACGTTGATTATCGGTATTCTGACCTCGCTCTTCTGTTCGATCTTCATTACCCGCCTGCTGATCGAGGGCGTAGTCAATAAATGGGGAAAGATCTCCTTCTCGCGCAAGTGGTCGGAGAATCTTATGGGCAACGCTCATTTCGACTTCCTGGGCAAGAGTAAGATCTCTTACATCGTTATGATCGTCGTTTTGGCCGTTTCGTGCGTTTCGTTCGCGGTACGCGGTCTGAACATGGGTGCTGAGTTCACCGGCGGCCGTGCATACGTGATTCGTTTCGACCGCCCGGTACAGGCAGAGGAGGTACGTATGAAGTTGCAGGATGTCTTCTCCGGTTACGAGGATGCCGCTAATGTCAGCTTCGAGGTGAAGCAGTACGGCAATGAGAACCAGATGCGTATCGTGACGCAGTACAAGTACGACGACACTTCGGACGAGGCTACTTCGGAAGTGGATCGGATTCTGTACGACGCGCTGCACGGTCTGTACGGTTATCCCATCACCTTCGAGAATTTCCGCAATACGCAAAACGATATCAACGGTATTCTTACGGCAGACAAGATCGGTCCTTCGATCGCCAAGGATATGACTTGGGGCGCTATTTGGTCGGTGCTCTTCTCGCTGATCGCCATCGGCCTCTACATTTCGCTCCGCTTCAAGAAATGGCAGTATGCGACCGGCGCTACGACCGCGCTGGCATTCAATGCCCTGGTGGTGATCGGCGTCTTCTCGCTCTGCTACGGCTGGCTGCCCTTCAACCTGGAGGTGAACCAGGCCTTCATCGCGGCGATCCTGACGATCATCGGTTATACGATCAACGATACGGTGGTGGTTTTCGACCGTATCCGTGAATATCTGGTGCTCTATCCCAAGCGCGATCTGCGCGAGAACGTGAACAATGCGCTCAATGCGACCCTGTCGCGTACGATCAATACGTCGGGTACGACATTGGTTACTCTGCTCGCCATCCTCTTCTTCGGCGGCGAGACGATTCGCGGGTTTATCTTCGCATTGGCTTTGGGTGTGGTTGTCGGTACGCTTTCGACCCTGTTCGTGGCGACTCCGATCGCTTACGGTCTGATGAAGCGCGAGGGCCTCGGCAAGAAATAAAGGTCCGCTTTTTGAATAAAATAGGCTGCAACGTATTGTTGCGGCCTATTTTATTTTTAACTTTGCCTGACTTAAAAATTGTCTGTCATGGAGCGTTTCGGTTGGCTGCGTCGTTATGTATCTCCGGTCTTTCTGGCTTTGCTCGTCGCTTCGTTCATCCTGTGGTATATCGCCAAGTTGAACTATACTTATACGACCGAGCAGCCCTTCACCGTGAATGTGGACGGCGAGCGTTTCAAAGTTTCCTGTGTGGTGGAAGGAGTCGGTACCAACTTGTTCGGCTATCGAGTCTATATGAGTAAGCGGCTCCGGATTCCCCTGTCGGAGTTGAAATTCCGTTCCGTGAAGGCCGAAGACGGAGAGAAATTCCTGAAGATAGATTCTCTCTCTCTGCACAACGCCATTTCCGTCCGGTTGAGCGATATCAAGGTCATCTCCGTCGGATCGGTTCCCGAAATTCCGGATCCCCGTCAGCAAGAAAAATGATTAAGGTAGGTATAACAGGAGGTATCGGCAGCGGTAAATCGACCGTCTGCCGGCTTTTTGCCGCTTGCGGCGCCCCTGTCTATGATTCCGATACGCAGGCCAAACGCCTTATGGAGGAGGATGGGCCGTTACGGAGGCGG
>ENA-OOXF01002184-OOXF01002184.1-human-gut-metagenome-genome-assembly--contig:-NODE-2184-length-11397-cov-4.688856_pt1 | contig 11397 bp, 10 predicted proteins | sample MGYA00241586_ERZ501341 | MGnify/ENA primary metagenome ERZ501341 (study PRJEB25962, sample SAMEA2042985) | human gut metagenome | biome: human gut; feature: human-associated habitat; material: faeces... | reverse complement strand
GAAACCACTGCTGCCGCTGCTACCGAAGCAGCAGATTCTTCTGCTTCTGCAGAAGGCGTAAATGTATTTAAAATCGGCGGTACCTCTCCCCTGACCGGCGCGGCAGCAATCTACGGCAACGCTGTAAAGAACGGCGCACAGATCGCCGTTGACGAGATCAACGAAGCAGGCGGTTCCGTACAGTTCGAACTCAAATATGAGGACGACGAGAACGACCCGGAAAAAGCAGTTTCCGCTTACAACGCATTAAAGGACTGGGGCATGCAGATTTCCCTGGCTTCCGTTACCACAAAGCCCTGTGAAGCAACCAGTACAGAGCACTTTGCTGACCGTATCTTTGGTCTGACTCCTTCCGCTTCCTCTACCGCTATTACAGAGGGCAAGGACAATGTATTCCAGATGTGTTTTGCTGACCCCAACCAGGGTCTTGCATCCGCTGATTATATTGCAGATCAGAAGCTCGGCACAAAAATCGCTGTCATCTACAGAAATGACGATGTATACTCCAGCGGCATCTACGAGAAATTCAAAACAGAAGCAGATGTAAAGGGTCTGGAAATCGTTTCCGCAACCACCTTTACCGATGCAAGCTCCAATGACTTCTCCGTACAGCTGACCGAAGCAAAGAACGCAGGCGCTGACCTGCTCTTCCTTCCTATCTATTATCAGCCCGCTTCCCTGATCTTAAAGCAGGCAAAGGATATGGGCTATGAACCCACCTTCTTTGGCGTAGACGGTATGGATGGTATCCTGACCCTGGAAGGTTTTGACACCTCTCTTGCAGAAGGCGTTATGCTGCTGACTCCCTTCAACGCTGATGCGACAGATGAAAAGACCCAGAGCTTTGTAACCAAATACAAAGAACTCTACGGCGATGTTCCGAACCAGTTCGCAGCAGATGCTTATGACTGTGTATATGCTTATAAAGCAGCTCTGGAGGCATCCGGTGCTACCGCTGATATGACAGCCGAAGAACTTTGCGACAAGCTGATCGAAGCTTTCCCGACTCTGACCTATGACGGTCTGACCGGTACAGGCATCACCTGGGATTCCACCGGTGCTGTATCCAAGACTCCTAAGGGTATGGTGATCAAAAACGGCGCTTACGTCGGCATGGAGTAATACTTACCCTTTAATTTTGATTTTATCAATGCGCAAGGGAGCACCGTTATCGTTTTTGATACGGCGCTCCCTTGCGTCATACAGAGAAATGAGGTAGCTTATGACCTTTTTATCACACCTGATCAACGGCATCAGTCTTGGAAGCGTATACGCGATCATCGCACTGGGATACACAATGGTATACGGTATCGCCAAGATGCTGAACTTTGCCCACGGCGACGTCATCATGGTGGGCGCATATATTTCCTTCTGTACCACCAGTTATCTCGGACTTTCTCCGCTGGTATCTGTCCTTTTTTCCATCATCGTCTGCACGGTTCTCGGCATCGTTGTAGAACGTCTGGCATACAAGCCCCTGCGTCAGGCTCCTTCCCTCGCAGTTTTGATCACTGCCATCGGCGTTTCCTATTTTCTGCAGAATGCCGCCCTGCTGATCTGGGGCTCCAGCCCGAAAACCTTTTCTTCCGTAACCGGAAGCTGGACCTTAAAGCTTTTTGACGGACAGCTGATCGTTTCCGGCGTCACGATCGTTACGATCCTTGCCTGCATCCTGATCATGATCTGTCTGACTCTTTTCACCAACAAGACAAAAATGGGAACGGCGATGCGCGCAGTTTCTGAAGACAAGGCTGCTGCAGGTCTGATGGGTATCAATGTCAATACAACCATTTCCCTGACTTTTGCCATCGGCTCCGGTCTGGCGGCCATCGCAGGTGTATTGCTCTGCTCCGCCTATCCGACCCTGATGCCCACCACAGGCTCCATGCCCGGCATCAAGGCATTTACTGCAGCTGTATTTGGCGGCATCGGCTCCATTCCCGGCGCAATGATCGGCGGTATCCTGCTCGGCATTATTGAGATCTTTTCCAAAGCGTACATTTCCACACAGCTGTCCGATGCGATCGTATTTGCGGTTCTGATCGTGGTCCTGATCGTAAAGCCGGATGGTCTGCTGGGCAAACACGTCAGCGAGAAAGTATGAGGTAGCAGCATGAACAAACTCAAACCTATTCTGTCAGCCAGAAAAGACTGCACAATTTCCTATACGATCGTCATTCTCGCCTTTATCCTGATCCAGACCATGATCGCAACCGGAAACATCACCTCTTCCTTAAAGGGACAGCTGGTTCCGATCTGTGCCTACATCGTCATGGCGATCTCCTTAAATCTTACCGTCGGCATTTTAGGCGAGCTTTCTTTAGGGCATGCCGGCTTTATGTCGGTCGGCGCTTTTACCGGCATCGTGGTTTCCACCTCCCTTGCCGCTGCGATTCCGAACGGCCCTCTGCGCCTTGCCATTTCCATGATCGTCGGCGGCCTTTTTGCCGGAATTGCAGGACTCATCGTCGGCATCCCCGTACTTCGTTTAAAGGGTGACTATCTTGCCATCGTTACCCTTGCATTCGGTGAAATTATCAAGAATATTATCAACGTGCTCTATATCGGTCTGGATGAAAAAGGACTGCACTTCAGCCTTCTGGAACAGCATTTTACCCTTGCAGAGGGCGGTTCCATGATCATCAACGGCCCCATGGGTGTCGGAGGTGTCCAGAAGCTTTCCACCTTTTCTTCCGGCGTTGTCCTGATCCTGATCACGCTGTTTTTAGTCCTGAACCTGATCCGCAGCCGTACCGGCCGTGCCATCATGGCTGTCCGCGACAACAAGATTGCCGCAGAGAGCATCGGACTTTCTGTAACCCGCTATAAGCTGCTGGCATTCGTGATCTCCGCCGTTTTTGCAGGTATGGCAGGCACCCTTTACGCCATGAATTTCTCTACCGTCACCGCATCCAAATTCGACTTTAATACCTCGATCCTCATTCTGGTATTCGTCGTTCTGGGCGGTCTTGGAAATATCTGGGGCTCGATCATCGCCGCTGCACTTTTAACCGTGCTTCCTGAGCTTCTGCGCTCCATGAACGACTACCGGATGCTCATCTATGCGATCCTGCTGATCGTTATGATGATCTTCAACAATTCCGGCGCAAAGAAACGTCTGACGGAATATTTCAGCGCACAGAAGGAAAAACGGACTGCGAAAAAGGCAGCTGGAAAGGGGGTAAACTGATATGGCAACTCTCGAAGTAACCGGACTCGGTATTTCCTTCGGCGGTCTGCGGGCCGTTGATGATCTTACCATGTCCTCTTTCGATCATTGAAGGAATTACTGCCTTTGATACGATGAATGGTGCGTTAAGATCTACGTCGATAACCTGTCTGAACTCAGCAGCTGTCATCTCGCACATAGGAATTCTCTTAATGATACCAGCGTTGTTTACGAGGATATCGATTGGTCCAACTTCCTTTGTGATCTTCTCTACAGTAGCGTTAACAGCTTCTTCGTTAGTAACGTCGCAAACATATCCGTGAGCGTCGATACCAGCTTCCTTATAAGCTGCTAATCCCTTATCTACTAATTCCTGCTTAATATCGTTGAAAACGATTTTTGCACCAGCCTTAGCCATACCACTAGCGATAGCGAAGCCGATACCATATGATGCACCAGTTACAAATGCAATCTTACCTTCAAGTGAAAAATTAACTGACATTTTAATTCTCCTTTTCCAATTAATAATTTATAAATGAAACCCTCTACAGGTTACATTCCTTAGTAAAATATGTACTGACGGATTACTTTAAATCCTTCATGTCTACCCAGTCCATATCATCGAAATCCTGGTTTTCTCCAGCCATTCCCCAGATAAATGCATATGCATGTGTAGCTGATGCTGAATGAATTGACCAGCTTGGTGAAATAACTGCTTCTTCACTTCTCATGATGATATGACGAGTTTCTGTTGGCTCACCCATGTAGTGAACAACGATATCTTCTTCTGGAATCTCGAAGTAGAAATAAACTTCCATTCGTCTGTCATGTGTATGACATGGCATTGTATTCCATACGCTTCCTGGCTCAAGAGTTGTGATACCCATCTCTAACTGGCATGTCTCAACCTGACCTGGTAAAATATACTTTCTGTTAAGACGCTTATTACATCCTTCAACAGAACCAAGCTGAAGCTTGAACTCATCCTTGATATCCTTTTCTGGATCAATAAATACTGTAGGATATGTCTTATGTGCTGGTGTTGAGTTAAAGTAGAACTTAGCTGGCTTAGAAGAATCCTCGCTCTTGAACTTAATCTCCTTAGAACCCATACCAATATAAAGACCATCTCTATATTTAAACTTATATTCAGTACCATCAACGATAACTGAACCGTTGCCACCTACATTAAAGATACCCATCTCACGTCTCTCAAGGAAATATGCAGCCTTAAGTTCAGAACCTGCCTCAAGTGTAAGTTCCTTATTAACCGGCATACATCCGCCTACGATAATACGATCAATCTGGCTGTAAACAAGCTTGAAATCATCAGCTGGGAAAAGATTCTGGATAAGAAAATCATTTCTCAGTCTTTCTGTATCATAACCCTTTACATCTCTTGCGTTAGCACCCTGTCTTACTTCCATCGTAACTCTCCTTTTCAATTCACAAACCTAGGGCAAAGCCCCGTTTGGTGTTTATAATACCACAAAATCCAATTATTTACAACTATTAACCAACTATTCCCTTTATAAGTACATTTTTTTCGACATATTCCTGTGAAAATGTATACGCATCCTTAATCATTGTTTCTGCTTCTTTAGTCTTGTCTACATTATCACAGTAAATTCTTGCAATCACATCACCTTTGCTAACTTTGTCGCCTATTTTCTTAGAAAGCACAACTCCAACTGATAAATCAATCACATCGTCCTTGGCTGCCCTTCCGCCCCCAAGAATCATTGAAGATTTTCCTATAAGCTCAGACTGGATTGACTGGATGTATCCATCGCTATCTGCACACACCTCTGTTATTGTATCAGATACCTTTAACTTATCTGTGTTATATACTGCGTCAGGGTCTCCACCCTGGGCTTTAACGAACTCTGCCATCTTGTCCAAAGCACTTCCGTCACTTATTACTCTCTCCAATTCTTTTCTTACAGTTTCTTTATCAAGATCATCTCTTGCAGCAAGCACCATATATGTTCCAAGATTAAGGACAAGCTTAGTTAAATCCTCTGGTCCTTCACCTTTTAAAGTATTGATAGCCTCGATAACTTCAAGTGCATTTCCAACTGCATATCCTAACGGCTGATCCATATCAGTAATAAGTGCTGTTACATTTCTGCCTGCGCCTTTTCCAATACGAACCATCTCCTTAGCAAGACTTACGGCATCAGCCTCATTTTTCATAAATGCGCCGCTTCCGGTCTTGACATCAAGAACAATCGCATCAGCACCAGAAGCCAGCTTCTTGCTCATAATACTGCTTGCTATAAGCGAAATATTCTCGACCGTTGCTGTAACATCCCTTAGTGCATATATCTTCTTATCTGCAGGTGCAAGATTACCTGTCTGCCCTGTTATTGCAATTCCTATATCATTAACCTGCTTAACAAATGCTTCCTCAGACAGAGAAGTGTTAAATCCCGGAATACTTTCCAGTTTATCAATCGTGCCTCCTGTATGTCCAAGTCCTCTTCCACTCATCTTTGCAACTTTGCCGCCAAGTGCTGCAACCATAGGTGCAAGAACAAGCGAAGTCTTATCTCCAACACCACCTGTACTGTGCTTGTCTACTTTAATTCCATTAATCCCCGACAAATCCAGCTTGTCTCCGCTGTTTTCCATTGCAAGCGTCAGGTTAAGAGTCTCATCATAATCCATATTTCTGAAATATATTGCCATAAGAAGTGCAGAAGCCTGATAATCAGGTATATCCCCCCTGACATAGCCATTAACAAAGAACTCTATCTCTTCTTTAGTAAGCTTTCCACCATCTCTTTTCTTCTCTATAATATCGACCATTCTCATAATGCAGACCTCCTAAATAATCTTATTAAGAAAACTCTTTCCTATATTAACCGGTTCTGTGCCAAAAATCTCAGCCAGTGTCTGTGCTATATCAGCATAAGTGTCACGTGTTCCAAGATTAACGCCATGTTTTAAACATTTGCCATATACAAGCAGTGGAACATATTCCCTTGTATGGTCAGTTCCCTTATAGGTCGGATCACAACCGTGGTCAGCCGTAATAACAAGCATATCTGTGTCTTTCATAGTGTCTAACACCTGTGAAAGCCTTTCATCAAATTCTTCAAGACCTCTGGCATACCCTTTATAATCTCTTCTATGTCCCCATGTTGAATCAAACTCAACCAGATTAGTATATATAATTCCTTTATTATCCTGCTTCATGTAATCAAGTGTTACATCCATTCCATCCTGATTGTCATTAGTGTGCTTTGACTCTGTAAGGCCCACACCAGCAAATATATCATGAATCTTACCGACTCCGATTACATCAAACCCTTTATCACGGACTCTGCACAATATATTATCCTCACTTGGCTTTAGTGAGAAATCCCTTCTGTTAGGTGTTCTCTTATAATTGCCATTCTCCCCGACAAAAGGTCGTGCAATAACTCTTGCCACAGCATTCTTTCCTGTAAGGATATATCTTGCCGTCTCACACATTTCATAAAGTCTTTCAACCGGCACAACATCTTCATGACATGCAATCTGGAAAACTGAATCTCCTGATGTATATACAATTGGTTTTCCTGTCGCAACATGTTCATCACCAAGTTCAGCAATTATCTGTGTTCCTGAAGCCGGCTTATTGCAAAGTATTCCTGGAATTCCTGTCTTTTTAATGAATTCATCAATAATACAGTCTGGAAATCCATCAGGATACACAGGAAACGGATCAGGAGAATATATTCCTGCCATCTCCCAGTGTCCAATTGTCGTGTCTTTTCCTGCAGACACTTCTGCCAGTTTTCCAAAACACCCGATGGGATTATCACAACGCTCAAGGTTATGTGCACCGTCTATATTGCCTATTCCAAGCTTTACCATATTAGGAATATTAAGACCTCCATTAGCCTCTGCAGTATGTCCCAATGTATCTGCACCTTCATCTCCAAACTTAGCTGCATCCCTGGCCTCACCAATTCCAACACTATCTAAAACTATCCATATAATTCTGTTAATATTCATAGCCACGCCTCCCGACAATCTTTAATATATTGTACCACAAAGAATACTTTCTGTATTATTATTTTGCATTTTTGAAAACAAATGTTATAATCACATATACATTGTGTTTTTTATGCAAATGTAATTAATTGAATATACATTTTTAAGGAGAAAATTATATGAGTTTCGAGTTCGTCACAAAGCTTCCTACACCTACTGAAATCAAAGAACAGTACCCTGTACCAGAAGAAATAAAAACATTAAAAGCTGAAAGAGATGCTGAAATTGCTGATGTTATCACCGGCAAATCAGACAAACTTCTTGTTATTATCGGACCTTGCTCAGCAGATAATGAAACTGCTGTCCTTGATTACACATCAAGACTTGTTAAGGTTCAGGAGAAGATTAAAGACAAAGTTATTATTATTCCAAGAGTTTACACTAACAAACCAAGAACGACAGGCGTAGGTTACAAAGGAATGCTTCACCAGCCAGATCCAGAAAAGAAACCTGATCTTCTTGCCGGTCTTATTGCAATCAGAAAAATGCATATTGATGTAATGAAAGAGACACATCTTAGTCCTGCTGATGAAATGCTTTATCCTGAAAACTACTGGTATCTTTCAGATGTCCTTTCATATGTTGCCGTTGGTGCAAGATCAGTTGAGAACCAGCAGCACAGACTTGTATGTTCAGGAATTGATGTTCCAGCCGGAATGAAGAATCCTACAAGTGGAGATTTTTCAGTTATGTTAAATTCTGTAGTTGCTGCCCAGTCTAAGCAGACATTTATATACAGAAACTGGGAAGTTAATACACCTGGAAACCCTCTTACACACACAATATTAAGAGGTGCAGTAAATAAACACGGCCAGACCATTCCTAACTATCACTATGAGGATTTAATAAGACTTTATAACATGTATGCTGCAAGAGATCTTGAGAATCCTGCTGTTATTGTAGATGCTAACCACAGCAATTCAGGTAAGCAGTATCTTGAGCAGATCCGTATCGTCAAGGAAGTTCTTCACAGCTGCCATCACTCTGCTGATGTTAAGAAGCTTGTTAAGGGTGTTATGATTGAAAGTTATATTGAGCCTGGTAACCAGAAGGTTGGCGACGGTGTTTATGGAAAATCAATCACAGACGCATGCCTCGGATGGGCTGAGTCTGAAAAGCTTTTATACGATATTGCAGACCTTGCTTAAAAACATTTTCATTATGTCGGGATTAATGTAGCTTTCTGCAAATGTTCCTATTAATGTAAGTAACAATGACATACTCACAATAATGACCGTTCTTCTTAAAGTGTCAATTCTGTTTAGAAAATAATGACACATAAGGAGAACGGTCATTATATATAACAGATAATGTGGAAACAGCCACACCAGAACCATAACTACACCCCCTGCACCGTGATACATAACAGCCTTTGACATACATATTCCAAGACAGAATCCGTTATACAGACACAGCCAGTATACATACAATTTTCTGAATGGGGTAATCATGAATACTGCCAATGTTATGAACTTCCTTAATCTGTAAGATAGCACCTCCTGCCATACATCTGCATATGCAACATTAGAATTAATGTATACAATCAGATATTCAGTTGAAAACACATCACCATAGCGCCACATTTTTATAAAGCATGTACCAAGTATAATTCCCGCAATAATTAATGCGGCAAATCTTACATTCTTAATTACCCACAATAAAAAAGCCTTCATATATATCCATCAAAATGTACTTTGAATCAATATATGAAGACTTTGTCTTAATTATTCTTTTTACGGTTAAGTAAGGCATCATAAGCAAGAACTGCTGAAATTGTCTTGGAATCCTGTATCGTTCCTGTAAATATCATGTCTTTAAGTTCATCCAGTGTGTATTTTTCTACATCTATGAATTCATCTTCATCAAGATGCTGATTTGTTTTTATAAGATCTGTTGCAAGATATACATCTACCACTTCATTGCAGAACGCAACCGCAGTAACAACTGATACAAGCTTGGTAAGATTATCTGACCTATATCCGGTCTCTTCTTCAAGTTCTCTTGCCGCCGCATTAATTGTCGGCTCATCCCAGCCATTAAGACCACCTGCAGGAATCTCAATCGTCTCTCTGTCAAGTGCATCTCTGTACTGTCTTACCATGAGAAGACGTCCATCATCTAACACCGGAACAACAGCTGCCGCTCCTCTGTGGTCAATATAATCCCATTCTGCCCTATGTCCGTCGGGAGTCTCTATAACATCTGTATATATATCAAGTATTGAACCCTTATATTTAAGAATTCTGTCCACTCTTTTAATATGTTCTTTCATATTCAGCCTTTCTATATAAAAATGTTACTTAATATTTGTACATTTATCATAGCAAGCGTCAGTTGCTTTGATAAGTGCATTTCTGAAGCCATTCTCTTCAAGTGCAGAAACAGCCTGAATTGTTGTTCCACCAGGCGAACACACTTTATCTTTAAGTACTGCCGGGTGTTCTCCTGACTCAAGCACCATCTTTGCCGAACCAAGGACAGTCTGGGCAACCATCTTATATGCATCATCTCTCTTAATGCCATACTTTACAACACTATCAGCAAGGGCTTCAATGAACATATATACATAAGCAGGTGAACTGCCACTTGCACATACTACTCCATCCATAAGCTTTTCATCAACGTAAACGACCTTACCAAATGAAGTAAAGAATTTATCTATAACATCTCTTTCATCAAATGAATAATCAGATGCATTATATGCTACTCCTGTCATTCCTTCCCCGATAAGTGCAGGTGTATTAGGCATTGCTCTTACAACTCTTATATTGCTTCCAAGAGCATTCTTTATAGACGCAATGGTAATTCCCGGTGCTATTGATATAATAATACTTTCTTCTGTTACCACATTTACAATATTCTTAAGTACTGTTGGATACATCTGTGGTTTTACTGCAAGTACAATATACTTGGCATTGTTGCCACATTCAGCATTACTTTCTGCGAATCTTACACCTGTCTCAGATGATATTCTTTCGCATTTTTCTCTGTTAGGTGATGAAAATATAATATCCGATGGTGAAAATGCTGCTAAAGCACCTTTAAGCATTGCATATCCCATGTTACCCATTCCAATAAAACCAATCTTAGCCATATGTATATCCTCCCAACTATATCATGATATATAACATCTGATTATTATATACCCGGTTATTAAATAAGCTTGCTTATAAAAAGCAAGCTTATATTAATTATATTCATTTAATTATTTGTTTTCAAGTAACTTTTCTACACTTACAAGCTTTACACAGAGTACAAAAAGATCAGCAGCCTGCTTCATCTCATCTGGAGTTGGGAATGATGGAGCAATTCTTATATTGGAATCCTTAGGGTCCTTTCCATAAGGGAATGTTGCACCAGCACCTGTAAGCTTAACACCTGCTTCTTTACATTTTGCAACTATCGCCTTGGCACATCCGTCCATAGCTTCAAATGATATAAAATATCCACCCTTAGGCTCTGTCCATGAACCAATTCCAAGTCCGCCAAGTTCTTCTTCAAAAACACTTTCAACAGCCTCAAACTTAGGTCTTATAAACTCAGCATGCTTTCTCATATGTTCCTTAAGTCCGTTGATATCCTTAAAGAATCTCACATGTCTTAACTGATTAAGCTTATCATGTCCTATTGTCTGGATTGTAAGCTGCTTCTTGATATCTGCGATATTATTAGCAGATGTAGCAAGTGCTGCAATACCTGAACCTGGGAAGCTCACCTTAGAAGTTGAAGCAAACTCAAATACCATATCAGGGTTACCAGCTTTCTCACATTCACTGATGATATCAGCTATCTCATCCTTATTGTCATCATATAAATCATGGATAACATAAGCGTTATCCCAGAAAATTCTGAAATCTTCAGCAGCTGGCTTAAGTGCAGCCATTCTCTTAACTGTTTCTTCAGAATATGTATATCCCTGAGGATTAGAATACTTTGGAACGCACCAGATACCCTTTACAGAAGCATCATTGCTTACATACTCTTCTACCATACCCATATCTGGACCAGACTCTGACATTGGAATGTTAATCATCTCAATTCCAAATCTTTCTGTGATTGCAAAATGTCTGTCATATCCAGGAACTGGACATAAGAACTTAACCTTATCAAGCTTGCACCATGGAGTATTACCAAGAATACCATGTGTGTATGCTCTTGAAATCTGGTCATACATAATATTAAGA
>ENA-OOXF01002172-OOXF01002172.1-human-gut-metagenome-genome-assembly--contig:-NODE-2172-length-11450-cov-3.799912_pt1 | contig 11450 bp, 6 predicted proteins | sample MGYA00241586_ERZ501341 | MGnify/ENA primary metagenome ERZ501341 (study PRJEB25962, sample SAMEA2042985) | human gut metagenome | biome: human gut; feature: human-associated habitat; material: faeces... | reverse complement strand
AACAGATCCCCGACTGGGCGATGAAACGGTTCAGGCGTATCTCGCCCGTTGGTTTGTTGGGATTGTATCTGGGATAACTTCGGAACTTATCGTCCCGGCGGCCGAACGAGCGGTCGCCGCCCCGGAACCCACCGGATTTCCGATCGTCGGAACGGCGTTCACCGTAAGGCTTATCGAATGTCTTGTAACCGTCCTGTTTGCGGTCGTCGTACCGACGTTCGCCGTAAGGTTTGTCCGAACGGCTATAACCGCCGGATTTCCGATCGCCGAATGACCGGTCGCGCCCCTCCTTCTGCTCACCGTAAGGTTTGCCGAACTTCTTGAAACCGCCCGGTTTGTTATCCTCGTACGGGCGGGAAGCGTACCCGTCTTTCCGCTCCGAAAAACGAGGCTTGAACTCCCGATCTGCAGCATCGTTCCTACGTCGGTCGTCCGAACCGAACGACCGGTTCCCGAAACGACGGGAATCGTCACGGTGCGCACGGTCTTCCCGCACGGGACGGTTGTCGCTCGTAAAATTAGGGTTGTAAGATGCGCGCGGACGGCTGTCCGAAGAGTGCTCCGAATCGGCGGCATCACGCTGCAAACGCGGGCGACGCTCGATACGCTCCGCAGAGGAAATACGCGCCCGCTTATCGCGCCCGAAGCGGGCCAACGTCGTATCCGAGTCGTTTTTGAAATCTTTCATAATCGATTCTGTGAGTTTTGCGAATTTAATAAGTCGTATTCCCGGAAATCGCAATCGTCGATGGAACCCGCAAAACTCACGCTACGGCGTTTTACGACGCCAGGTCCCAAATCGGCAATTTCACTCGATTTCCCCTGCATAACAGGGAAAACCCCGGCATTCCGCACCGGCCGAAAATACCGGTGCAGGCAGCAAAGGTAATCGAATTTTCGGGATAACGGCACCGACAGCCGCTATTTTCCGGAAAAAGAGGATTATCCCTGCGGAAATCCGATCGAAATACCGTGCCAAAATATTTCCCCTTACCCGTAAAAGCCGTATATTTGCGCATCAAAACCCAGGACATGAACCGAGAAATCCTCCGATTAGCCGTTCCGAACATCATCTCCAACATCACGGTCCCCCTTATGGGTATCGTGAGTTCCGCCGTCGCAGGACACCTGGACAACTCCGCAGCGACGATCGGGGCACTCGCCATCGGCGTATCCATCTTCAACTTCATCTACTGGAACTGCAGCTTCGTGCGCATGGGTACCAGCGGACTCACGGCGCAGGCTTTCGGTGCAGGAAATTTCCACGAATGCACCAACATGCTCGTCCGGGGCATCCTGGTCGCAGCGATCCTCGGCCTGCTGGTTATTTGCTTCCAAAACCCTCTGGGGCGACTGGCACTATGGGCCATGAACGGCAACGAAATCGTACACGACTATTTCTACGCCCGCATCTGGGCGGTACCCGCCGGTATCATGCTCTTCGGATTCAACGGCTGGTACACAGGCATGCAGAATGCCGTGATCCCGATGTGTATCGCCGTCACGGTGAATATCGTACACGTTTCCACGAGCCTGTGGCTCGTATTCGGACACGGCATGGGCATCACGGGCATCGCCTATGGCTCGGTCGTGGCCCAAAATACGGGGGTCCTGCTGGCGGTCCTGCTGCTTATCCTGCGATACCGCAAAATTCTCACACGGTTTACGTGGCGTGAAGTGGTGGACTGGGAACCGGTGCGGAAATTTTTCCTCATCAACCGCGACATCATCGTCCGTACGCTCTGTATCGTAGCCGTATATACCTTCTTCACGGCGGCATCGGCCCGTATGGAGGACCCGATCCTGCTGACGGTCAATACGCTTCTGCTCCAGATATTCACCCTTTTCTCCTACATGAACGACGGCTTCGCCTATGCCGCCGAAGCCCTCACGGGACGCTTCATCGGAGCCCGGGACGAACAATCGCTGCGTCGCTGCCTGGGACGTTGTCTGGGCTGGGGCACACTGATCTCGGTGCTGTTCGTCGGCATATACCTCATCTGGTGGCGCGACCTGTTAGGCATTTTCATCAAGGCCGGAACTCCGGACGCAGCACAGGTCGTTTCGACGGCGGGTAATTACATCGTCTGGATCATCCTCATCCCGCTGGCCAGCGCCATGCCCTTCATCATGGACGGTATCATGGTGGGTGCGACCGAAACCAAAGTGATGCGCAATTCGATGCTGCTCTCGACCGTCGCCTATTTCGGTATCTTCTACTCGCTCTATCCCGTCATCGGAAACAACGCCCTTTGGCTGGCCTTCACGCTCTATATGTTCCTGCGCGGCACGCTGCAACTCCTGATGACCCGGCGCCTGCGGCTCATCTATCGAAAAGCTGCGGCATAAATTTCCCGACGTATCTTCGCCCTGCAAAGGACGGCCCTTCCTCTCCGCCGATCCAAATAACCGGGGTTCTTCGTCCGGCAGATCCCTTCCTCTTCAACTACTGCATACACCGTACTGCAATAAATTTTTCAACAGTAACGAAAAGATTATACGGAACTTTCCTCTTCGCACCGCTGCCGCCATTTCGGTACAGGGAACAAACGTGTCTGTAAACAAAGTGATCGGTTGAAAAACAAAAAGCCCGGAGCGTCTTGCTCCGGGCTTTATTTGGAAACCAACGTTCGAATTACATCTGTTTGTAAAGCTCGTTGTATTTCTCGTATTTCTCCATCATGCCGGGTTCGTCGCGCAGACGATAGCAAAGAGTCTTGAGCAGCTGTACGGGATCGGGATTTTGCGGCATAATCTCATGGGCAACTTCCAGATAGGGAACAGCCTGCGAATAGATCGAAAGAATCTCCTTCTGGTCGGCTTCATACTCGCCCGCATTGGTATATTCTTTCTCATTGGCCTCCTGATTCAGTGCATCGGCCTTCATAATGATGTAGTAACCCGTAAAGAACTGCGCTTCATAAGACTGAGGATTCAGTTCGATCGCCTTCTCCAGGGAGGCAATCGCCTCATCGTAATCCTCCAACGAAACGAAGATCTGGGCACGGCTGAACCACAGTTCGATGTTCTGGGGATCACCGGCAATCGCATCGTCGAGCATCGTAACCAGTTCCGACGAATCGCCCAATCCCTCTTCCATCGAATACAACATAATCAAACTCTTGAGAATATCCTGATTCTTCGGGAATTTAGTAATACCGGTCATCAGGGCGTCTTTGGCTTTCAGGACATTGGCACGGTCCGCCTCACGCTGGCCATAATAATTATGGAACAGGTAGTAATAGATCATACCGTTGTCATCCGTATATCCCATTTCAAGCGCCTTATTCAACAATTCCACGCCGCGAGCATATTCAGCAGCGTCCTTCTCGCCGGCAGCAGCGGCCAGATAGCCCGCATAGTAAAGGCGCGAAGCGTCGGGAGTACCGCAAGCCGGACTCATCTCCGCGCGGAAAGCGGTTTCGAAAGCCTCCGAACCGAGTTTGTATTCACCGATATTATTGCAAGCATCGCCCAATTGCGAACAGTAGTTGCTGATCGCCATAAGCTGCTCCTTGACTTTCGGACCCTGCTTGGAATCGAGTTCGTAAGCCTTGTTCAAAGCAGCGATCGCCTTATCGATAGCACCTTCCTTTACAGGTTCTATCTCCTTCCAGCCGATGACCTGTCCATTGGAAACATAAACGGTCAAATAATCGTAATTCTGTGCGGCCACCGACATCCCGTTGATCGTCACTTCGTCGATCGACTTCGGGCTGCCGAATGTCATATCCAGCTGCAGGCCGAGTTCTCCGACATAGAGGTCTTTGGTAGGAGCGAGTATGGCCTCGACATAGCTCTTACCCAAATTGAGCCAGGTAGCGGCTTTCGCTCCCTTCTTCGCATCGGCACTCGCCGTTTCGTTCTTTTCGATCTTCTGCAACAAGGCCTCCTTGTTGATTTTCTGTGCCTGGGCAGCAGTTCCCAACAAGGCAACGGCGGCCAGGGCCAAAATAAGTTTTTTCATAATGAACGGGGTTTTTAATTTATAGGTATTATCTTCTATTGTTCTTTACTAACGTTCTCTTCGGACTCGGATTCCGGAGCGCCCGCCCCATCGAGGACCGCCGGCTCCTCCTCTTCGTTGGCGGGAACGGCAATTACCGAAGCGATGGCATCTCCCTCACGCAGGTTGATGATACGCACGCCCTGCGTAGCACGTCCCGCCACACGGATCTGATCTACCGCCGTACGGATCGTCAGCCCCGAACGGTTAATAATCATCAGGTCGTTCTCGTCGGTCACAGCCTGGATCGAAATCAGCTTGCCGGTTTTTTCCGTAATGTTGATCGTCTTCACACCCTTGCCGCCGCGGTTGGTAATGCGGTATTCGTCCAGATCGGTACGCTTGCCGTAACCGTTCTCGCTGAGTACCAGCACGTCCTGCGAGCTATTGGGTTCGATGCAGATCATGCCGACCACCTCGTCGCCTTCGTCGAGCGAAATACCGCGCACACCGGCCCCGACACGTCCGATCGGACGCACCGTGTTCTCGTTGAAGCGGATCGCCTTGCCTTCCCGGGCCGCGATCATTACCTCGGCGCTGCCGCTGGTGAGTTTGGCCTCGATCAACTGGTCGCCCTCGCGGATCACGATGGCATTGACGCCGTTCTGACGGGGACGCGAGTACGCTTCCAGTTTGGTCTTCTTGATCGTGCCGTCCTTGGTACACATGATGATATAGTTGTTGTTCACGTATTCCGCATCGTCCAGACGCTTCACGTTGATATAGGCACGCACCTTGTCGTCCGGCTCGATCTGGATGACGTTCTGAATCGCCCGTCCTTTCGAGGAGCGCGTCCCTTCGGGAATCTCGTAAACCTTGAGCCAATAGCAACGGCCTTTCTCCGTGAAGAAGAGCATCGTATTGTGCATCGTGGCCATATAGATATGCTCGATGAAATCCTCGTCGCGCGTCGCGCTGCCCTTGGCGCCGACGCCGCCCCGGTTCTGGGTACGGTATTCGGCCAGCGGCGTACGTTTGATATAGCCCAGGTGCGAAATGGTGATGACCATCTCGTCGTCGGCGTAGAAATCCTCCGGGTTGAACTCTTCGGAAGCGTAAACGATCTCCGAGCGCCGTTCGTCGCCGTATTTGGCCTTCACCTCCAACAATTCGTCCTTAACGATCTTCATCTGCAATTCGCGGCTGCCCAGCACATCGTTGAAATAAGCGATCTGCGCCTCCAGCTCGTTGCGCTCGGCAACCAGCTTGTCGTGTTCGAGTCCCGTCAGAGCGCGTAGACGCATCTCGATAATGGCCGAAGCCTGTGCGTCGCTCAAGCTGAAGCGCTCCATCATGGCCTGCTTGGCCAAGTCGGGGTTCTTGGCTGCCCGGATGATGTGGATGATCTCGTCGATGTTGTCCTGCGCGATGAGCAGACCCAACACGATATGCAGCCTCTTCTCGGCCTTGGCCAAATCGAAGCGCGTGCGCCGCACGATCACGTCGTGGCGGTGCTCGACGAAATGCTGCACCAGATCCAGCAGATTGAGCATCATCGGACGACCGTTCACCAGCGCGATGTTGTTCACCGCGAACGAGGTTTGCAGCGGCGTATTCTTATACAGCGTATTGAGCACCACGCTCGCCACGGCATCGTGTTTCAGGATGACGATGATACGCATGCCGTTCCGGTCGGACTCGTCGTTGATATAGGAAATGCCCTCGATCTTCTTTTCGTTGATAAGGTCGGCGATCTTCTTGATCATCTCCGCCTTGTTGACCATATAGGGAATTTCGGTGATGACGATGCACTCGCGGCCGCTGGCCGTATGCTCGATCTCCGTGCGGGCACGCATGACCACACGGCCCCGGCCTGTCAGCAACGCTTCCCGAACCCCTTCGTAGCCGTAAATAATTCCTCCGGTCGGGAAATCGGGGCCCTTGACGTACTTGAGCAGTTCCTCACATGCTATCTCCGGATTGTCCACGAAAGCACAGCAGGCATCGATCACCTCGCCCAGATTGTGCGGCGCCATATTGGTCGCCATACCGACGGCGATACCGCTCGCGCCGTTCACCAGCAACAAGGGGATCTTCGTCGGAAGCACCGTAGGTTCGGGGATCGTATCGTCGAAGTTGAGCGTCCAATCGATCGTATCCTTGTCGATATCGGCCATCACCTCATCGGTGATCTTCTGCATGCGGGCCTCGGTATAACGCATCGCCGCAGGCGAATCGCCGTCCATCGAACCGAAGTTACCCTGACCGTCCACCAGCGGGTAGCGCATCGACCAATCCTGGGCCATACGCACCATCGCTTCATAGACCGAACTGTCGCCGTGCGGGTGGAACTTACCCAGCACGTCGCCGACGATACGGGCGGATTTACGCGTGGGTTTGTCGGAGTAGAGGTTCAGTTCCGCACTCATATCGTAAAGAATACGACGGTGTACGGGCTTCAAACCGTCCCGCACGTCCGGCAGCGCACGCGATACGATAACGGACATCGAATAGTCGATGTAAGCGGACTTCATCTGCTCTTCGATATTGATGGGAATGATTTTTCCCTCCAATCCGGCATTCTTTTCTTCTTCTGTCAGCATGTTATTCTTTGAGTTTCTCTCTTCGTTTTCTCTGCCCGGCATGGCCCGAACGCATCCCGCGCCGCCCTTCGCCGGTCGAAAACATCGAACTTTACCCCTTATTTTCTACATTCGGACTACTTCTTCGCCCGATCGAAAACAGCGGACTTACGTTCTTTGTTCTCTTCGCTCGGTCCGACGAGTCTATTCGTCGGTTCCCGCTTATCGAAAACATCCGAAAATACATTCTATAAACACACAAAAATAGCATTTATTCGTCGAATAAGCAACTTTGGACCCAATAAAATCACCCGTTTCCGCAAGTTTTTTCACCGCACACACCATTTTCAGCCCTTTTCAGCCGTTTTGACAACATCAAAAAAATCCCCCGGCAAAGTGTCGGGGAATTTCAAAGCCGTTCGGACAAATTTTATACATCACGCCCTATTTACGACCGCCAGCACGATCGGGAAAAATACACTACCGGAAATCGATCCACTCGTACCCGGCGTAATTCTCCGCATCGAAAGTGCGGGGCGACGCCTCGTGAACGGTGACGGAACGGATGTCGATCCGAACCCGGTCGCCGTCGATTTCGTAGATCACTGCCGTCGGCAGCGAACGGGCCGTGTCCACTTCGACGTCGATCTGCCCGACGGCCGACTGGATACGCAGCGGAGTAAGCCGGATTACGGCCGTGCTTCCCTTCTCGCTCAAAAGCGAGGCGGCATATTCGCCGTCGATGAAATCGAACGCCCGGGTGGGATTATTGAGCAGATTATGGGACGTGAGATCCACACGGTCGATAACCACCTCTTTACGATCGGGGTCGATTTCGTAACGGAACTCCGCATCGCCGTAAACCTCCTGCCCATTGACATGCATATAGTAGTTGTCGCCGCTCACCTCATAATAGCCCGGCACGACATCCCCGTCGGTATGCACCTCGAAGACTACGCTGTACCCCTCCAGCGCTCCGAGCGCAGCGGTCAGTTGCTTCAACACGGCCTGCGGCCGGTTATCGGCCTGGACAGAGAACACGGCAAACAGTGCCGCCAACAACAAAACAGATCGTTTCATAAGATATTTTTTCCGATTATACTCCGATAGACCGAACCGTCGTCATTCCGTCGATTTTCGCCCGAATACATCGGCCGAATCTGCAAATGTACTCCGAAACCGCTCCGACAACGGTCGAATTCAAAAATCCGAAAAACGACAATCGACATCACGAATGTTTCGACCATCCTTATTCAATATATTCAATGCGAAACCAATTTTAGTCCGACGATAGAACCGAACAAGGTAACGATAAAAAAAATCCGGGCGAAACCCGCCGATTCGCCGAAGACGAAAATCCCCAGCAACACCGTACCGAGAGCTCCCACGCCGGTCCAAATAGCGTACGCGGTACCGATCGGGAGCGTCTGCACGGCTTTGGCCAGCAAACCCATACTCAACACTGTCGCCAGGACGAACCCTCCGATCCAAAGATAAAGCTCCGTACCCTGGGCCCCCTTGGTCTTCCCTAAACAGAAAGTCATGGCCACCTCGAAAACTCCCGCGATAAACAATACGATCCAATTCATCGTTTTCTCCCTCGTTTTTATTCCGAATTACCAATCCGAAGAGTGTTCCGCACCCCGCTTTCGTACGACAAGACAACGGCAATCCCTATTTCATAATACCCAAACACATTCAAGCCTCGTCCGGAGCGATCATCGCATCAAAATACTCCCAACTCCTGCAGGCGGGCCTCCAGCGAAGGCAGGTCGTGGAAGAGAATATCGCGCGGCTTGGCTCCCTCCTGACGGCCGACGATGCCGGCCCGCTCGAGCTGCATCATGATCCGACCGGCACGGTTGAAGCCCACCTCGTAATTGCGCTGAATCGAAGAGGTCGAAATCTGTCCCTGCGACACGGCTGCACGGGCAATGTCGGCGAACAGCGTGTCGTAGCGCACCGGAGCCCCGCTCTCGCTGCCCAGCGACGAGGATTCTCCGCCACTCGATTCCGGCACGTAATCGGGCAGCCGGTAGGCTTCGGAATATCCCTGTTGGCGGCCGATGAAATCCACGATCCGCTCCACTTCGCGGGTTTCGACCAGCGCACACTGGATACGGATCAGCTCCCCGTCCTTCGAGAAGAGCATGTCGCCCCGGCCGATAAGCTGGTTGGCGCCCGGCTGATCGATGATCGTGCGCGAGTCGATCATCTGCATCACGCGGAAGGCGATACGGGCCGGGAAATTGGCCTTGATACCGCCCGTGATGACCTTCACGTCGGGGCGCTGCGTGGCGATAATCAGGTGAATACCGATGGCACGGGCTTTCTGCGCCAGACGCATCACGGGACCTTCGACCTCGCGGGCCGTCATAATCAGGTCGGCGAACTCATCGACCACAACTACGATATAGGGCAGGTAGCGGTGTCCCTTTTCGGGATTGAGCCGCCGCGCCGTGAATTTATCGTTGTATTCGGCGATGTTGCGGGCTCCCGCCATCTTGCAAAGTTCCAGCCGGTTGTCCATCTCCGTACAGAGGGAGTTGAGCGTATAGACCGCCTTGCGGGGGTCGGTGACGATCGCTTCGTCCTCGGACTCCATCTTGGCCAGGAAGTGCTTCTCGATCTTGGAATAGAGCGAGAACTCGACCATCTTGGGATCGATCATCACGAACTTGAGCTGCGAGGGGTGTTTCTTGTAAAGCAGCGAGGTGATGATGGCATTCAAACCGACCGACTTACCCTGCCCCGTAGCACCGGCCACGAGCAGGTGAGGCATCTTCGCCAGGTCGAAGACATAGTTCTCGTTCTGGATCGTGCGACCGATCACCACCGGAAGTTCGGCCTTCGACTCCTGGAACCGCAGCGAACGCACGGCCGAATACATCGACACGACCTGCTTGTCGCGGTTCGGCACCTCAATACCGATGGTACCCTTGCCCGGAATCGGAGCGATGATGCGGATACCGAGCGCCTTGAGGCTCTGGGCGATATCGTTCTCCAATCCCTGTATCTTGGAGATCTTGACGCCCTGGGCCTGCACGATCTCATAGAGCGTCACCGTAGGTCCCACCGTAGCTTTGATCCGCTGGATCGGAATCCCGAAATCCTTGAGCGTCTGTTCGATCTTGGACTTGTTCTCGTAAATCTCCTCGTCGCTCACCTGCGAATCGGACGTATAATCCTCGAGCAGCGTCACGGGCGGACGCTGGTAGTTGTTCAGATCCTTCAACGGGTCGTAGAGACTGCTCTCGATGCTTTTCTCGTCCACGACCTTGGCCTCGCGTGCTTCAACGGTCACCACGACGCCTTCGGCCGGAATTTCCGGCTCCGGCGTCATCTCCGGCGTTGGCACCGGCGTCGCCGGAACGGGGATCGTCGGCGCGGGCGTGACTTCCAGCACCGTGTTCTGATCGTGTTCGCTGTCCATAGTCTTCGTACCCGACAGCAGTGACCAGGCGGAAACGCCGATCACCGCTGCGCACAGGACGAGGGCTATGTAGAAGCCCTTGCCGCCGGCGGAGCGGGACTTGGTACGGTCGATTCTGCTCATAGCTGCCTTTCCGTTCCGGCGCAGAGCGCCGGAAGCCGCATGGTTGACGGTGTGCGGCACGCCGAAATGGGACACAAAAAAAGTCTCTGCCCTCAGTATGCACAGGCAGAGACTTTTTTATTCATTTTTTCGGCGGAAGGGCATTTTTCTCACCGGACGATGAGGCTCTTACCGTCCATCTCCGGCGGGCAGGCCAGACCCATCACATCCAGAATGGTGGGGGCGATATCCGCCAGACGGCCGGTCCGCAGCTCCGTGCCAGCGCCGCAGAGGATAAAGGGTACGGGGTTGGTGGTATGGGCGGTCATGGGACTGCCGTCGGGCTGGAGCATCACCTCGGCGTTGCCGTGGTCGGCGGTGATCATGGCGATGCCTCCCATTTTCAGGGTGGCCTCCACCACACGGCCCACACAGGTATCCACCGTCTCCACCGCCTTCACGGCGGCCTCCAGTACCCCGGTATGGCCCACCATGTCGCAGTTGGCGAAGTTCAGGATCACCACGTCGTAGGCCCCGGAGCTGATGCGCTCGACGCACTTGTCGCACACCTCATAGGCGCTCATCTCCGGCTGGAGGTCATAGGTGGCCACCTTGGGGGACGGCACCAGCACCCGGTCCTCGCCGGGATACTGCTTCTCGACACCGCCGTTGAAGAAGAAGGTGACGTGGGCATACTTCTCCGTCTCAGCGATCCGCAGCTGGGTCAGGCTCAGTGAGCTGAGGTACTCGCCCAGCCCGTTCTTCACCGCCACACGGGGCCACGCCACCAGCACGTTGGGCATGGAGGCGTCGTACTCCGTATTGCAGACGTAGGTGGTGGGGAAAAACTCCCGCTGAAAGCCGGTGAAGTCCGGGTCCACGATGGCTCGTGTGATCTCTCTGGCCCGGTCGGGACGGAAGTTGAAGAAAATGACGCTGTCGTTATCGGAGACGGTGCCGTCGCTGTCGCAGACCACCGGCTCCATGAACTCGTCGGTGACGCCCGCCACATAGGACTGGGCCACGGCGTCCACCGGGTCGGGGTTCTGGTTGCCCTCGCCGTAGACCATGGCGTCATAGGCCAGCTGCACCCGCTCCCAGCGGTTGTCGCGGTCCATCGCATAGTAACGTCCCATCACCGAAGCGATTTTGCCGATGCCAAGTTCATCGAGCTTATTTTGCAGCTGAAGGATAAAGTCCTTGCCGGAGGAAGGCGGAACATCCCTGCCGTCCATAAAGCAGTGGACATATACCTTGGTCAGCCCGCTCTTTTTGGCAAGCTCCAGCAGACCGAACAGATGTTCGATGTGGCTGTGAACGCCGCCATCCGACAGCAGCCCCATAATATGGAGCGCATGACCGGACCCCTCCGCCGCGTTGCTCATTG
>ENA-OOXF01002169-OOXF01002169.1-human-gut-metagenome-genome-assembly--contig:-NODE-2169-length-11456-cov-2.806859_pt1 | contig 11456 bp, 8 predicted proteins | sample MGYA00241586_ERZ501341 | MGnify/ENA primary metagenome ERZ501341 (study PRJEB25962, sample SAMEA2042985) | human gut metagenome | biome: human gut; feature: human-associated habitat; material: faeces... | reverse complement strand
TTATCGGTACTGCAGTTGCTGCAGGTACCATGCTGGCTATGATCGGTCCTGTTGGCAAATAATCATTAGCTGACTTCAAGAGCTCACACATTTGTGTGAGCTCTTTTTTGTATCTAAAATGTAAATTTTACTGCCGGTGATACTCTTAGCCTCATATTTATAGTATAATAAAAAGGAACTGTTCAAGAATTGAATAGCATTTCTTTACTAGAGGAGTCTTGAGTATATGCAACGTTTTAATTTAACCAGACAGTTTTTTAGGGATGTCTGGTACCTTACGAAAAGCTATTGGCAATCCGAAGAGAAGAAAAAGGCTTTCTTTTTATTGGGCTGTATTATAGCACTTACACTTGGCGTGGTTTATATGCTTGTTTTGCTTAACCAGTGGAATAACAGCTTCTACAGTGCCTTGCAAAACTATGATGCTAAGAAGATTTTTGATGAGCTTATTCATTTTTCGTGGTTAGCTGCTATTTATATCTTATTGGCAGTATACTCATATTATTTGCAGCAGACATTGATTTTGAATTGGCGTCGTTGGCTGACAACGCGTTTTATCGACATCTGGCTGCAAAACAAAACATACTACAATCTGCAGATGTTCGGTAAGGATACGGATAACCCTGACCAACGTATCAGTGAGGATGTGCGTCAGTTTGTCGAAATGACCTTGAGCTTTGGCATAGGGATCCTCAAGGCGTTTTGCACGTTTGCATCCTTTGTTGTCATTTTATACAATCTTTCCGGCAGTCTTAGCTTTAACTTTATGGGTAAGACGTGGACAATTAACGGCTATATGCTGTGGGCATCATTACTTTATTCTGTCATTGGTACCTATATTACCCACATTGTTGGCCGCAAGCTTGTTAAAATCAACTTTATCCAACAGAAATATGAAGCGGATTTCCGTTTCAGTATGATTCGCCTGCGTGAAAGTGCGGAAAGCGTTGCCTTCTACCGTGGTGAAGCGCAGGAAGGCAGTGTCTTTAAGCAGCGCTTTAAGATGCTTCTTGATAACTTCTGGAAGCTTGTTAATAAGCAAAAACAGCTTGTCTTTTTAAATTCCGGTTATTCTCAAATCGCTATCATTTTTCCCTTTGTTGTAGCCATGAACCGTTATCTTACGAAAGAAGTAACACTAGGCGGACTGATGCAGGTTGCCAGTGCTTTTGGCCGCGTGCAGGATTCGCTTTCGTATTTTGTTGATATGTACAGCAGTATTGCTCAATGGCAGGCTGTTGTCATGCGTTTAACTTACTTCGGCCATCATATGCATGAGGTATCTCAGCAGGCTGAGCGCTTTCATGTGGACCGTTTTGCTGCTTCCGATGTGGTCGAGGTTAACGATATGCAGATAAATCTGCCGGACGGAAAGCCGCTTCTGGAAAATATCAGCTTTACTCTGCATCCGGGGCATAACGTATTGATTAAGGGTGTCAGCGGCAGCGGTAAAAGTACCTTGCTGCGTGCCATCTCCGGTATCTGGCCCTTCGTTGACGGCAAAATCTTTTTGCCGGAGCGTGATAAGCTGATGTTTATTCCGCAGAAGCCTTATCTGCCGTTAGGTACCCTGCGTGCTGCCCTTAATTACCCGGGAAATAAACCGATAGATGATACTGAATTGATTTATCTGATGGATTTGTGCCAGATTGGTTATCTTAAGGATAAACTTGATTTGGAAGCTGATTGGAGCCATGTGCTTTCTGTCGGTGAGCAGCAGCGTTTGGCCTTTGTACGTGCCCATATCCAGCAGCCACAGTGGCTTTTCCTGGATGAAGCAACATCTGCTTTGGATGAAGACACTGAGGCGACTATGTACAGCCTGCTACAGGAGCGTTTACAGCAGACTACTGTTGTCAGTGTCGGTCATCGCAGTACGCTGAATAAATATCACGAGCTTGTTTTACGCTTAAATAAATCAACTCGTCAAGTTACTCTTGAAAAATTATAAGGAGGTTTTCTTATGCTGCCATTGCAAATTGCAGAAAATATTTATGACGTTGGTGTTCAGGATTGGGCTGTGCGTGATTTTCACGGTTACAAAACAGAGAGAGGTGCAACCTATAACTCTTATCTGATTATGGATGAAAAAATTACCTTGATTGATACTGTTAAAGCTCCCTTTACCGAAGAGCTGCTTGCTAATATCAGCAAGGTAACACCATTGGATTCCATTGACTATATTGTCATCAACCATGTTGAGCCTGACCATTCCGGTGCTATGCCTGCGTTGGCCAAGGCTTGCCCCAAAGCAAAGTTCTATATTACGATGCAAGGCAAAAACGAGGCTATTCAGCATTACGGAGATATTTTTGCTTTTGAGGTTGTTAAGGACGGAGCAACCTTGAATATCGGCAAGCGTACTTTAACCTTCGCTTCCATGGCAATGCTACATTGGCCTGACAGTATGGCTACCTATAGTGAGTATGATAAAATACTTTTCTCTAATGATGCCTTTGGTCAGCATTATGCTACCAGCAAGCGCTTTGACTGTGAAGTAAATCAGGACGAGCTGTTCTATGAAGCTAAAAAGTATTTTGCCAACATTCTCTGGCCTTATGCCAAGCTGATTGGCAATGCGCTGAAAAAGCTTGGCGGTCTTGATATTAAAATGATTGCGCCTTCCCATGGTGTAATCTGGACCGAGCGTATTTCCGATATCCTGCGCTGCTACAGCGAATGGGGCAGCGGTGTACAGGACGGTAGCCTTGTTATTGCCTATGACAGCATGTGGGGCGGTACGGAAAAGCTGGCGCGGGCGATTGCGCGCGGTGCAGCTAATGCCGGCATTGTTGTTAAAGTATTCAAAATGGGTGCTACACCTAACAGTACGGTAGCAGCAGAGCTCTTTACTGCCTCCGGTTTTTTGGCAGGATCTTCAACTCTTAATTGCAGCATGCTGCCGAATATGGGTTCTCTGCTGATTTATCTTAAAGGACTCGGCGCTAAAGGTAAAAAAGCTGCAGCCTTCGGTACCTTTGGCTGGGGCGGTGGTGCGCAGAAGGATATGGAGGAGCTGCTGGCAAAAAGCTGCTTTGATGCAGTAGAACCCGGCTTCAACTGCAAGTGGACACCGCAGCAGCCTGAAATTGAGGCTGCGGAAAAATATGGTTATGACTTTGCATTGAAATTAAAGGCTGAATGAGCTGTGAATTTTGTGTAAAGAAAACATATTTACTAATAAAAAAAGTACACAAATAGTGATAATAGTGTATAATAGTATTATAACGATGAAAGCGAGGTCTTATGATGAATAAGAAAGCTGAAGTGTACAAGAAATTCCTTGAAGAAAACAAAATTAACTGGGGCGATGTATTCGAAGTTCCGAAGGCAGACGAGGTTCCTGAAGAAAGCTTCATGCATCCTGTTGTATTCCGTTCCGCTATCGGCATCCAAGGTCAAAATCTGCCGACTATGCTGGTAATTGATGACAGCATTTATGTAATGCTGCAGGTTCGCGTAGGCGCTGGTCTGGTTAAAGAAGCCAACAAGGCTGCTGTTCTGGAACACCTGAACGCTTTGAACGAAAACTACAAGGTATTCAAATATTATGCTGATGAAGCTGGCAATATCATCATTGAAAGCTGCATTCCTTCTACCGACGAGCAATTCGTACCGCAAATGATTCATGCAGTAATCGACGTTATTGTTGACCACCTTAACACTGAATATCCTAAGCTGATGAAAGCTGTTTGGGCTGAATAAGCTAAATAAAATAATATGGTACTTTCTTAAATAAGGGGAGTAGCCGGCACAAGCCTTAGGGCTGGTGTTTACACTGCCGTCAGTACGATTCGGAAGAATCCGGCTTTGTAATTAAGTGGCGAGACTTTGTTGTAAAATATTTTTATTTTACAGCATTGTCTCGCCCTTTTTTAATATATAATATAAGGTGAAGAGTGTACTTGCATGATTTACCACAATTTTCGACAAGTAGCAGATGTAAGGTCAAAGGAGGAAGAAAATGAGTAAATATGGCTTAAGCAAGGAGCAGATTGAAGAGTCACGGCGCAAGTATGGTGATAACACGTTGACGCAGCCGCCGCGGGAAACCTTTTGGAGCAAGCTGCTGGGTAATTTTCAGGATCCCATTATCCGTATCCTGATAGTAGCACTGTTGGTGAATGCTTTTTTTGTATATCTTGGTCACGGCGATTGGATTGAAACAGCAGGTATTTTTCTGGCAATTATTTTGGCAACCTTTGTTTCTACTTGGTCCGAATACAGCAATGAGAATGCCTTTCAAAAGCTGCAGGAGGAAGCCAGCCGCATTCGCTGCAAGGTATGGCGTGACGGCGAACCGGAGGAAATTGCTATTGATGATGTTGTAGTCGGTGAGGCAATTATTCTGGAGGCAGGCGATAAAATACCGGCGGACGGCATTTTGCTGGAAGGAACGCTGAAGCTGGATCAGGCAGCGTTGAACGGTGAAAGCGAGGAAGCTAAAAAAACTGTTGCACCTGCTGAGTTCCAATGGAATGACGGTAAAATTGACTTTCTTGATGAACATAAGCTGTTCCGTGGCAGTGTTGTGGTAGAAGGCACCGCTGTGATGCAGGCTGTGAAGATAGGTGATAATTCCGTTTACGGCCAGCTGACGCAGGAGCTGAAGGATGATGAACGCGACAGTCCGCTGAAGCTGAAGCTGAAAGGACTGGCAGAGCAGATAAGTAAATTCGGTTATGCCGGCGGTGTGCTGATAGCAGTTGCGGTAATACTGCATAAGATATATCTGGCAGGCAGCTTTGCAGCATATTTTGCTGATATGACAACAGTAATTGCTGATTTGGTGCAGGCTGTAATCTTGGCGATTATTATTATTGTTATGGCGGTACCGGAAGGCCTGCCGCTGATGATTGCGATAGTTTCTTCGCTCAATATGCGCAAAATGCTGCATGACCATGTATTGGTGCGCAAGCTTGTCGGAATTGAAACTGCAGGCAGCTTAAACCTGCTGTTTACCGATAAGACAGGTACTATTACTAAAGGACAGCTGGAGGTAGTACGCTTTTTAACCGGCGATTTACAGGAAATTACTGATTTCACATCATTGCCTGCGCGTCTTAAGGAGCTGACCTGTCAGCAGGTTCTGATTAATACATCATCTACCGTTACCGACGGCAAGATTGTCGGCGGCAATATGACGGAAGCAGCGTTAAACAATTATGTCGGTACCTATCGTTTGCCGCAGCTGCCGCAGCGCCAGCGCTTTATTCCGTTTAACAGCGCCAATAAATATTCCTGGGCGCAGGTTGCTCCCGCTGACGGCGGCGCAGCATATTGCCTCATTAAAGGCGCACCGGAAAAGCTGCTGCAGGCTACCGATTGGTATTGGTCAAAAGATGGCAGCCGTTTGCCGTTGACTGATGAGATGAAAGCAGATTTGGATAACAGAATGCTGGAGCTTGCGGGACAGGCAATGAGAATGCTGGCCTTGTGCACCTATGAGGGAGTACCTGCTGATAACCTGCCGGATAAAGGACTGACGCTTGCCGGTGTTGTTGCCATCCGTGATGACGTGCGTCCGGAAGCAGTGGAGGCTATTAAGTCTGTACAGCAGGCTGGTGTGCAGGTAGTAATGATTACCGGTGACCGTAAAGAAACTGCAGTTGCCATTGCCAAGGATGCAGGCCTGCTGCAAAGCGCGGAGGATGTAGTCTGGACCTCCGACGAGCTGGCACAGATGAGTGATGATGAGGTCAAGGCTAAGCTGACGCATCTGCGTGTAGTGGCACGTGCTCTGCCGATGGATAAATCGCGTTTGGTGCGCCTGGCGCAGGAGCTGAATCTAGTAACCGGTATGACCGGCGACGGCGTAAACGATTCGCCGGCGCTGAAAAAGGCTGACGTAGGCTTTGCTATGGGCAGCGGTACAGAGGTTGCCAAGGAAGCAGGCGATATTGTTATCATGGACGATAATTTCCTGAGCATCAAGCAGGCAATTTTGTACGGAAGAACGATTTACAATTCTATCTGCAAATTTATTGTTTTCCAGCTGACGATTAACTTCTCGGCTGTGGCAATTAACTTTATTGCTCCCTTCATCAATATTGATGAACCGCTGACGATTACGCAGATTCTATGGATTAACCTGGTAATGGATACCCTTGCTGCGCTTGCTTTCGGCGGCGAGCCTGCATTGGCACAGTATCTGCGCGAGGCGCCGAAACGCCGCAGTGCACCGCTTGTCAGCAAAAAGATGCTTACGAGCGTTATTGTAAGTGGTCTTTATATGACGATTGTGGGTATTGCCTTCTATAAGAGCACATGGGTTGACCATCTGTTCCGTGATGCAGATAATCATATTTATACCTACACGGGCTTCTTCTGCGCCTACATTTTCATGGCAGTTGCCAATGGCTTTAATGTGCGTACTGACGGTTTGAACCTGTTAAAGAATATCAGCCTGAACAAGGGCTTCTTACAGGTAATGGCGCTGATTGTTGCAATTCAGGTACTGCTGACCTTTGTTGGTGGGCGTGTATTGCGTACAACACCGCTGAATGCGCATGAATGGGGCGTTGTCGTCCTGTTTGGCGCTTCCATTATCGTTGTTGATTTACTGCGTAAGCTTATCAGCAGCAGGTAAAGTTATACACAGTTGTTGATAAGTCTGTTGATAATCTGTGGGTAAAACACATAAGCTGTGGATAAGTATTCGTGGATAGAAGCACACTAATTGCTGTTACATTGTTTACAAATTTGCTGTAAAAAAATAAATTTCAGAAAGATTATTGACAATTAAAAGCAGAGTGCGTATAATAGCATTCAACGAATCAAATATCGTCCCTAAAAAAACGGTGAAGGGAAGAAGATATGACCGGATGGGCTAAGAGAGTCGCTGGCTGGTGTAAAGCGATGTCAATGGTTATATGCATACTGATCCTGGAGTTGCCTTTCCGATATGTAGGGAAGGACGTGTGGTCACGTTACAGGCAAAGGCCTTGTTGGAGGCTGAGAGGACAGTGCTGCTGAAGTACTGTTGAAATAGGGTGGTACAGCGTGGAATTGTTCCCCGCCCCTAATTGTGTTATTAATAAATAACACAGGTTAGGGACGGGGATTTTTGTTTATAATTGTTAAGAAAAGCTAGGGGGAAATTAATCATGCAGCAGGAGAAAAAATATATTCCGTTTGAACAAATAAAAATTACCGACCGTCAATGGCCTGATAAAACGATTACAAAAGCACCTGTATGGTGCAGTGTTGATTTGCGCGACGGCAACCAGGCATTGGTAACACCGATGGGCATTACGGAAAAAATTCGCTTTTTCCACACCTTGGTAGATTGCGGCTTTAAGGAAATCGAGGTTGGCTTTCCTTCCGCCTCGGAAACAGAGTACGAAATTTTGCGTACCTTGATTGAAGGCGGTCATATTCCCGATGACGTAACCGTACAGGTTCTGGTGCAGGCGCGTGAAGAGCTTATCCGCAAAACCTTTGAGGCGGTACGCGGTGCTAAGAATGTTATCATTCATTTTTACAACTCCACATCAACACTGCAGCGTAAAATTGTTTTTGGCAAGGATATGGACGGTATTACCGATATTGCTGTACAGGGCGCACGCCTTATCCGCCAGCTGACGGAAGAAGAGGTTGCCCGCAGCGGTATGAATATCCGCTATGAATATTCCCCGGAAAGCTTTTCTGGTACGGAAATTGATTTTTCTGTGGCAATTTGCGAGGCGGTAATGCAGGAAATGGGCTCTACCAAAGAAAACCCGATTATCCTCAACCTGCCTTCTACTGTTGAAATGTGTACGCCGAACACCTATGCCGATCAGATTGAATACTTCTGCCGTCATATTAAAAACCGTGAAGCAGCAATTGTCAGCGTGCATCCGCATAATGACCGCGGTACCGGCGTTGCCTGCGCCGAGCTGGCACTTCTTGCCGGTGCCGACCGTATCGAAGGTACCTTGTTCGGTAACGGCGAGCGTACCGGTAACCTTGATATCGTAACTGTAGCCCTCAACATGTTTACGCAAAATGTTGATCCCGAGCTGGATTTCTCTCATATCCTGGATATCAAAAAGGTTTATGAGGAATGTACAAAAATGCATGTGCCTGAGCGTCAGCCGTACGCCGGTGAGCTGGCCTTCACTGCCTTCAGCGGTTCGCATCAGGATGCTATCCGCAAGGGCTATGAATACATGAAAAACAGCGGTACAGAATATTGGGAGGTACCGTATCTGCCGATTAACCCGGCGGATATCCATCGTGAATACGAGCCTGTTATCCGCATTAACAGCCAGTCCGGTAAGGGCGGCGCTGCCTTCGTGCTGCAGCATACCGTCGGCTACAATCTGCCTAAGGAAATGCATCCGGAATTTGGCAATATCGTGAAGGCTGCTGCTGACGAATACGGCGACGAGCTTTCAAGCGAGCAGATTGTGCAGCTCTTCCGCAAGGAATACATCGACTTTGTTGGCAAGTACCAGCTTCTGCGTCATCGCTTCACCGAGCTTAACGAAGCTGATGGCAGCATCCACAGCCGTTTTGAGGGTGAAATTGCGGTTGCAGGCGAAAATAAGAGTGTAGTTGGTGTAGGTAATGGTCCTATCGATGCCTTCTTCCAGGCGCTTACCGGTGTCGGAATTAATGGCTACGAATTTGTCAACTATCATGAGCATGCAATTTCCAAGGGTTCTGATGCGAAGGGTATTTGCTACATTGAGTTGAAGCAGAAAAACAATGGCCATATCTTTGGTGTAGGCATTCACTCTAATATTAACGTGGCAGCGCTGCGCGGTATCATCTGCGCTATCAACCGCGCGGAGAAGTGATTAGCAGTTGTCAGTGAATAGTATTTAGTGATTAGTAAATAGTTGGCAGTACGGGGCAAAGAGAAAATATATTAGAAAAGTGCTCCTGTATATATTATTTTGCTAAAGGCCGGCACCAGATAATAGATAAGCCGGCTTAGAAAAACCTCCAAAATAAGGGAAAGATTTTTTGAAAAACAAGGGAAAGAACTAAAAATAAGGGAAAGAAGCAAGCGCCGTCGGCCGTAAGGCAGGCGGCGATTTGCTTTAAGTAAAATACATTGCGGAATTTTCTGAATTATGATAAAATATTTTTGGTGCTGGAGATGTACCTAAGGCATTTAGGAGTGATACTTGTAGTAAGTGTTGCTCCAAATTTTTTACTAAAAAAAAGCAACTAGAAATAGTTGCAAAGGTATCAGGAAAAGCTTATAATAGAGGTGAAAATATGGGACAAAAAGAAAAGCTCATAAAAAAGTTAATGAGTAAACCAAAAGACTTTACTTTTGCGGAAGCAGAAACACTGCTCAACTATTTTGATTACGTGAGAAGCAACAAGGGTAAAACCAGTGGATCACGGGTAATATTTATTAAAGAGGGATGTCATGCGATTTTATTGCATAAACCGCATCCGCGTAAAGAGTTGCTTGATTATCAGATAAAAACACTGATTTCTGTATTAGAACAGGAGGGATTACTGTGAAGAATACAATGCAATATAAAGGCTATGTTGGCTCTGTGGAATTTTCTGAGGAAGATAGACTCTTCTTCGGTAAAGTTCTGGGTATACGTTCTGTAATTTCCTATGACGGTAAAAATGCACAGGAATTAGTGGAGGATTTTCACGGAGCGGTCGAGGATTATTTAGCTATGTGTGCTGCCGAAGGTATTACACCGGAAAAAGCGTATAAGGGGAGCTTTAATGTGCGCATTTCTGCAGAGATGCATAAACAGGCGGCGATTTGCGCTTTACAGAACAATATTTCCCTAAATAAAATTGTGGAGCAGGCTTTGCAGCGGTTTTTGCTGACAGAAAATTAAATATATGAAAAACAGGTATAGCGGTATGATATCTGGCCGAGTATATTACGTCAGTCTAAGAATATAGTTGTAGGTTAGTTGACGTGTAATCACAATATAATAATGCTTTAATCAAAAAGGACTTCATTGTAAGAGAATGGAGTCTTTTTTTATTTATCAGGTGCCGTAGGCACCTGCAAGCCAAAAGTACTCGATGTACTTTTGCTTGACGGGGGGGGACAACGTGCTATAATTCTAGCTGTGACTAATTATGTAATTAAAGTTATTGTAAAATAAGAAAAAAGCCAATATGCATAATTAACAATTTAGAGAGTTTTACATGTAAGTATTTTCCTCTTTGAGGAACTGCAAACACTGCATGATATATTGCTATAAAATTTAAGAACCTAACTAGAGAACAAGAGAATAAAAGCGTATCAGGTGTATTTATACTGTAAACAGGCGCAAAACCTGTGCTGTCCCGCAGCTGTAATGTGGAGCTGGCCTTATATAGTCACTGGGAAACCGGGAAGACAAGGCTGGCAGTGAAGCAGAGCCAGAAGAACTGCCTGATATAGGGCCTTTCAAACAACCTGCGATGTACAGGATTGCGCTTTCCCAGGGATAAGTGCGTCTTGCTGTCACAGTACGGCAAGGCGCTTTTATTTTGACTGCAATATTTGCATGAAGTATATTTATTATTCTTGCATATTAACATCTGACAAGCGGAACAAGGATAGCTTGGTCAGATGCTTTTATGAAAATAAATTTTGTCCCAGTATGCTCAAATATTACGAGAGAAAGGAGGAGCTATGAAAAGGATATTTATGCTGCTGACCTTAATTTTGGCGCTGATGTGCCCAGCACTTGCCGGTGCTTCTGAGTTATCAAGTGACAAAATGATTTTGGACTGGACAACATCCAAGGTATGGGTCAACGGCGGCGAGCTGTGTGTAACAGGCACATTCGTAAATAAGCGCAGTGATTTGACTATCACCAAGCTGAACGACTTTATTATGCGTGTGACCTATACAGACAAAAATGGTGAGCAGAAGCAGTTTACCGGCAGACCGGTAAAGTTTCCGCTGTGCAAGATTCCTGCCAATGGTTCGCGTAAGCTGAATCTTAACTTTGGCAAATTTGCTGACGAAAGCGTTGGCAACTGGGTAACGGCGCAGACCTATACGTTTACGTATATTAACGGTGCGCGGTTCTGATAATGTTTTTGATGAGTATTAGGCGTTGAGTTTGCAAGAAACTCAAATTTTACAGAAAGAAGTGTATGAGTAACATGAAGAGAAGATATACAGCTGCGGCTGCTATGATGATGGTAATGGGCCTGTGTGCAAGCGCAAGCGCAGCATTTGACGAAAACCTGAACGATTATACCCTGGATGCAATGGTAGTAGAGGCTGACGCAGTTAAAAACAAGTTCGGCGATACTATTACTGAGCAGTCCTACTATCGTACCGGCGGTGACGTTAAGGTTATTACCCGCGAAGAAATTGAAAAACGTCATTATACTGATTTGACCGAAGCAATCAAACGTATTCCTGGCGTAACCTTCCAAAACCCCGGCTATCGTGGCGGTGAATATGGTTATCAGTTCTATAACAATGGTGTTTCCATCAATGGTGATACCCGCGTAATTATTTTGGTTGATGGTCGTCG
>ENA-OOXF01002163-OOXF01002163.1-human-gut-metagenome-genome-assembly--contig:-NODE-2163-length-11483-cov-2.543752_pt1 | contig 11483 bp, 13 predicted proteins | sample MGYA00241586_ERZ501341 | MGnify/ENA primary metagenome ERZ501341 (study PRJEB25962, sample SAMEA2042985) | human gut metagenome | biome: human gut; feature: human-associated habitat; material: faeces... | reverse complement strand
TCTCTACATGATAGTAAATAACCAGATGATAGCTTCGGTAACCACTCTCTTTCTGATGTGCAATATAATCTTTGATACATTTGATTTCCATATCGGAACGCCCGGCGATCAGATCCGACACTCTTTGAATATCTTCCACAAACTGACAGATGATCCTGATGCCTGCAATATCTTCTACCTGTTCTTCCATTTCCTCAAACGGAATGTTCTTTCGTTTCATTTTTTCCAGAATACTGGTAATGCTTTTTACACGTCCTGTGACCTGTTCGATGGGAGAATACAATCCCCGTTCCCTGTGTTCCAGGCTCAGATGTTGGAACTTTTCTACCAGTTCTGTAACAGCCTGCTCGTAGGGACTGAGTATTTCACGCCATAATTGTATTTCCATGTTAACCTCTCCTTATTCTGTCGTCATAATCTAGTCTCTTTCGTACATTATAACATACTTTGCCAGTCAGGAAAACACTTCGCTTGTCAGTAACTTTCCTCATCCTATATATCCTATGCTTTTCCCTGCCTTTTCAGAACTGCAATTTTAATGTTTTCCAGAGAAAAAGGCTGCCGCGCCGCGACAGCCCTCTTTTTCACTTTTTTTGTATTTTCATTTATCTGATCGTATTCATTTTCTCCAGAGTGTGTACCAAATACTTCCACATTTTTTCCGTTGACGGAATGGACAGTTTTTCTTCCGTTGTATGAATATCAATCATGGTCGGTCCGAAAGATACACAGTCCAGACCTGGGATTTTGTCATAAAACAGACCACATTCCAGGCCTGCATGAATCGCTTTCACTACCGGTTTCTCACCAAAAAGTTCTTCATATACATCTGCCATCAGATCTCTCATCCTGGAATCTTTCCTGTACTCCCATGCCGGATAATCACCCTGTTCTTCATAAGATCCTCCCAGGAATTCTGTCAGATACTGTAATTTTGCAGACAGATGCTCTTTTGCGCTTCCCACAGAACTTCTCACACTGCTGGTGGAATATAACGCATCTTTTCCCAGTTTCAGGATGCCAAGATTACTGGAGGTTTCTACCAGTCCTTCGATTTCTCCGCTCATCTTCTCAATGCCAAACGGTACATGTACAAGATAAAATACAACTTTTTCTTTACTGACCATAGAAAGTGCCTGCACAGTTTCTTCTTTTCCCGTTGTTACGGAAATAGTGATTCCTTCATCACTTCCTGCATACTCAGTGCGAAGATCTTTCTGCAGTTTTTCAGCTGTGATTTTCGCTTCCGCCAGGTCTTCCTCACCAAGAACCAGTGTTGCCTTACAACTTCTTGTAATTGCATTATCTTTCGTTCCGCCGGACAGATCTTTGATGCTGTATGCAGTCTTCTGTCCCAGTTCATACAGGAAAAGACCCATCAGTTTATTGGCATTTGCACGATTTTTATCGATTTCTGCTCCGGAATGTCCACCGTTAAGACCATCGATCAAAACTTCTGTTACTACTCCTTCCATTTCCTGATATTCTACAGGGATCCGGCTGGTTCCACTTAATCCTCCGGCACAGCTGATCCACAGATATCCTTCTTCCTCAGAATCCATGTTGATCATATGTGTTCCTTTCAGTACGGAAGTATCCAGTGCCTTTGCTCCCAGAAGTCCGATTTCTTCGTCTGTGGTAATCACACACTCAAGTGCCGGATGTTTTAATGTATCATCATCCAGAATTGCCAGCATATAGGCAACAGCGATTCCGTCATCACCGCCAAGGGTTGTTCCCTCTGCTGTCAGATAGTCTCCTTCCACTTTCAGTTTCAGACCATCTTTTGTAAAATCATGATCTGAATCCGGTGTCTTTTCTGCAACCATATCACAATGTCCCTGTAAAATAGTAATCGGAGCATCTTCATAACCGGCAGATGCCTCTTTATAGATCACTACATTGTACGCCTCATCCTGATAATATTTCAGATTTCTTTCTTTCGCAAAGGAAACAAGATAATCACTGATTTCTTTCATGTTGGTGGAGCCATGTGGAATCTCACACAGTTTTTCAAAAAAATAAAATACTTTTTCCGGTTTTAATCCTTCTAATACTGTCATTTGCTATAACCTCCTGTAATCTGACGTACTCCGTTCACATCGTCAGTTTTTGAGCCGCATACCTTACCCTCCGGCCACAATACATTTATTTTAGAATAAATACATTCAAAAATCAAGGCATATATATAACCAGCCCCATTGAGAGTCACTGTTCGCTCTGTTCCCGGTAACACGCTTTACCCAATGAGCCGTCACTGTAATATCCACTGTAAGGAGATGTCCATGCGTTCTGTAATTCTGTATACCCTTCTCTTTTTCGTTTTTATTTATCTGCTGTGTTTTCCCCAGGAAGCTTTTCAGTCCTCTGCCTCCGGAGTAACACTCTGGTTTTTTCATGTGCTTCCTTCTCTGCTTCCCTTTATGATTTTCTCGGACTTTTTCATTCATACCGGTCTGGTCTCTGTATTGCTTCGAAAGATCAAAACTGTCTTCCGCTTTTTATTCGGGCTTTCTATGTACGGCTCCTATGCACTCCTGCTTGGCCTTATCTGTGGGTATCCTATGGGCGCAAAACTGACTGCTGATCTGTTCCGTGAGGGAAAAATCACCAAAAGTGAAGCGCAGTATCTGCTGACATTCTGTAACAATCCGGGACCTGTGTTTATCAGCTCCTATATTCTCACAGACACCCTCCATCTTTCTCACGCCTCCGGATATACCTTTTTCATTTTGTATCTTTCTTTATATCTTACTTCGCTGATTTTCCGTCTGATCCTCCGGCCGGACTGTCGTGATGTTACTGTCCCCTCGGATTCTCCGTCGGCACAGACACTCCGCCATTCTCTCAGCCATATGGTCGATGCTTCCATCATGCACGCATTTGAATCTGTCACCAAACTGGGAGGCTATATCATCCTGTTTTCTATTCTGGCATCTCTGGTGGTGCATCTCACTGCTCCCGTGCCTGTACTATCGTTATTTCTCACCGGATTCACGGAAATGACTACCGGAATCGCCCTTGTTGGTGCTTCTTCTATGCACTTGCCCCTCCGTTACCTTCTTTCCCTGACTTTTGCCTCTTTTGGTGGATTGTCCTGTATAGCACAAACAAGGGGAATGCTCTGCGGCACTCCCCTCTCGATTCGTACTTATATTGCAGGAAAAACAGTTCATGGAATCTGTACCCTGCTGGTTGGCTGGCTCTTACTCTTCGTCCAGACCTTCCAGTGAAGCATCTGCTTCTGCAGTTTCTTCTGTTTCTGTTGTCTCCGCACCGGATACCTGTGGTGCCAGTTCGGATCTGTTCTGTCTTACTACATCATAGCAGCTCTGAATGGATGTAAGATAATTTTTGTACTTTTCTCCTGATTCATTGATTGCAGTAGCAAGAATCTGTTCCATGTTTGCCATCATATCATCGGTATATGAAATAGCACTCAGACGAATATTATTTGCATCCATTGTTGCTTCATCCAGAATCTGCTGTGCCTGTTTGTTTGCATTGGCAATAGTCTCATTTGCCTGTGCATATGCCTGCTGCATTACTTCATGCTGGCTGACCATCTCTTTGGTCTTAGCCTGTGCTTCTGCGATCAGGCTGTCTGCTTTTGCCTGTGCATCAGCCAGTATCGCATCTTTATTGCTGATGATCTTCTGATATCTTTTGATCTCATCTGGTGTTTTCAGACGAAGTTCTCTTAACAGTTCTTCCAGTTCTTCTTTATTGACAACAATCTTTGTTGTAGATAATGGCTGATATTTACAGCTTTCTACAAATTCTTCGATTTCTTCAATAATCTGTTCAATTCTGCTGCTCATCTTTCTTCTCTCCTTATCGATAAGTTCCTGCTTTACTATTTTTTTAATTTTTTATGTACCTCATCCATCACAAATCCAGGTACAAATTTGGAAATATCACCGCCGAACGCTGCCACTTCCTTTACTGTTGTTGAACTGAGATAAGCATACTCCAGACTGGTTGTCAGAAACATTGTATCCACATCCGGTGCCAGCACGCGGTTGGTCTGCGCCATCTGCAGTTCATATTCAAAATCTGTGATTGCCCGAAGGCCACGGATAATCACTTTCGCTTTACACTGTCTGGCAAAATCCACAGACAGTCCACTAAATGCGACGATCTCCACATTGGGCAGATCTTTGGTCGCCTCGTTTAATATTCTAACACGTTCTTCCACAGAAAACAACGGACTTTTTGTAGAATTGTGTAAAACGCCCACAATCACTTTATCAAAAAGCTCTGCGCCCCGTGATATTACATCTAAATGTCCATTTGTAACCGGATCAAACGAACCGGGATAAACAGCAGTTGTCATAATTCTCCTCTTTTTTTCAGAAATACGTGCTGATTTGACTTGTATTTCTTCACTTTTATGATTTCATAACCAAGTTCTTCCGCCCGCTCCCAGGTAACATCCAGTGACTCCTCGATGATGATCTGTGTATCTTCATCAACCAGAGTAGTTCCCTGTAACGCTTCCAGAACCTGAAATTCCAGCCCTTTTCCATATGGCGGATCCATAAAGATCCAGGAAAAGGCATCCTCTCCATCCAGCTTGTTCACCGCAGACACCGCATCCGTCACCAACAGAGTGGCATCCTCTTTCAATCTGGTAAATGCCAGATTCTCCCGGATACACTCTGCTGCTTTCCTCTGTTGCTCCACAAACACACACCAGGAGGCACCGCGGCTTAACGCCTCGATACCAATGCCACCGCTTCCCGCAAACAAATCCAGAAATCTGCTGTCTGCTATGGATGGCTGAATCATATTAAATAATGTCTCTTTAATTCGATCGGTAGTCGGTCTGGTGTCCATACCCTCTATGGTTTTAAGACGCAGACTACGTGCTTTTCCCGCAATTACTCTCATATCGTTTTATTTGCTTTCTTACATCTTCTTATCTTGTAACTGTTCAGCGCCCTCGCGGGATACTGCCTGCCGAATCGTTACCTTATATCTGGTTTCTCCAGTCAAGGTCGCCTCTGTCAAGTCCCAGAATCAGTGACTCTGCCGTTGCAATATTGGTTGCTACCGGGATATTGTACTGATCACAACAGCTTGCAATCTGGTACACGTTCGGTTCCTTCGGACTTGTCATGTTCGGATTGTGAAATAAAATCACCAGATCCATGGCGTTTCTCTCGATCATCGCCATAAACTGCTTATCTCCGCCCACAGACCCTGCCAGGAACTTATGCACTCTCAGATTAGTAACTTCCTCAATTCGCCGGCCGGTAGTGCCCGTTGCGTATATTTCATGTTTCCCCAAAATCCCTTTATACGCAATACAAAAATCTTCAATCAATGTTTTTTTGCTGTTATGCGCAATAATGCCAATGTTCATGCTCTAACCCGCCCTCTCATCCAAATTTAGTTTTATTATATCAAATCACCTGGTTATCTGCAATTGTTTTTGTAAGTTTGTACCAAAAAATCTAAGGTTATCCAGTATTTGCAAAAACTTCTAGTGTTATTTTTTTCTCCTGTCACATACTAACAGCGTAACAACAAGTTACACACACGTAACTGTTTCATACTATCACAGTTACCCAAAAACAAGTCAAGGAGGAAACCAATCATGTCCAAAACTTCTACTAACACAGCAGCAGTACCGGAAGCAAAAGGTGCGTTAGACCGTTTCAAATTTGAAGTAGCAAACGAACTGGGTGTACCCCTTTCTGACGGGTATAACGGAAACCTGACCTCAAAGCAGAACGGATCTGTCGGTGGCTATATGGTCAAGAAAATGATCGAAGCTCAGGAAAAACAGATGAGCCAGGGATCCGGTTATACAGGCGGAAGCATGTAATCGATTGCTGACTTTCTGAACGCACAAAATCTCCCGGGAAAACGCTCTCCCCGGGAGATTTTTCGTTGCATTGTTTTTCAGTCTCTATTATAAGCCAAAACTTCCAGTCTCTTCATTGTTGATCACATAATAAGCTGCATTCTCTTCCGGTTTTACATATACTTTGATGTCCTTTAAGTCTGCTGCTTTTTTACCCATCTCTTTCCAGATCTCTTTTACTTTTGCGGTCAGATCTGCGGATGAGAATTCTTTTCCCGCATACTGCAGATATACTTCTTCTGTCACTACAGCCGCTTTCTTTGTTGTCGTTCTCTTTGCCGGTGTTTTTCTTGCGGTTGTCTTCTTCGCAGGTGCTTTCTTTGCAGTTTCAGTTGTCTTTGCTTCTGCTGCTTTCGCGGTAGTTTTAGCTGCTTTTGCTTCTTCAGCTTTCACTTCGACTTTTGCTGTCTCCGCTTTCACTGTTTTTGTCTCTTCAGCTTTTACTTCCTTTGTTTCAACTGCCGGCTTTGCTGCTTTCGTAACTGTTTTCTTAACTGCCATATTCATAATCCTCCTCAAAATCACACTCAAGTTAACGTTACCGTTTCCTTCGTTACCGGCCATCTGCTTCACAGAATATCTTCTGTAAGTAATAGCCAACTACAGCAGTTAGTTTACCCCATCTTTCCACATTTTGCAAGTTTTTCTTCAAAAACACAACTTACAGGCCCGGATCTTCTATCTGTCTTCCGGCATATTCTTCCAGTTTTTCTTTCAACAGACGATGCTGTGGAAGTTTCAGTGTACCATCCAGTGACAGGATATATCCGGCTGCATCACTGGCTTTTTTCAGGATCGATGCATCCCGGAAGATATCAGCGATCTCAAAGTTCAGATCTCCGCTCTGACGTACACCAAACAGATCACCCGGCCCCCGCAGTTTCAGATCTTCCTGCGCAATATAGAAACCATCATTTGACTTATTCAGGATCTGCAGCCTCTTTGATTTTTCCGCCTGATTTTTGCCATGAATAAAAATACAATACGACTGCCACTGTCCACGCCCTACACGGCCGCGCAGCTGATGCAGCTGGGCAAGACCAAACCGTTCGGCATTTTCTACCATCATCACCGTGGCATTGGGCACATTGACACCAACTTCCACAACGGTCGTGGAAACCAGCACCTGGATCCTGTTCTCACTGAACGCTTCCATGATCTCATTCTTTTCTTTCGGTTTCATCTTTCCGTGAAGAATACCAACAGCAACAGAAGATGAAAGTTCATGGCGCAACCGTTCGGCATAATCGATGACGTTTTCTCCGTCCATTCCCTCACTCTCTTCCACCATCGGACAGATCACATAAACCTGATGACCTTCCTGCACCTGTTTTTCGATAAAGCGGTAAGCCTTGTTCCGGTAATTCGTGTCCACAACACAATTTTTTATTGGCAGTCTCTGCGCAGGCAGTTCATCGATGATTGAGATATCCAGATCTCCATAAAGAATAATTCCGAGAGTTCGTGGAATCGGAGTCGCACTCATAACCAGAATATTCGGTTTTTGTCCTTTGGATGAAAATTCTTCTCTCTGACGCACACCAAATCGATGCTGTTCATCCGTGATAACCAGACCCAGACTTTCATATGTGACCTTTTCCTGAATCAACGCATGTGTTCCTACAATCATCCTTGTCGCTCCGGATGCGATTGCTTCATAGATCTGACGTTTTTCTTTTGCTGTATTGGATCCTGTCAGAAGCACCGGCCGATATTGTTCCAGCAGCTCATTTTCTTCCAGAAGCTTTGTCAGAGCTTCATAATGCTGTCTGGCGAGCACTTCTGTGGGGACCATGATGGCGCTCTGATAGCCGTTTTCTGCTGTCATGATCATCGCAAGGAATGCCACGATAGTCTTACCGCTGCCCACGTCTCCCTGTACCAGACGGGTCATCAGTTTTTCCCCCCGCAGATCCTGTTCAATCTCATACCAGACATTCTTCTGTGCCCCGGTCAGCTGATATGGCAGATTTTCCATCACTTCCTCCGTCTTCCAGACTTCTTTCATCCGGTAATGGTTTTTATCCGCTGCGTTCTGTTCCTTTAGCTGTTTCAGACCCATAATAAAAAGTAAAAACTCATCAAATGCCAGTCGTTTTCTCGCTTCCAGATACTGTTCCTGACCGGATGGAAAATGAATCTGTACCGCCGCAAAATTATATTCTGCCAGTTCATACTCCAGACGAATCTCCTCCGGCAGATAATCCTGTGACAGATCCAGCTGTTCCAGAGCAGCCCTTACCATTTTTGTTACCATATTGTTGCTAAGACCTGCGGTAAGTGCATATTTAGGCTGCATACTGTTCAGTTTTTCTTCATACGCCGCCGGTGTGCAGACCTCAGGTTGTTCCATCACAGACAGATTTCCCTTTTTACTGATTTTTCCGCGAAAAACAAAAGTCATGCCCCGCCGCAGCTGATTACGAAGATAGGGCTGATTAAACCAGGTCACCCTGCATCGCCCGCTTGCATCGGCAATGGTTCCGGAGATTACAGTCAGATTCCGCACTTTTTTCATATCCAGCGATGATGTCAGTGTTGCTAGCACTGCACCAGTCTCCTGATCATTCAGACTCTCCACGGTCACCGGCTCCCGGTAAATATCATAATCTCTTGGATAATACCGAAGAAGTTGCCCCACCGTAGAAATCCCCACTTTCTGAAATAATTTCTCTGTCTTCTCTCCCACACCTTTCAGTGTTCGGATAGATTCCTTTTCTTTCATCCTTCCTTCTCACCTCTCCACAGATCCAATATTCCTGTTTTCTTCCTGATCAGATTTTTCTTTTCTTTCTCTGCTGACAGAAAAAGATGCTGAACTCTTAATACTGTCCAGCATCTTTTTCTATTTTCACCCTGTCTCACCGTCAGAACTTTGAACAGACATCTTTTTCAAACGTTCCATAAAACCGGACAGTTTTTATTCTACAGAAATAATACAGTAGTAGATTGGCTGACCTCCGCAATTTACTTCCACATCACAGTAATCATACTGTTCTTCCAGTTCTCCTGCCAGTTTCTCTGCCTCTTCTTCTGTAAAACCTTCTCCGTAATAGATGCTGATCAGTTCCGTCTCATCATCCACCATCTGTTCTACAGTCTCTTTTGCTACTGCTGCCACTTCTTTTCCGACAGCCAGCATACCATGATCTCCGATACCCATGATATCACCTTCATGGATCTCTTTATCATCAATATGAGTATCTCTTACCGCATATGTGATCTGACCGGTCTTTACGCGGGTAATTTCTTCTGTCATATCTTTTTCATTGTCTTCCACAGATTTTTCCGGTACATAATTGATCACTGCTGTAATACCCTGTGGTACAGTCTTGGTAGGAATAACAATGATATCTTTGTCTTTCGTCAGTGCTTTTGCCTGATTTGCTGCCAAAATAATATTTTTATTATTTGGCAGGATAAAGATATGCTCTGCATTCACTTTACTGATCGCATTCAGCATGTCTTCCGTACTCGGATTCATCGTCTGTCCACCCTCGATCAGGTAATCCACACCAAGATCACGGAAAATCTGTCCGAAACCTTCGCCAATGGACACAGAAATAAATCCTACTTCTTTCTTCGGTGCTTTTGCTGCCTCTTCTGCCTGCTGTGCAGCAATTTTTTCCGCATCTTTAATCAGTTTTTCCTGATGTTCTTCACGCATGTTATCGATCTTGATTCTGGACAGAGAACCATAGGTAAGAGCACGCTGGATCGCCAGTCCCGGATCATTGGTATGTACGTGAATCTTAACCACTTCATCGTCAGCCACGCACACGATAGAATCACCCAGAGAGCTGAGATATGCCTTAAAGTCCACCTCATCTTCTGCAGTAAATTCTTTATTTAATACAATGATAAATTCCGTACAGTATCCAAACTTGATATCTGCTTCTGCCTGCGGAGTAATTTTTACAACTTTTGCGCTTTCTCCTCCGTCAAAAGTCAGATCCACTTCTTTTCCCATAAACGCGTCAAAGGCACCTTCCAGGACAACCATCAGACCCTGTCCGCCGGAATCCACAACACCGGCTTCTTTCAGTACCGGCAGCATATCCGGAGTTTTCGCAAGAACTCTGCGTCCTTCTTCCAGTACGTCTTCCAGGAATGTCTGCAGATCTTCCGCATCCTCAGCCAGTTCCAGTGCCTTGTCTGCAACACCTCTTGCTACAGTAAGGATTGTTCCTTCTTTTGGTTTCATAACTGCCTTGTATGCAGTCTCCACGCCTTTATCTACGGCACGTGCCAGTGCCACAGCATCCAGTTCCTCCAGATCACGGATTCCTTTGGTAAATCCACGAAGAAGCTGAGAAAGAATAACACCGGAGTTTCCTCTTGCACCACGTAAAGATCCTGAGGAAATAGCCTTTGCCAGAGATGTCATCTGTATATCTTCCAGATTATTGACTTCTTTTACCGCTGACATGATCGTCAGAGTCATATTGGTTCCCGTATCACCATCCGGTACCGGAAACACGTTTAACTCGTTGATCCACTCTTTTTTCACTTCCAGATTCTTAGCTCCTGCCAGAAACATCCTGGCAAGCAGTTTGGCATCTATTGTATTCATCGCTTTCTAAAGCTCCTCCTTCATTAATCAATTACGCGAACGCCTTCTACCAGAATATTGATGTTTTCCACTTCAATACCGGTAAACGCTTCCACTTTATATTTTACATTGGCAATCAGGTTGTCAGAAACTGCACGGATACTTACTCCGTAAGCTACAATGACATGGAAATCCAGGGAAATCTTATTTTCATTTAATGTAACATTGATTCCATGTTTCAGACTGTCTTTCTTCAAGAGTTTTACCAGACCGTCTTTCATATTTACTGCAGCCATACCTACAATACCAAAACACTCCACAGCCACACTGCCTGCATAAGTGGCGATCACATCTGTGTTGATGGTAATTTCTCCCATTCCCGTGTTCATACGCCCTTTCATAGGTCAACCTCCATTCCCGGTTATTGTTCTGTCCGTCTTCTTCATTCCCCGGTTCCTCCCGGTATTGCTGTGCTGACGTATTTTATTTGTTTACAATAACCTGCTCTTTTCTCATTTTATAGCGCTGCTGTTCACTCCGTTCTCAACAACTTTATAACTCATTTTGGGGTGGAAATTCCCTCGCTGATGAATTATACTGTATGTATTATAACCTGTTTTTGTAGAAAAAGAAATATAATTTTTGAAAAATTTATATTTTTGCTTGCAAAATGATAATTCTTCTGTTAGAATATCTAGTGTTGCGAATCTATGATTACGAACGATTACGATAAATAGTGTTAAGGAGGTGCAGTCATGGCAAAGTGTGCGATCTGTGAAAAAGGTGCTCATTTCGGAAACAACGTGAGCCATTCCCATAGAAGATCTAGCAAAATGTGGAAATCCAATGTAAAATCTGTAAAGGTTAAGGTAGACGGTGGAGCTAAGAAAATGTACGTTTGTACTTCTTGCCTGAGATCCGGCAAAGTTGAAAGAGCATAATATTTGCATCCCTTAACTTGAGAAAAAGACCTGGAGGCTGACGCTTTCGGGTCTTTTTTGTCTGTACACAAAAAGTATACACAAAAGAAGCGTTTTCCATGCGGCCGCACGGAAAACG
>ENA-OOXF01002153-OOXF01002153.1-human-gut-metagenome-genome-assembly--contig:-NODE-2153-length-11513-cov-4.428085_pt1 | contig 11513 bp, 10 predicted proteins | sample MGYA00241586_ERZ501341 | MGnify/ENA primary metagenome ERZ501341 (study PRJEB25962, sample SAMEA2042985) | human gut metagenome | biome: human gut; feature: human-associated habitat; material: faeces... | reverse complement strand
GTCTTGAAAACAGAACATTTTCATTATCTCTGTATCTGTCTGCTGGTTCTGCATATCTGTTAGATACCGTGAATTTGAGTCTGTCACCTTCCCTGCATATAACCGCTTCAGATATCCATACTCTTGTTGGTATCTTAGTATCAAGATGTGTGGTTTTTTCAGAAAAATACACATTTTCTGCATCATACGAAAGATTAACTGAATATCCAGGCTCTGCATTAACATAAGTTTCTGCACTCTCAGGTAAATCTGTGAATACATCCTCATATCTTGACTTAACCCATGAATATATGTACCCTGTGGCTTTTCTGAAAGCATCAGGCATTGCAAGATTGCTTAAGTCGATATATGTATCAGCCTTAAATACCATAAAAGAGCCAAGCTGTTTAAACGGCTCAAATCTTCTTCTCTTGGCAACGCTTTCTGTCTCCTGCTTCTTCTCATGTTCTATCTTTACAAATGCTTCTTTGAGTCTCTCATCCTCAGGTCCTATCTGATTAACTATCTTAACAATATTATTAACAGTAATCTCCGGACCTTTATCTCCTGTATTATCCCATAGCTGTCTTAGTAACGGTTCTCTTTTAAATTTATAAAACTTCTTGGCAAGCTCTGTATCTTCATCAAATATCTCTTCAATATATGGATGCAGCGGTTCTCTTGTAAACTTCAGTCTGTAATGACATCTTAACATATAGTTCCATTTTCTGTCTTTGTAATGCTGATGACCTAAATCTTCAATCAGACCCACAACTGAATCATCACATAGCTCCAGTGTAGCAAGAATACTGTTCATCTTTCTCGCAAGAGCTTCATTACCCGTGCCAAAGGCTGAGCCTTTATATCTCATATCATGTTCAATCTCATGCCAGCCCTCAAAAGAATTGGTTCTTACCTGTATCTCAAATGTATCATCCACATAATCTCCAAGCGACGGATTAACAATGGTCTTGCTAAGATATCCCGGCAGCTTGAATATTCCGTTAATCTTCATTGCCCTGAACTCATATTCATTGGCCTCTGTTGTATTCCACACACCTGGCATAGAGAATATCGTATCAAGAAAATTCTTAACAATCTCAACATCATCCGCATAATACAGTATAATTCTGATTCCAATAAGGTCCTGCATCTTCTTATCCTGATTATCAGTTCCCGGTCTTCTGTAATCCTTTAATATCAGCTTATTAAGCATTGAATCCGGAGCCTTTACCCTGTATGCAACCCTATAATAAAATCCTGCTTTCCTAAGTTTTTCCTCTATAATGCTTAAAAGATCATCTTTAACTATATCAGGAACATATATCTTTTCTACATTCTCCTTAGTAAATAATTCATTAACTTCATTCATATCCTAACCTCTTATTCCCTCCACTTTGACAAACTGTGTCTCCACCCTTGCCCTTAAGCGGTTTTTTATTACCTCTGTTGCAAATGCTGCTTCAACGCCATTCATTATCAGCTGCTTAACATCTTTCTTCTCCATATTAAATATATCTGCAACCAATGCCAGTTCTCTAGCTTCTGTAGTATCAGAAACCATCATATTATCCGTATTAACAGTAACTCTTATCCCCTTATTCATAAGCTGCTGTATCGGATAATCCCCTATTGTCTCATATATTTTAGTGTTCAGATTGCTTGTCGGACATAATTCCAACACAACACCTCTGTCTGCAAGTTCCTGCATAACTAAAGGATTCTCTATACATCTTATGCCATGTCCTATTCTTTTTGCCTGAAAATTCAATGCACATTCAACACTTTCTGCTCCGGCTGCCTCGCCTGCATGAATAGTAAATGGCACTCCTTTCTGCACGGCATCTCTGAATACATCTGCAAATGTATCTGTTGCATAAAGTCCTTCTGCACCTGCAAGGTCTGCCGCCACAACACCTCTTCCCCTTTCGGCATATAATGCAGCAAGTCTTACTGTTTCCATATTAGCATCCTTATTATCATCCGAACGCATGCAACATAATATCAGATTGTGACAGGAATATGACTTCCAGTACTTTCTTGATTCATCGAGTCCCTCACATGCTGCTTCAACAACCTCCTGCTGTGACAATCCTTTTCTTGTATGAAGCTGCGGTGCAAATCTTATCTCGCTGTATATTACCCCCTGTTCTTCCTGCTCCTTAACAAGCTGACATACACTATATTTAACAGCATCACGCGTCTGCAAAAGTTGAAGTGGAAATTCGAATTTTTCAAGATATTCATTAAGGTTCTTACAATCTGATGATACACTCAGCTTCGCTGACAATTCTACATCATCACCTGTTTCTATATTCTGCATATCAGAAAGATGTCTTACAGATTCAAGCGACAATGAACCATCAAGATGTACATGCAGGTCTGTAAGACAATCCAGTTTTTCTATCCATTCTATATTGCTACTATTCAAAAAAACACCCTCTAACATAATAATATCTTATATACACTTCTTTACATTTTAAACTTCATTCAGTATATTTGCAACACTGATACGCTTTTCCATCCACATTTTACCAAGTGTTTTAATAAATTTTATGATTAATTTATATTCAGCACATTTGCATTAAATATACATGCGTGTTATAATCTATATATCATTATCGTTATAAGTAATCGGGGGATATAATTATGTCAGTTATTCATGAATCAGCAGAAAACTATCTTGAGTCAATATTAATGTTAAGTAAAAAGCTTCCTGTGGTTCGTTCAATAGATGTTGCCAATGAGTTAGGTTTCAAGAAATCAAGCGTCAGTATTGCGATGAAGAATTTGAGGGAATCTAATCATATAACGGTAACTAAAGAGGGGTACATATATCTTACAGAATCAGGTAAAGAGATTGCTGAGATGATATATGAGCGTCACCAGCTCCTCACATCATGGCTCATAAAGCTTGGTGTTGATCCTAAAGTTGCTGAAGAAGATGCCTGCCGTATCGAACATGATATAAGCAAGGAATCATTCAACGCTATTAAGAAAGCTATATCTTAATTTTTCTCATATAATTTCCTTCTCTGAAATAGCCATGACGGATAATCCGCCATGGCTATTTCGCTTATTATTTCCAATTGTTTATCCTGCAAATTCCTGTGCCCAGAAACCGCTATATTGACCATTGCTTAGTCCCACACTGTATCCAAGTCCCATTTTTGTATACTCAGGGCTTAATATATTAGCTTTGTGTCCCTCTGAACTCATCCAACCATATTTACCATTAACAACATCTTCTGGAGTAGGCTGACCTGCCGCTATATTCTCTCCGCACATCATATATCCAATATTACAATAATCAACTACAGTAAAGCATTCTCTGCCACCAGGTCTTGTATGACTAAGCTCCCCTGTCCTGTCCATCTCAATTGCCCTCATGTTAGCTGCATTACACAGTGCCTCATCCAGCACGAGCGGAGCAACGCCGGCATTAGCTCTTTCAATATTAACAAGTTCTAACACCCTGTTTGCAAATTCACTATATGTAACCGTATTAATCTTTGCAATTGCAAGAAGGCTTTCATCATCAATGACATTAGCACTTTCGCCAGAAGATGAATCATCTGAATTCTCTCCGGCATCAGATGAACCGCCATTGTCATCTGATTCTGAGCCGTAACCGGAGCCATTATCCTGATAGCTGTCACCCTGACTGGTATCAGCCTGATATCCACTATTCTGTGAATTCTCCTGCACATTATCATTATCTGTGCCTGAGTCCGCATTTCCAGCATCTGTCTGATTTTCAGATAAATCTGATGCATTGGCATCCTGCTGATTACTTTCAGCCTGCTTATTGTTCTCACTATCTGTTTTCTGTGTGACTTTTTCAAATGTCTCTTCGTATGCAATTGCTTTAGTTGCTACTTGCTCTTTATTAATGTCCTTCTCTTTAGAAGCCACATTATCTCTGGCAGCGCTGCCACAACCTGCGAACAGACCTCCTGCAATCATTACAGCAATAAAAGCTGTTGTATATCGTCTCTTCATAATATTTGTCCCCCGTTTATCTACTCCTTGACAGTTTCACTGTCAAAGAAAATCATAACATACTGGCATAAGATTTTCCATAAGCATTTTTTGTCATCAATACCATATAAACCTGTATAATTGCCATAAATTACCATTTATACTACTATTATTATGCTGATAAAATGTTATTTTTCTAATAGTCCAATCTCGATTAGATGAACTATGGAGGAATACTATATGCAGGAGTATCGTAATAGAATCCGTGAATTACGTGAAGAAAAACATATAACACAAGTAAGATTAAGTACTGAACTGGGGGTTGCTCAGGAAACCATAAGTGCATACGAACAGGGAAGACACCTTCCAAGCGTCACATCACTTATGAAGCTTAGCGTAATATTAGATGCAAGTATGGACTATATAATGATGAAATCTGATGTCAGAAATGTTGTACAGGTAAAATCATTATCTGATAATGAAACAAGACTTCTCAGATATTATAAAAAGCTTAACACATCAGGTAAAGAAAAAGCACTTTCATACCTCGAAGGCCTTAATGACGGATTAAGAGCTGGCCGTAAATAGCATATTTTTAAGTAATATATAAGCCTCCCTGACAAATATACGTCCGGGAGGCTATTAGTTTAATTAACCTTATTATTCAAGATATCCTGTGTATTCTGCTGTCTTTAATATTTCGTTAGCTCTTGCAATCTCTTCCTTAGTCGGTGGCATTACGTCAGAAAGTGTATATGGAATTCCTAATTCTTCCCATTTGAATACACCAAGTGTATGATATGGAAGCACCTCAAATCTTTTTACTGTCTTTAAGCTGGCAACAAAATCTCTTAACTGTTCAAGATCTTCCTGTGCATCTGTAACTCCTGGAACAAGAACATGTCTTATCCACATATCCTTATTGTGGTCAGACAGATACTTTGCAAGGTCAAGAATGTTCTTATTAGTCCATCCTGTAAGGTCCTTATGCTTCTCATCATTAATCTCTTTAATATCAAGAAGAAAAAGATCTGTGACTGCCATCAGCTTATCAAACTTTTCAAGATACTCAGGCTCCATCTTGAAAGGATTGCCTGATGTATCAAGCGTTGTGTGTACACCATTCTTCTTTGCAATTTCAAAAAGTTCTGTTACGAACTCCATCTGAAGAAGCGCTTCACCACCACTTACAGTAATTCCTCCGCCATTCTTCCAGTAATTCTTGTAACGATAAGCTTTATCAAATACCTGCTGTGCAGTCTCCAATGTGCCGCCTTCTTCTTTCCAAGTCTCAGGGTTATGGCAATATCTGCATCTCATATGACATCCTTTAAGAAATACGATATATCTTACACCTGGTCCATCAACCGAGCCAAAGCTTTCTACCTGATGAATTCTACCTTTAATACTTTCATTCATAGCATTTTCCTCTTCCATAATTATTACTTTATAAATGTATTATCACAAAACAGCGATAATTTACTCCAAAAATATCTACATTTTATAGAAACATATATTTGGTGCATTAAATATAACACATCCCCTATATATTGTCAGTTTGAAATCATCATGTTTGCATAAAAAAGCAAAATGTAGACCTTTTTACCTACATTTATCTGTTTCTATAACGTATTCTCTCAAGCCTGTTTATCTCATAACATTTTTCACACATACCAAACTTATGATTCCATTCCAGCTTCTTTCCGCATCGTTTGCATCTGTTAAAAAACTCACCATTAGTAAGCTCGCTTACTATACGTTCTGATATATCTTCCTTCAACATTCTTATACGCTCATTATATTCTGAAATATTGAGTGCATTACAATACGAATTCAGCAGGTCCAGTTTTTTATATAACTGCTCCAGATCATCAAGTTTCATGTTCGTTATATCATCATATTCTGTATCAACATAGTACCACATTCTGCTTACAGGTTCACCATCTGCTGTCATATCAACCAGATCCTGCCACAGATATTTTAATTGTTCACTGTTTTCATCAAATGGTATATTAATAAGACTGTATTCAAGGTCTTTATTAATCTTCTCACCATGTTTTTTCTCAATATATTCAGCAAGCTTAATACGATTCTTAAGATCTGCAACCGAAAAGCATTTTTTCTCAATAGTCTTTAACCATATCTTAAATATTTCCGACAGACTGTATGGCATATCGAGCACTTTTCTAGGCGGCTGTATAACGCAGCTTGTTATCTGTTCATATCTTCCATGCAGAAGCTCACCTATCTGTTCCCTGTCTTCTAAAGAATTAACATATCCCTGATTATACATTCCTTTTCGTCCGGCTCTTCCGGCAATCTGCTTGACCTCACTCATATTAAGAGATCTCTTTGATTTGCCATCAAATTTTCTTGCTTCAGTAAATATAACTCTTCTTATTGGAAGATTCACTCCCATTCCAATCGCATCAGTACATACAACTATCTTACTTTCGCCACTTAAGAACCTTGCAACCTCTGCTTTTCTTACACTGTAAGGAAGCGAACCATATATAACACTTACCTTATAACCTTCATTTTTAAGCAGTGTTGCAAGCATAAGTACCTTTCTTCGTGAAAATGCGACTAAAGCATCACCATCCTGTATATCATCCGGAAATATGAAATCATGGTCTTCCATTATAAGCCTTGAATTTCTCTTATGTCTTATGTCTGTATATGTGTCTCCACACATTTTTATAAGCATTTTAACGATATGTATTGCATTCGGTGACATGCATATGTGAATAACATCCGCATTGACACCAAGAATTGCTTCTGTCCACGCCCAGCCCCTGTCTTTGTCTGACACCATCTGGGCTTCATCTATTACACAGACATCATAATGCCTGCTTATATCCATCTTCTCTACAGTACACGATAAATGCTTTGCGCCTTCCCTTATGTCCTTCTCTTCACCTGTTGTTAAAGAACAGTTAATTCCTCTGGCAAGGCTCATCTCCTGAATCTCTAACGCAAGCAGCCTTAAAGGTGCAAGGTACATTCCTGCATCTGCATTGTAAAAATCCTCAAGTGCATCATGGGTTTTTCCAGTATTAGTCTCCCCTATATGCAATATAAAATGTCTCTTTATATTTCTGGCTTCAGGATATAGCTGTGTTATGTCCTCAGGTATGCTCTCCATTAAGGCGGTCTTTATCTTAAGTTCCTTAAGACTTGCAAGATCCTTTGGCACGAATTTCTTCTTTTTCTTTTTATAGTAATATCTAGCCATTTATTTTCCTATTGTTTTCTTAAATATAAACAAGAAGCATGACAATGCATAATAAATTACATATTGTCACGCTTCTTTCTGTAAGGTCAGTCTAATTATTTAGCTGCTGCAGGATTATTCTTCTTAGTAGCAATCTCATCCTTAAGCATTGCAACAAATTCGTCCTTAGATACTGTAGTTGACTTCTGCTCGCCGTGAAGTCTGTAGCTTACAGTTCCTTCTGCTGCTTCATTCTTACCAAGCACAATAAGGTAAGGAATCTTCTTTACCTGAGCTTCTCTTACTCTGTATCCAAGCTTTTCTGCTCTCTCATCAATCTCAACTCTGATTCCATTATCTGCAAGATAATCATAGAGACCATGAGCATAAGCATTTAACTCTTCATCTTCATTCTTAACTGGAAGAATAATAGCCTGTACAGGAGCAAGCCATAATGGAAGGTTGCCCTTTGTCTCCTCAAGTATATAAGCCATGAATCTGTCAAGAGAACCAAGGATAGCTCTGTGAAGAACTACAGGTGTCTTTCTCTGTCCATCTTTATCAATGTATGTTAAGTTGAACTTAGATGGAAGACAGAAATCAAGCTGGCATGTTGATAATGTATATTCATTACCGATAGCAGGCTTAACATTTACATCAAGCTTAGGTCCGTAGAATGCAGCCTCTCCGATTTCCTCTGTGTACTCAATTCCGATATCATTAAGAACTTTTCTTAATGCATTTTCAGCATTGTTCCACATTTCATCATCATCATGATACTTTACCTTGTCCTCTGGATCTCTTAATGAGAGAACACAGCGGTAATCTGTAATATTGAAATCCTTATATGTCTCAAATATAAGGTCTACAACCTTGGCAAATTCTGACTCAATCTGCTCTGGTGTTACGAAAAGATGGGCATCATTCTGACAGAAATGTCTTCCTCTCTCAATACCCTTTAATGTTCCACTTGCCTCAAATCTGAAGTCATGTGCAATCTCACCGATTCTTATAGGAAGATCCTTGTAAGAATGCATTTTGTTAGCATATATCATCATATGGTGAGGGCAGTTCATTGGTCTTAAGACAAATGATTCGCCTTCAACTTCCATAGCTGGAAACATGTTTTCCTTGTAGTGATCCCAGTGGCCTGATGTCTTGTAAAGATTAACTGTACCAACACATGGTGTCATTACATGAAGATATCCAAGTTTTCTTTCCTTGTCCTTAATGTAATTCTCAAGCTCCTGCCATACTGTATATCCCTTTGGTAAGAACATTGGAAGTCCACGACCGATTAAGTCATCTGACATGAAAAGTTCCATTTCCTTGCCAATCTTTCTGTGGTCACGTTCCTTTGCTTCCTCAAGAAGCTTAAGATGTTCTTCAAGCTCCTCAGCTGTTGGGAAACATACACCATAGATTCTCTGCATTACATGATTGCTGGCATCACCCTTCCAGTATACACCAGAATATTTAACAAGCTTGAAGTTCTTGCAGAGCTTAGTATTATCGACATGAGGTCCACGACAGAGGTCTGTGAAATCGCCCTGGTCATATACTGTAATGTTGCCGTCTTCAAGGCCGCTTATAAGATCAAGCTTATACATATCATCCTTGAACATCTCAAGGGCTTCTTGCTTAGAAACTTCTCTTCTGTATATCTTCTTGCCTTCCTTGCAGATTTTCTTCATTTCTTTTTCGATAGCTTCAATAGCTTCGTCATTGATTACATTATCTCCAAGGTCTATATCATAATAGAATCCCTCTTTTACTACTGGTCCAACCCAGAACTTAGCATGTGGATATAAATGCTTAACTGCCTGTGCCATAACATGTGCACATGAATGATTAAGAGTATTCAGTCTTTCATCTTCCTTAAAATTAACCATGATAAATCTCCTTTTGTGTTAATATTTTTGTTGCTATTCTCATCGCTGCTTGTGCTCGTAGCTCATGTTCCAGAGCTTCGCTCTGTCACTGTCGCGGTGCTCCTCGAATATCCATGCAAAGTCCACACCCTGTGCAAGCACAGCTGTTGACTTTCCCTGTATATTCTCATCGCTACTCGCGCAAAAAAGCCCCTTATACAGTGGCTTTCCAGCTTGCTGTATAAGGGGCGAATATTCAATCCGCGGTTCCACCCTTATTATTCTCTCAATCAGGAGAACATCTCATTATGATTATAACGGAATCACCGTGCCGTATTAGGGCCGCTCGGAGGTGGTTTTCCCATATCCGTATTCTAAAGCACTTCCACCATATATGCTTCTCTCTGTAGAACCGTAACATAGTACTCTTCTCGTCAACGCTTTAGTAAGAAGTATATTTCAAATTTTACATAATGTCAACCTGTTAATCATTGATTTTTGTATTTAAAAATGCTATTATTTCTATATTAATTTTCGAACAATTTAATATTATTTTTAGGGAGGAACTAATGGATAAATTACATTCACACAACTATCTTATTGTTTTAGTTGGAACAATTGCATTATCAGTTATGACATTTTTTTCAGAAGGGATTAATATCCGTGCATTTATCGGAATTGGCATAATGCTTGCCAGTCTTATTGCTGCCGGTATTGGTAAGTTCTTAATTCAGAATCATTTTATTAAAGCTTTGCTCATTAATCTTACGCCTTCAATTGCTACATTTGTATATGCTTTTGTTTTAGGCGGCAACTCAGTTGCATTTCTTGCCAACTTTGTATTTCTATCAATGATGGCATTATATTTTGATAAGAAGTACATTATATATTACTCTGTTCCTGTTGCTAATATTGCACTTATATGTACCATATTTTTCCCATTCGTTATTGATGGGGCTAATTACGACAGAGTAGATGCCTTTACAAAGGTATTCCTTTTTGACCTTGTTGCTACTATTTTATACAAAGCTGTTGACAGAGGACGAGAGCTTCTTTCTCAGAGTGAAGAAACACTATCTACTATTAACAGCAACTCACATGCAGCCAATGACATAGCCATTAATCTTAATTCAGCTATCGAAAATTGTAAGAACGGTCTTGATAACTTATCTGAACAGGCAACTAAGGTAAATGAAGCTGCTTCTCAGATGAATACCGTTATTGACGATACAACCAATGCAACTATATCTGTAACTGAGAGAATTCAGGATGCCACCGATGAAATCAATAAGAATTATGAGCTTTCCAAAGAGCTTGATGCTGGCTTCGAAAAAGTTGATACATCAGTCAGAGCCGGTAATAACGAAGTAAATGTTGTTAAAAACACTCTTTCGGAGATGGCAGAAACTGTTGGCTCTGCCAGAGGAGCTATGTCTGAGCTTATGAACGAGATGTCTAAGATTACTTCAATTCTTGAAGAAATCAACGCAATTGCAGCCCAGACTAATCTTCTTTCTCTTAATGCCTCAATTGAAGCCGCAAGAGCCGGTGAACATGGTAAAGGATTTGCTGTAGTTGCAGATGAAATCCGTCATCTTTCTGAACAGAGTTCAGAAGCTGCAGACAATATACACAAAATCATTAACGGTCTTTCAGGTATGACAGATGAAGTTTCTAACCGCGTGAATGCAGGTGCTGAATCAGCTAATGATGTTGTTTCCAAGATGGACACTCTTGTCAATGTCCTCACCGGAATCAATGATTCAACAGAAGTTGCACACGATCTTGTAAGAGAACAGTATAAGGTAATCGAATCTGTCAGGACAGCTTTTGACAGCGTTAACTCAGACATTCAGACGCTTGTTGCTACCTCTGAAGAGAACGCTGCAATGATATCTAATATTTCAGAGAGCATCCGCCAGCAGGAAGAAGCCGTTTCGAATGTTGACGATGGCATCGAGCATGTCTTAAAGCTTTCTGGTGAATTAAAAGAACATTTTAATTAATATGCATATAAAAAGTGGCAGTCTTCAAAAACACCTGAAGTCCTGCCACTATTTTTAACATAAACCTATCTTTTTATCCAATCTAGTTTCTCCAATTAAGTTCCCCTAATCAAGAAAGCTTCATATCTCCATCTTTAACCCAGCCAATCTTTTTAAGAAGCATATTAATAAGCGGACATATCACTGCCGGAAGAATGAATGATATAAGTATCAATCCAGCCCAGTCAAATCCTGTAATTGCAGTCTTTGTTCCATTAGCAATATCAGCTACCCAACCAGAATATACACCAATCTGTCCAACAAATCCGCAAGTTCCCATACCAGATGATACCGGAGTGCCATTCATCTGCAGCTTAAACAGGCATGTTGCCATAGGACCTGTAATTGCAGACGTAACTATCGGTGCTATCCATATTCTCGGATTCTTAATTATATTTCCCATCTGAAGTATAGATGTACCAA
>ENA-OOXF01002147-OOXF01002147.1-human-gut-metagenome-genome-assembly--contig:-NODE-2147-length-11545-cov-3.272324_pt1 | contig 11545 bp, 8 predicted proteins | sample MGYA00241586_ERZ501341 | MGnify/ENA primary metagenome ERZ501341 (study PRJEB25962, sample SAMEA2042985) | human gut metagenome | biome: human gut; feature: human-associated habitat; material: faeces... | reverse complement strand
TGTGCGGTGGACAGCACAGTATTCTCCTTCGGCTGCTGCGGAGGATACGGTCGCGGCGGCGCGCGCGGCAGCCATCGCGTTTGCAGAGACGCCATCATCGCCATGCGCCACAACAGGCGTCAAATTGCCTTCCTCATCCTCATCCAGCAGCACCGTGCGCCGGGGAGTGCCGTATTTGGCCACGGCGTCATCCATTTCGTCAATGACCACGCCGTCAAGCGCCTCATCGGAAGCAAGAATGCGTTCAAGCTCTTCGATACGCCGCTTCAGATCGTCGCGTTCCGCCTCAAGCTCGATACGACTCATCTTGGTCAGACGGCGCAGCCGCAAGTCAAGAATGTACTGTGCCTGAATCTCGTCCAGATCGAATACGGCGATAAGCTTTGTTTTCGCGGCCTCGGCATCATCAGAAGAGCGAATCACCTGAATGACTTCATCGATGTCCACCATGGCGAGCAGCAAGCCCTCCACCAAGTGCAGCCGCTCAAGCGCCTTCTTCCTGCGGAATTCACTGCGTCGGCGGATCACCACACGACGATGGTCCACCCACACCTGAAGCATTTCCTTCAATCCCATGGTGTGCGGACGGCCATTGACCAACGCCACATTGTTGATGGTGAAATTGTCCTGCAACGGCGTGTGCTTGAACAGCTGCGCCAACACCGCGTTCGGATCGAACCCGGTTTTGATTTCGATGACGAGGCGCGTGCCGTTATGCCGGTCAGTCAGATCGATGGCACCGGAAATGCCGTCCAGCTTACGGTTCTTCACACCTTCGGAAATACGTTCCAACACACGTTCCGGACCCACCATGAACGGCAGTTCCGTCACGACGATGGCCTTTTTGCGAGCCGTCACGTTTTCGATATGCGTCACGGAACGCGTGGTCAACGCGCCACGACCCGTCTCGTACGCCTCGCGGATGCCCTTGCGGCCCACAATCACGCCGCCGCCCGGCCAATCCGGACCCGGCACGTAGCGCATCAACTCCTCTAACGTCGCGTCGGGATGGCGCATAAGATGCTTGGCCGCAGCCACCACCTCGCCAAGATTGTGCGTGGCCATATTCGTGGCCATGCCGACGGCAATGCCGGAACCACCATTGACCAGCAGGTTCGGAATCGCGGCAGGCAGCACAGTCGGCTCCTGAAGCTTGTTATCGTAATTCGGCGTGAAATCGACGGTATTTTCGGCGATATCGGCATTCATGCCCAACGCGGCCGGCGCCATACGAGCCTCGGTATAACGAGAAGCAGCAGGACCGTCATCGAGAGAACCGAAATTGCCGTGACCGTCCACCAATGGCAGCCGCATCGCGAACGGCTGCGCCAAACGTACCATCGCCTCGTAAATCGCGGAATCGCCATGCGGATGGAGCTTGCCCATCACTTCGCCAACCACACGCGCCGACTTCATATACGGCCGGTCCGGATTGAGGTTCATCTGACCCATCTGATAGATGATGCGTCGTTGCACCGGCTTGAGACCGTCCCTGGCATCAGGCAGCGCTCGGGCGTAAATCACCGAATACGCGTATTCGAGGAACGACTTGCTCATTTCCTCGTTCAACGGCGTTTCGACGATGTTCTCCTTGACCGTACGCGGGTCAAAGGCTGGTTTTGCCGGTTTGCGGTGCGACACCATGCGGTGGTTCTCCTCACGGAAAGGTTATGGTAATCAACCTAGCAATATTACCAGCTGGTACTGCCGCGGTGCTTGAATGGGAACCATGAGTGTTGAAGTGCCCGAAATCGACCAGCTGCTAGCCATGACCAGTCCGGCACGATATGGCGACGAACTGCCGGATGAGGGCAGCCGCGGCGGTGCTCTCCACCTATCCTCGGTACTTCCCGCCATTTCCAGCGCCATCGGGCATCCGATTCCAACGGCCATCCATGCCGATCCGAAACGACTCCAAGAGGCACTTGGCCTGCCGGACGCGCGTTCGGCAGTCGTGGTCCTGGTGGACGGTCTCGGATATTGGAACATCAATATGAGATTGGGACATTCACCCTATCTACGGTCGCTGATGGCGGACAGCGTTAACCAGCGGCCAATCGCCACATGCATGCCCAGCACCACCGTGGCCGCAATGTCCACGTTCGGTACCGGCACATGCCCCGGATTAACCGGCATGACGGGATATACGCAGCTCAATCCCGACAATGGCGAAATCTGCCAGCTCATCTCTTTCAAAAACGCGCCCGCACCGCTGAAACTGCAACAGCAGCCGACCATATTCGAACGATTGGCGGAACAGGACGTTCGCGTCACCAGTTCGGGACTGCCGAAATTCGCGTTCTCCGCGTTGACTCAGGCGGCGTTACGTGGCAGCGACTACATCTCCAATGACGATCCACGCCGACGTATCATGACCGCGGCGAAAGCGGCGAACACGCCCGGACTGACATACGTGTACCTGCGCGACGCGGACAAGATCGGACACAATTACGGCTGGGACTCCGACAAGTGGATCGGCACATATGAGCGTATCGACGCCCAGTTGTCTTTGCTGCGTCGAAGTGTGCCGAAGAACACGCTGATCGTCATCGTGGCGGATCATGGCATGATAACCGCCGACCCGGAAGCCTGCATCGACATAGCGTCCGAACCCCAGCTGATGTGGGGCGTCGCGAATGTCGGCGGCGAACCACGCTGTGTCATGCTTTATGGCGAGGATGGCGAGAATCCGGAGGACATCGCCGCTCGTTGGCGTGACGTGCTGGGGGAGCGCGCCCAGGTGCGCACCCGCCGGCAGGCAATCGAGGAAGGCGTCTACGGACCAGTCGATGAACGCGTCAAGTCGATGATCGGCGATGTGGTCGTCTCCGCTGCGGGCTCTACCACCATTGTCGATTCCCGCACACAGGCGGAGAAGGCGATGCATCTGCCCAGCGTGCACGGGTCGCTGACCTACATGGAATCTGATATTCCATGCCTGATTGACGTGGCTTGATTGAATGATCCGAACGTCTGAACGGATGTTGCCGTGGGATGTTAGGGAACGTTAATCAGTCACCGAACAGAATTTCATCCCAACTCGGCACTGCGGAGCGTCCTGCACGGCGCTTCGATTTGGTGGTGCTCTGACTATGAGGATCGGATGATGCCATCTTGGACTTATCGGACTGCTGCTCGCCGGCGGATTGCGTGTTTTGCGAGTTTTGGGCAGGTTCCGTCGTTGAAGGGGCGGGGTACTGCGTCGTCGCGATTTCCGGACGGTTCGGCAGCGGAACGGTCGCCGATGACTGAGTCTCAACGGTGGTCTTGATATTCGTGGCTTGTGGTGCAACCGGTTCCGGAGCATTCCAAGCGGACACCGTCTGTTCGATACGTGCGGAACGTGCGGAATCGCCCGGCAAATTCAATGATGCGAGAAAATTCTGGTCGACCTGCTTCTCGGCGTGTCCTTCCGTCGGCGTGTCTTGTTCGCCGATGAGCTTGCGTGCCATTGCGTTCAGACAGTTGACCGCGTTGTCATGCATGTTCCAAGACCATTCCGCACGGGCGGCATGACCTGCGGAATCGAACTCCGCGGTAATCTTCCACGGTTCCAAACCGCGTCTGGTGGCCTTCCACCGCACATCCTCCAACCGTACGTGGGCTGCGGCGAACGTGCGTTCGATCAGTTCGGAAAGCGTGCGCACACGGCTTTCCTTCGGCGCGGGAACCGCCAGGAACTGTTCGATCGCATATTGCTTTTCGGTTTCCACCGCCGCCGAGAAACGCCGAACAAGCGCTTCGCTCAACGAATATCGCTCCGCCACGCGGGTCGGATTGGCTCCGGCTCGAATCAAGGATTGGATTTGGGAGATCGGCAGCGTGGAAGGCGCTTGCTGCTGACGCTCCTCTTGGGTTTCGGTGCGAATCTGCTTTGCCTCCAAAATGGCTCTTTCAAGCGCTTCATCGACCTTGACGGCGAATTTGCCGGCACCTGAAACAAAGACGAGCTCACCGGTTTCACTCACATGATCGAACCGTGCATCTTCGAGCGCATTCTCAGGCACAACACACCACTTTCCCTTAGATTTTCCTATTAATTCTATTGTGCCCCACGTGTCGGATTTTACGAGTATTTCAATTCGTGTATCCTAGCGGGGGAAAAGTCATGTATTCTATGGCGCATAAGCACCATAGATGACGAAAGGAATCTCGATGGCACAGGATTATGATTCCCCGCGCAACAAAGACGAGGACGAGGAGTCGCTCCAGGCTTTGAGCAAGGGTTCTCAGAACAATTCCAACGATATGGACGATGACGAGAACGCCATTGCCGAAGACTACGAGCTGCCGGGCGCCGATTTGAGCAATGAGGACGCTTCGGTGACCGTCATTCCGATGCAGGGCGACGAGTTCATCTGCTCCGAATGCTTCCTGGTGAAGCATCGCAGCCAGCTTGCCTACACTACCGACGACGGACAGCCGGTATGCAAGGAGTGTGCGGCCTGATGGCGTTCGACGAGGCATACAACGAGCCGGAAAACGTCGAGGTTCTGGTAAAGTCGCTGGATCCCGGGCAGCCGGCTCAGCTGCATTACGCCCATGCCGGAGACGCCGGTGCCGATTTGCGCACCACTGAAGAAGTGACGTTGAAGCCGTTCCAGCGGGCGCTGGTGCCCACGGGAGTGGCAATCGCATTGCCTGCCGGCTATGTGGCGCTGGTGCATCCGCGTTCGGGACTCGCCGTCAAGCAGGGCGTCACGGTGCTTAACGCGCCGGGAACCATCGACGCTGGATACCGTGGCGAAATCAAGGTGCCGTTGATCAACCTCGATCCGGAACGCGCCGTGACGTTCCATCCGGGCGACCGCATCGCACAGCTGGTCATCCAACGCTACGTCGAGGCAAAATTCATCGAGGCGCAGACCCTGCCCGGATCCGACCGCGCGGAACGTGGCTTCGGATCAACCGGCGTTGCGTCCTGACGGGACTGCAATACACAAAGACCGAGGATGTATCCGGCCGTGCAACACGCGGCCGGATACATCCGTCATATGGTGATGCGCGGGTACTATAGGGTACATTCCAAGCGAGGAGGAGCGAAATGAGCGACATGGATCATGAGGTTCGTTCGGCCAGAATGTTGGGCTGCGAGATCAGCACGAATCCGCTTGACCCGCTTGAACCAATCCTCAAGATGTGCGAATACCACCATCCCGACGAGGACATGAACATTCTCGCGAGAGCCTACCGGCGCGCCGTCAACCAGCATTCGTCGCAACGGCGTAAATCCGGCGAGCCGTACATCATCCATCCGCTTGCAGTGGCGCAGATCCTCGCCGATCTTGGCATGGGGCCGCTGGTTGTGGCAGCGGGCCTTCTGCACGACACGGTGGAGGACACCGACTACACGCTCGACGAATGCCGCGCCGAATTCGGCGACACGGTGACCGGCCTGGTGGACGGCGTCACGAAGCTTTCCAAAATGGAATACGGCGATTCCGCCCAGGCCGAGACCATCCGCAAAATGGTGGTGGCGATGAGCCGCGACGTGCGCGTGCTGGTGGTCAAGCTCGCCGACCGTGTGCACAACGCCCGTACATGGCGTTACGTCAAGCAGTCGAACGCGCAGAAAAAGGCACGTGAAACGCTGGATGTGTATGCGCCGCTCGCCAACCGTCTTGGCATGAACGCCATCAAAACTGAGTTGGAAGAACTCAGCTTCAAGGTTCTGTATCCGAAGATCTACAACGAGATTGTGGTATTGGTGGCCCGTCGCGCCGGACAACGCGACGTGTACCTGAAGCAGATTCTCGCCGAAATCAATGAGGATCTCGACGAACAGCACATCAAAGCCTATGTGACAGGCCGCCCGAAGGACTACTTCTCCATTTACCAGAAGATGATCGTGCGCGGGCACGATTTCGCCAACATTTATGATTTGGTGGGCGTGCGTATCATCGTCGACACGATTCAGGACTGCTATGCGGCGTTGGGTGCCGTGCATGCGCGGTGGAACCCTGTTCCCGGCCGTTTCAAAGACTATATCGCCATGCCGAAGCTCAACATGTACCAGAGCCTGCACACCACGGTGGTCGGCCCCGGCGGCAAGCCGGTGGAGATTCAGATCCGCACGTGGGACATGCACCGCCGCGCGGAATTCGGCATCGCTGCGCATTGGAAGTACAAGGAGAACGGCCAAGCCGGACGCGCGTTGAGCTCGCCTGACAAGTCCGACCGCAAGCGTGGCGAAAACCAGGAGCTGAGCGAGGCCGACAACCTCAAATGGATTCAGCAACTTGCCGACTGGACGAGCGAAACGCCGGATTCCGACGAATTCCTTGGCTCCCTCAAAGAGGATTTGGGCGCGGCAGAGGTCTACGTGTTCACGCCGAAAGGCAAGATCGTCTCGCTTCCCGCCGAAGCCACTCCGATTGATTTCGCTTATGCGGTGCACACCGAAGTCGGTCACCGTACCATGGGTGCGCGCGTGAACGGACGATTGGTGCCGCTTGATACCAAGCTCGAGAATGGCGATACCGTTGAAATATTGACATCCAAGTCCGAATCCGCAGGTCCGTCGCGTGATTGGCTGAGCTTCGCCAAGAGCCCGAAGGCACGCAACAAGATTCGTCAATGGTTCAGCAAGGAACGCCGTACCGAAGCCGTCGAGGAAGGCCGTGACGAGCTGACGCGCGCCATGCGCAAGCGCAACCTGCCAATCACCACGCTGCTGACTCCGGAAGCATTGGTGGGCGTCGCCGACGAGTTGAACCTTGCCAACGCGGAAGCCGTGTTCGTGGCGATTGGTGATGGCCAGATCTCCACGCAGAACGTCATCTCGCATCTGGTCCGTGACGCGGGCAGCGACGAGGTGGATGAGGAAGTCGAGCAGGAGGCGTTGCCGCTCAAGCAGGTGGAGCGTACCAAGAAGACCACCAGCTCGTTGGGTATCTCCGTCAAGGGCGTGGGGGACATCTGGGTCAAGCTGGCCCGATGCTGCATGCCGGTTCCTGGAGACAAGATCATCGGCTTCATCACCCGCAACCAAGGCGTGTCCGTGCATCGCGTGGACTGCCAGAACATGCTCGAACTGGAGAAACGCCAGCCCGAACGTGTGGTGGATGTGCAGTGGACCAGCACCAAGGGCGTGTTCATGGTCAAGATCCAGGTCGAGGCGCTTGACCGTCCGCATCTGCTGAGCGATGTGACACGCGTGCTGTCCGACCACGGCGTGAACATTATCTCCGGCTCGATTTCCACCGGCACCGACCGCGTGGCCACCAGCCAATTCAGCTTCGAAATGGCCGATCCGCAGCATCTGAACACTCTGCTCGCCGCCGTGCGTAAAATCGAAGGCGTGTTCGACGTGTACCGCATCACCGGCGCGAAGGATTCCGCGGAGCCGCGACTGCGCAAAATGTGATGTTGACGAATCACATAAGCCGGTGATTGCAAGCAAACGCCTCTATAAATAAAATGAAGAAAGCCCCTCAATCGAGGGGCTTCCCTATATTGTACGGCTGTGCGGGAAACGCTTACTTGAGCACTTCCACGGACACGATGCCGACCGGCTCGGTCGGACGGTCCATGCGATCGGTGTTCACGGCTTCGAGCTTGTCGACCACTGCCTTGGAATCGTCATCCGCAACCTCGCCGAAGATGGTGTGGTGGCCGTCGAGCCACGGGGTCGGCACGGTGGTGATGAAGAACTGGGAGCCGTTGGTGCCATGGACCTTACCGTCCATGCCGCGACGCAGACCGGCGTTGGCCATAGCCAACAGGTACGGCTTGTCGAACTTCAGGCTCGGGTCGATCTCATCGTCGAACTCGTAGCCAGGGCCGCCGGTACCGGTGCCCAGCGGGCAACCGCCCTGAATCATGAACTGCTTGATGATACGGTGGAAGGTCAGGCCGTTGTAGAACTTGCCGTGGGAAGGCTGGCCGGTGTACGGGTCCGCCCATTCCTTCTCGCCGGTGGCGAGGCCCAGGAAGTTGGCCACGGTGTTCGGAGCCTTGTCGTCGAACAGGTTGATGGTGATGCTGCCCTCAGAGGTATGCATGATGATGGTAGTCATGGTCCCAAGTGTCTCATGGGCTTGAGACCGGCCGGAAACCCCAATCCCGTCATGCTTCGAGGGGCTGGACGGGGAACCCGAGCCGGACGGGACCCCGAACGGCACGAAACCGGCCAAGGCACCTTTAGCTGCACCTGAGATTCCACCCTCGACCGGGGCGTCGGGGTTGAAGGGACTGACAAGGAACCTGGGGGAGCCGGCACCTACCAAAGCACCTGGCTTCTCGGCAAAAACTCCATACTCGGCCGATTTTGCATATCCAGCCTCGGCTTTGCTGAGAATTGTGTCATCCATTAGAGCGCTCGGCGTGACACCTAGAAAATCGGCGGTCGTTACAAGATCGCTTACTGACCATCCAACTTTGCCACACATTTTCATGGACATAGCACTCTTGGTAATGCCCAAAGCTTCTCCAAGTGCCTTTTGTGTTTTTCCGCTTAGTCCTAGATAAACTCTCACGTTGGTCGGGATCGCCGCTTCAGCACGCTGTCCTTTATCCAAAGGTGTTTCTGGCGAGACTTCCGATGTGGACATATGATCACTTCCCAAAATAGTTCAGAATTTCTTAATTAAGTGTCTCATACGATTTGCGTTCAGTCAAACTGTACGCTATAGTGAAGTACAGTAAAAATGAACCAAGTCAGAAAGAAAGAACTATGAATGGAGTGACCCAAAGGATAAGTGCTCTGGTAAAGAGTGAGGGACTTACTTGTGCCCAACTCGGTTCATTGCTTGGTTTATCGAAAACTTCGGCGAATGGAAAACTCTTGGGACGCATTGGCTGGACAACTTCAGACATCGTTGTGTTGTCCGAGCACTTCCGTGTGTCTACCGACTATTTGCTGGGGCTTGATGCTGATCATGAGGAGGTTGCGTGATGGCTGGTGGAATCTACGAACAGTCCGAATGGCCGGACAGCCGGTGGGATTGCGTCACTGTGTGCGATGGATGCCACACGGTGGTCTGGGGCACGTTCTGGGACGACTACGATTCGGCCGCCCGCGACGCTTATTTCGCCCGTAACGGCTGGCGCAACTACTGTGTGCCGGGCGACACGGAGATTTTGGAGCTCTGCCCGGCCTGCGCCGTGCGTGCCCTGCGCCGCGGCGAGACCCGCGGACTGGCCGACACCTGGCTCCACCCCACGCATGCCTACACGCATGCCTTCCGGGAGGTCGATGCACAGCTCTCCGCCCGCGAACGGGTGGTGGCAAACCTGCTGCTGACCGAGGGGAGAACGGCATGAGCGACGAAGCCGGAAGACTCGTCTTCTCCCGCGACCCGTCGGGAACATTCATCGACGGTATGGTCTTCGGAACTTCAGGAGGCGGTGAGAACGCCAATCTCGAAGTGCTGTGTGCGTTGCCCTACGAGCTTGTACGCCCACATGCTAGTGCCTCTGTCTTGGGTCCGCTGGTCGGCGTAGGGAATGTGAAGAGGCTGTTCCTGAGCGTCAAATACCTTGATGGTGAGATATCCGTCGGGCGGTACGACCGTGTATCCGGCTTTCTCGTTGAGCAGGCGCGCGCCCTCGTTGGTGGGGATGCTGAGTATCAGTTCAGCGCCGTGGTCTGCCGCCCAGGAGTCGCAGAACGCCTTGATCTGCGATCCGATGCCTTCGCGCCGATGCTTTCTGACGACCGCGATCCCTTCGATGATGGCTGCATGCTCGGCGAAAGCCTCTCGTATCTGTGCGGCATGGACCCCGCTCGTCCCGGTGCGGTATATGAGCGTCTCGGCTACGCAAAGGGCTGGCTGGATGAGGGCCGCGCCTATCAGACGGTCCTGTCCCCATACGCCTATGTACGTAGGCCTGATCGTTCCATCGTCGTGTCTGACGACTGCTGGGACGCTTTGATCGAAGTCTTTGATGTCCCTGATGAGCAGGCTCTTGATTGCCTTTGCCTCGCCATCCGTTGCGGCGGCGCGTGGCCCGTCGACGGCGGGGGAGGTGGTGCGATGGTCTGATCCCATTCGATTTTCTCTCTTTCTCTGCAGCTAAAAGAAAAAACGCCCGTTCCCGATGCTGGAACGTCGGGGACGGGCGGTGCAACCAATATTCCGAGCGGCCGCGGATCCCGTATCTTGCCGGATCCCGGTCCGTGGCCGCCCAATGCATTGTCTTGGAGTAGTGATCACACATGAACGACTTTACTAAAGCATTCCGCATGTCTTGCTCTGTGTTTCCCGAGTGTAACCGGGATTTCCAGGCGTCGGTTTGGACGTTCCCGGTCGTGGTGGCATTCGCCCGCCACAACGGTCCGGGCTCCGTTGATTCCCGCCGCCTGGCGTCGATGATGGCGCACCCGTCCATGGAAGGGAGACTCGCGTGAACTGGCTTGCAATCGTATTGATCGTGTTCGTCGCGTTCTCATGGCTGATGACGCTGGCCCTGTGCCGGGCGGCACGTCTCGGCGACGAGATGTCCGCCAGATTGGCCGACGAACGCCGTGCCGCCCAGCAGCGTGAGGAGGAGCGTCCGTGAGCAACATCGCACTGTCATGGGCCTTCAAATGCCATGTGGGCAACGCCAGCGCGAAGGCCGTGCTCGTCTACCTCGCGGACCGCGCGGACGACGATGGCACCGCAGCCTATCCGAAGATCGCGACCATCGTCAACGTCACCGAACTCTCGGAACGGACCGTGCGCACCGCGTTGAAGACTCTCCAGGAACGCGGCTTCATTCGCCGTGGCGACCAACGGTACGCGCGCCTCGGCAAGGGCGGCAGGAACCGTCTGCCCCAGTACTGCCAGATCGTGTGGGACCTCGCGGTCGAATCCGACCCGTCGACCCTCGAATGGATCAAGGAGACGCACACGGCGGAACACGACCCGAAGACCATGGGCAATACCGTGGACCCCGCCGCCTCCACCATCATGGAAAACGGCGAATCCAAGGACGTGCTGCCGGAAAACGCTGGAACGAAGCCGATTCCCAGCACTGCAAATCTCGCAGGGCTGGAAAAAGGGCCGGAACCGGCACTGCAAATCCCGCAGGGCCAGCACTGCGAGAGCTGCACCCCCAGCACTGCAAATGCCGCACCCCCAGCACTGCAAATCTCGCAGAGCTGTATATATAAGGATAAAACCCTCCAGGTAAACCCTCCTAGTAAACCCTCCTTCCCCTCTGCCCCTACGGGGCATCTCCCCGCGGCCGCCGCCGAAAAGAATAAAAACGAACAACTCGACGAGGACGACACCGAGATCGCCGAAGCGGCCGGACGGGTCCTCGCCTCGCTCGGCGAGCAGCGCTCGATGCTCGGCCTGGCCACGCCCTCACCGACCAAAGCCGACCGCAAGGCCATCATCGGCCTGTACCGCAGGCTCGTCGACCAGGGAGCGCAATGGCCCACCCTCGTGATGGTCGACGCGATCGGCTTTGCCATGAACGGCGATTGGTGGCCCAAACGCATCCGCACCGGCCGGGCCCTCGCCAGACACTGGGACGAACTCAACGACGACATGATCCTCGCAGCCGGCCGCACAGACGGCGACGCACACGCGCAGACGGTTCCGGCGGCCGTGCC
>ENA-OOXF01002141-OOXF01002141.1-human-gut-metagenome-genome-assembly--contig:-NODE-2141-length-11561-cov-1.805406_pt1 | contig 11561 bp, 7 predicted proteins | sample MGYA00241586_ERZ501341 | MGnify/ENA primary metagenome ERZ501341 (study PRJEB25962, sample SAMEA2042985) | human gut metagenome | biome: human gut; feature: human-associated habitat; material: faeces... | reverse complement strand
GAGCCTGCCGTAAATCCTGTAGAATATGCAATTTGCAAGTTAAATCCACCAGTATATGCGTCTACATCTATTATTTCTCCTGCAAAATACAGTCCATTAACTATCTTTGATTCCATTGTTTTGGGATTTATTTCTTTTACATTTATTCCACCAGAAGTTACAATTCCTTCTTCTATTGGTCTAAATCCAGATATTGTAATAGAAAAGTTTTTTAGGAGTTTTACTAGGTTCATTCTTTCTTCTCTTGTAATCTCGTTTACTTTTTTATATGGATTTATTTTTGATAGTTCAACTACCGTATCAATCATTTTTTGTGGCAATAAATTGTTTAAACAATTTTTGAATTCTTTGTTCTTTCCTTCTAAAAAGTCTCTTTGTATTCTGTTATCAAGTTTTTCTTGTTGTAATGCTGGTTTTAAATCTATTACAAGCTGTATTTTTCCTTCTTTTAAGAGGTTTTCTACATTTTTATATCTTAGTAAATGCGCTGATGAACTCAATATTGTTGGTCCAGATACTCCAAAATGTGTAAATAGCATTTCTCCAAAATCTTCATATATTGTCTTATTTTTGTTTGTATCAATCAATTTTATTTGAACATTTCTTAGGCTTAAGCCTTGCATTTGTTTACAAATATTTAAAGATTCGCCTTCTGCTGTTAATGGAACAAGTGATGGTTTTACAGGCACTATTGTATGTCCTAATTTTTGAGCAATTTCATATCCGTCTCCAGTAGAACCTGTTGCAGAATATGTTTTTCCACCAGTTGCAAGAATTACTTTGTCTGCTAAAATTTTCTTTTGTCCACCATTCTCATCTTCGTACATTACACTTACTACTTTATTTTCTTTTGTCTCTATTCCCACAACTTTAGTGTTAAATTTTATTTTTACTCTTTTATTTTTTAGCTCAGTTTCAAATGCCTTTAACACATCGAGTGATTTATCGGAAGTTGGAAATATTCTATTTCCTCTTTCTTCTTTCACACTGACACTGTGTTCTTTTAAGAAATTGATTATATCTAAATTCGTATAATTATCAAAAGCACTATACAAAAATCTGCCATTTCCCGGAACATTCTGTATAAAATCCTTTATATCCAGACTACTTGTAATGTTACATCTGCCTTTACCTGTAATAAGTAACTTCTTACCTAATCTATCATTTTTTTCTAGCAAATAAACTTCATTTCCATTTTTGCTAGCAGTTATCGCAGCCATCATTCCAGCTGGACCACCACCAATTACTACAACCTTCATTAAAAATCCTTTCTTTTCGCCCAAAAAGGGGCGTCCCTATTGGGCGATTGCTTTTATTAATCCTAATTTTCCATATTCGTATGTTAATGCACCTTGTTGGAATCCAACAAATGGAGCTCTTAGCGGTCCATCGCAAGATAGCTCTATTGAAGAACCTTGTGTGAAACTTCCAGATGCCATTATTATTTGGTCTTGGTACCCTGGGGTATCACATGGTTCTGGCAAAGAGTCTGAATCTACTGGTGAACCAGCCTGTATTCCTTGGCAGTATTTTATTAATTTTTCTCTATCTCCAAATTCTATAGTTTGAACTATGTCTACTCTTTCTGCATCAAATCTTGGTTCTACTTTGTAGCCCAACATTTCCATTACTTTGCTGGTTAATATTGCTGTTTTTATGCTTGCTTTTACAACACTTGGTGCTAAAAATAATCCTTGCAAAAGACTTCTGTTTATACCTAAAGTTGGACCAACACCTTTTCCTTCTCCTGGAACTGTTAATCTTTCTGCTGCAAGCTCTACTAAGTTTTTTCTACCTGCTATGTATGCACCATTTGGAGCAATTCCTCCACCTAGGTTTTTTATAAGTGAACCTACTATTACATCTGCTCCTACTTCTAATGGCTCTCTTTTTGATACAAATTCACAATAACAGTTGTCTATCATTATTATTACATCTTTGTCTACTTCTCTTATTGCCTTAATTACTCTTTCAACCTTATCTAATGAAATACTCTTTCTTAAAGCATAACCTTTTGAGCGTTGAATTTCTATTAATTTTACTTTTGATTGTTTTAATCTTTCTGTTATTTTTTCATAGTCAAAGTCGTCATTTATTAAATCGATTTGTTCATACTTTACCCCAAATGATTTTAATGAACTTGGATTTTCTGCAATTCCAATTACTTCATCTAGTGTATCATATGGCTTACCATTTATGCTTAGCATTGTATCTCCGGGTCTTAAAAAAGCAAATAATGCAACTGTTAAAGCATGTGTTCCAGATATAAATTGGCCTCTTACGATACAGTCCTCTGCCTTTAAAACATCAGCAAAAACCTTTTCTATTTTTTCTCTTCCAATATCTCCATAACCATAACCTGTAGTACTTCCAAAATCCGCTTCATTTACTCTATTTTCTTGAAAAGCTTTTAATACTTTTTCACTATTAAATTCACATATTTCTTCAGCCTTTTCAAACTCTTTTGATAACTCTTTTTCAGCTGAATTTATAAGTTCCCTGGCACTTTCTAAATTATAATTTTCCATTTTCATCCTCCATTTATTTTTACTAATCCCTAATTATTTATATCTCATTTGTAAAATATGCCACCTCATACAAACTACTTACCTCATAATATTCGCCTATAAAGTTTGGTGCATATTCATTTAATTCATATGTTGGTGCTTTTACTTCGTTTCCTTTAGAATCCACTACGCCCCATCTTCCATTTTGCTTAACAGCTCCAAAGCCATATTCATTAAGGTCTATTGCCATATCATATTTAAAATTTACAACTGTATTTCCATTTTTGTCAACATATCCCCATTTGCCATTTTGTTCTTTTGCAAATATTTCGTTGCTTGTAAATATGTCTTTTGCATCTTTTTTGTTTCCGTCATAGTCTAAATAAGCTATTCCATTTGCTGATGTTACTTTTAAATAATTGTCTTTTATATAAACACGAATGTCTGTTAGTTCTAGCACTTTTTCCATTTTTTTGTTATATATTTCAGAAGTTTTTGTGTTTGAATCTATTATTTGTACTATGTTTGTTCCTTTTATGTTTTGAATTGTATCTTTTTCCAGTGGTATTACTGTATTGCCACTAATATCTAGCACTCCGGATTTTCTACCATTTGATACTATAAAATAATCTCCAAATGCATATGAAATGTTTGAATATTTATTTTCTATTACCGATATTTTGTTTTGATCTATTACCCCATATTGATTGTTTCTATCTATTGTTATACTATATTTTCCATTTGCAACTTTTTCTACACTCTTATAGCTATCATCGCTCTGCAAAGTTCCTGCAACATCAAATACCAATAGTTTCCCGTCTTTTTCTGCGTTTAGATAGCTTCCCGCAAATGTAATATTTTCATATTGAATTGGCAATATCATGCTTCCATCTAAATCATATACTCCCTGTTTTGCATTTTGTTGCAATACAAATATTTTGTTTTCACTATCAAAGTCAATGTCTTCATATTGATTATCTATAAGTGTTTGACCATTTTTTAATACTCCAGCCATTCCATTTTTATATGTTATTAAATATACTGTTTCATCATCTTTCAAAGAAGTTATTCTTTTTACATTTGTGTAAATTGTATCTAGTGTTTGTCTATTCTTATAATTTATATAACCATATCTATAGCCATTGTCTGTTCTTACATTTACAATATAGCCTGCTTTTTCATATTTTGTTTCTTCATTATAGTACCCATCTGTTGTAATCGAATTGTATTCTGGTTTTACAATTTCTTCTCCATTTATGTCTATAAGCCCATATTTGTCATCTTTTTGAACTCTTAATACTCCGTCTTTATATTCTAAAGTTTCTATACTATCATAAATTGCCGATGTTATTTCTTTACCATCAATGCTAACCAATCCATACTTTTCTCCATCTTGATATTTCAAAATTTGAGTTTGATACGTATTAGAAATTGATGTATTATTGTTTGGAATGGCTTGTACATTTTTGTATTTTGTTAAAACTTCTTTGTTATTTGCATTTAATACCTTTGTTGTTCCATCTTTGTTCATACAAATAAATATTGCTTTAGAAGGGTTTGGAATCTGAACAGAATCATATTGTGGCTCTATTACTGTCTTTCCAGTCTTGTCTATTACTCCCGCTTTTTCTCCAATAAGCGTAGAAAAATAGTTATATTCTGTTACTTCTTCTAATTTTATCTTTTTGTTTTTACTAATATTCTTAGCAACCATAACAATTACTACTATTACAACTATTAAAAGTAACAGTCTAGTTAAAGCTTTTTTGTTAGCTTTTTTTCTTTTATTTTTTCCATTCTTTACTGTTTTTCTTAAATCATCTGGATTATTAACTTGATTTCTACTCATTACAACTTCTCCCTTTCATTTTTCACATATGTTTAACATTGGTTCTCTTTACTCTCTAGATTGGAAAATTGTAATTATTTTTCAATCACTGCATCTGTCTGAATATCAAAGTAAAACTCAATGCCATTTTCTCTATTTACTGCACCATATTTAGAATTGTAGTTATTCATTATTGCTTTAACAAGTGCAAGCCCTATTCCTGTACCACCATCGGCTCTATTTCTAGATTCATCAACTTTGTAAAATCTTCCCCAAATTCTTTCTAAATTTTCTTCTGACAATGTGTCTCCTGTATTAAATACCGATATTTTTACTTTATGTTTTTCTTTATCTTCTTTTAATTTTATTTCTATATATTTTTCACCATTTACTTCTTTTGTATGCTTAATTGCATTTGTAAAATAGTTTGTAAACGCTTGCTCTATATAGAATTCGTCAGCATACACATTTACCTTTTTGTCTGCTTCAAATTTTACTTCTTTTATACCCTTTTCTTCTAGCATAACATTACATTTTCTTATTACTTCCTGTATTAGCTCGCATATATTAAAAGTGTCGTTGTTAAACTCTCTTTTTCCATATTCTAGCTTCATAAGTTCTAGTAGTTGTCTTACCAATTTATCCATTTTATTAGACTCATCTAAAATAACTTCTGCATAGTATTTTCTAGATTCATCATCAGCATTTACATTTTCAACTAATCCCTCTGCATAGCCTTGTATCAATGCAATCGGCGTTTTCAACTCGTGTGATACATCAGAAATAAATTGTTTTCTCATTTCATCTATTTTAGATTTTTCTTCTATGTCTCTTTCTAGTTCTATATTACTACTACGTAGTTGTTTTATTGTTCCTTCCAACTTTTGAGACATCAAATTTATACTTTTTCCAAGTTCATCTATCTCATCATTAGACCCTGTTGGTTCATATTTTTTGCTAAAATCTAATTTAGACATCTTATTTGCAATAACATTCAATTCTAGTATTGGGTTGGTAAACCTTCTAGAAACGTACGAAACCGCAATTCCTGCTATTACAATAGCAATTACTCCAATTATCAACAACAAATTATTAGAAATTCTAACGCTCTCCTCTATTGCAGAAATTGGAATTTGAATATAAATTTTATAGCCATTATCTAATTCACCAGATAACAATATGCTATTTAGACTAGACGTCGTTACTTTTTTTATCTCCATATTGTTATTCGAATATAAAACTCTTTCTCTTTTTCCAAACAATTTCAGTCTATTATTCTCTAAATTTTGACTAATCATATTGGAAAAATTTTCGTTAGTAGAAAATACTAGCATATAATCTTCATTTTCTACCATTATATCAAAATTATTAGCCAGAGCATCATTTCTTATTTTTAAGAGAATTGAACTTTCATTATTATTATACATATCGTTAATTTTATTGTACTCTTTTTTTACAGAATTTATTTTAGAAACCATGTAAAAAGTCTCTAATACCATGCTGTTCATTATAACCAGCAATGCAACAATAAATATTACTATGACACTGAGTGTAATAAAAAGCTTTACACGAACAGACTTAAATCTTGTTTTTTTCACTCTTAATCATATTCCTCCTTTGCACGAACTTACTTGGAAAAGAATTAAATTTTGACAGAGATTTACTACTTTTTAACTTCAAACTTATATCCAATTCCTCTTATTGTTTCTATATATTTGCCTTTTTTTCCTAGCTTGTGTCTTATCTTTTTTATATGACTATCTATCGTTCTAGAATCCCCATAATAGTCATAGTTCCATACATTGTTTAATATTTTATCTCTTGATAATGCAATTCCTTGGTTCTCTACTAAATATACTAATAACTCATATTCTCTTAGACTAAGTTCAATTTGCTTTCCATCAACCGAAACAGTTCTTCCTTGATTGTCTATTTGAATTCCACCATAGTCTTTTACTTCTTTATTATCTCCTGCTGTTCTTTTTAATATTGCCTCTACTCTTGCAACAAGTATCTTAGGACTAAACGGTTTAGAAATATACTCGTCCACACCTAATTCAAAACCGAACAATTCATCTTGTTCTTCGCCTCTTGCTGTAAGCATCATAATTGGCACTTTAGAAGTTTGTCTAATCTGTCTTAATACAGACCAGCCATCTAATTTAGGCATCATTACATCCAATAATATTAATCTTATTCTATTTTGATTTTCAGAAAACACTTTTAAAGCTTCTTCACCATCGGCAGCTTCCATTGTATTATAATTTTTTTGTTTTAAGAAATCTTTAATAAGCTTTCTCATTCTCTCCTCATCATCCACTATTAAAATACAATCATTTTCCATTTTTATTTGTTCCTCCTTACAGTTTCGGTTTGAAAAAGAATGAAACTTGACATAGTCAAAATTGTAATACTTTTTCAAACCTATTCCTTACCAAAAATATTTTATCTCTATAATTTTAAAATATCTTTGTGTCTTAAATATGAACATTTAGCAAAAATATGAGCTTGTCCATCATAATATCCAAAATAATTTCATTTTTATAAATTTAAACTGGAAATTCATCCTTTGAGTTGGTTGAAGAGTTTCAACTAAGAGCAACATGTTTCAATTTTATAAATAAATTATTTCTGGTCTTGAGTATCATTCATTGGTTTTTCTTTAATATAAATATTTTGTCCTGGATATGATAGTTTTACATTTTCTGATTCTAATACTTTTAGTATTTCCAAATTTACACCATCTTTAAATGCCTCGAAATCGTCATACCCTGTCTGAGTTGAATTTAAGTATATAAATATCTGTATTCCTTCAAGTTTAATGTTTTCAAAATGTACTTGTATAGAGTCTGGCACTATCTGTGGATTTGTTTTTAATGCAAATTCTATTTTTTTCAATAATCTTTTTACTGCTGTTTCTGATGTATTTAATGGTAAATTTAATGTTGTTGAGTAACGTCTCTTATCTATGTTTCCCCAATTTTTAACAAAGCTTTCAACCACTGTAGAGTTGTTTATGGTTATTACAGTATTGTCAGTTGCTCTTATTTTTGTACTTCTAAAAGTTATATCTATTACAGTTCCAGAGTAATCACCAACTTCAATCCAGTCTCCAACAGAAAAAGGCTTGTCTGTAATTATTGCAAATCCACCAAATAGATTCTTTGCAATATCTTGCGCAGCAAATGCAATTATAACACTAGATATTCCAAGTCCTGTTACTAGGCCTCCTAAATTATATCCTAGTTCTAGTAATACCAAATATATTGCCACAAAATAAATTACAGCTTTAGCGATTTTGCTAACAAAATTATTTAATTGCTTATCTCCATTATATTTTGTTTTTTCTTCTAATTTTTCAAATATTACCGATTTCGGGTTAAATATGTCTGCCAAACCATTTGAAACACATATAATAAGTGCAATTTTATATAATTTGACTAGTGTAATATTTGCCTCTGTTGATAAATTTAATAACATAACAGCAATATAAATTCCAGTAACTTTAATTATTCTGCTTAATGGTTTATAAAAAGCATTTTGCTTAATTTTCTTCTTATCTTTTTCTTTTAAAGAAAACAATCTTATTATCACATAGCTTATCAAATTGCTTATCATAAAAAACAATGCTATTACAATTACAGAAATTGCTATGTCTAATAATGTTTCTTTATTTAAATTTTTAACTTTATCAACTAAACTTTCAATTATATTCATTCTTGTTTAACATTCTCCTTTTGTTCACGTTTTTTCCATTTTTTAAGTGTGACTTTTATCGTGCAAAATTCTTGTTATACTCTCAAAAATATACTTATTTCTTCCAGTACTTAGTATAAATTTACCATTTTCTTAAACATATTAGTAATCCTGTCTATCTTGTTTCTTATTCCATTCTATAAAAGGGTATTCACAGCATGGATTTTTAAGCTGTTCTTCATCTATTATGTCGTTTTCACCTTTTATATATTCTTGAATTCCTTCATCTCTAAAACCACTACTAACAGCACTATCGTAGCTTTGTGAATAATATATTGTTTTAATATCTGCCCAGCAACCAGCCGATAAACACATAGGGCAACTCTTTGCTGTTGTAACTAAAATGCAGTTTTCTAAAGACCTTGTATTTAAAGCCTTGCAGGCACTTCTAATTGCATTTACTTCTGCATGTGCAGTCGGATCTTTTGATGCAATTACTGTATTTCTTTCTATTAGCAGAATAATATATTTGCCATTTTCTTTTTCGTAAATTATTCCGGCTCCGAATGGACCTCCAATGTTATTTTTAACCCCATCTATAGCATATTTTGAAGCAAGTTCATACACTTCATTTACACATTCCTCAAGGTTATCATATTCATTATTTTCAATTTCATAATTAAACATATATCCATTCTTCCTTTCACTTTAATTATATTTTTCTTGTTAAATAAAATATTCCATATCTATTATACAATATTTTTCGATTTTTTCCACTTTTTTCTTCGATTTTTTTAATTTTATGGTATAATTCATGCGTAATCTATCAGTTATATATAAATATCAATCAAATATATTTAACAAACAAAAAGAAATTAGTCAGATTTTTCTAACCAATTTCTTTTATTTACTATCCTATTATTTTTTTCACATCTTCAATACTTAATTCTACAATCTCTGCTATTTTTTCAATTGGAGTGTTTAAAGAATTAAGCTTTTTTACAATTTCTATTTCCTTATCTCTTTTACCTTCTTCTATACCTATCTTCCTACCTTCTTTCCTGCCTTCTTTTCTGCCCTGTTCTTTTCCTAATTCTCTATTTGTATCCATTTCAACATTATATCTCATTATACTCCATTCGCGTTCTTCATATTTAGCAACTTCTTCTGGATTTTGACTTAATTTATTTAGTTCTTTTACTGTTTTGTCTATTTCTTCATTTTCCTTCGCCGACATTTTTACCTTCTCCTCCTTACTTCCATCTATCAATCATAGCCATTGCTCTAGCTTTGTGTTGCAGTCTGGATTTTTTTGTTTAAATTTTGGTAATTCTATAAAATGCATTTCAAATGTATTTGTTGCTTCTTCCTCTTCTTTTTTATAACCCATATCAACAAATTCTATTGGATTCGTATCTTCATATTTCATTCTTGCTATTGAATGATATGAATTTCTTTCTAAATAATTATATTTCAATATGTCTATTGTTATTATTTTTTTCAGTTCTTTGTAATTTTGCTTAGCTTTTAATTGTTCTGCTGCAAGTTTTGATAGATATGTACTAGACCTTTCTTTTATATTATGTTCATTTGAGACCTGCATTTCTACATCTACTACTCTTTCATTATCTATATCCAATTTTAAGTCTAATATTCCAAGTTTTTCATCTGCCATATTTGGCGTTAATTCTGGATTTTTTACTTCTACTTTATTTATATGTATATTCAAAATTGCCTCTAAAAAATCCTTTAACATTGAATTATTTTCTTCTCTTGCAAATATTCTTTTAAAAACATAATCTGATGTTAGTGGTAACCTTGTTATCTTTGTATCTTTTGTTCCAATATTATTTTCTTTTAAATCGTTCATTGACTTCCTTTCCATTTTACCATTCTATTCATTAATTTTCAACCGATAAGTAAAATTTCATTGTATTCTCTCTCATATTTTTTCTGGAAGTTCCCCATGCAATATTTTTCTTTGGATTCTGGTTGTTTTAATTTGGATTTTTGCCTTTCGCTATAGCGAAAGCAGAAATTAAATTCTTAGATTTAATAATAATTTGATAAAATTTTTTAGAATTCTAATATATTAACGTTAATCCTTAAATAGATGCTTATCTATTGTAAGTTCATTAATTATATATCTCAAAACATAGAAAAACAAGCAAAATCGTGCAACAAATTATTACACATTTGCCTGTTTTTCAATATTTTTTTCATCTTCTTTCGCTATAGCGAAAGGTAATTTCTTTTTTTAGTTCCACTGTGTGGAACTTCCTTTTTTATTTTCAATTATAATTCTATTGTCTTTCATTTTCTTTTTTATTTCATCACTTCTATATGATTTTATACGATATTCATTCTTTCCATCAAATCTAATTGTTACAGATTTTGTATAATCGGTATTGCTCATCTCACGCATTTCATCTATTATAAGACTCGCCTTAGTTTCTTTCATAGTCTCGAATGTAGTCATAAATCCGATGCCAGTACCTCCAGAATCTTTGTGTGTAGTTGCAGGTTTCAAACCTAAATTTAGTAATGTATCAATTTTGAACTCTATACCTGTATCAAATACACAAAACTCATAAACTCCGTTGTTCTCTCCCAGCACCGCTAATATACTCTTGAAAGTATTATTGCTAAAATCAATTGCAATAATCGCATCTCTTAAATGGTCACCAATCAAAGTAACTAACCTACTTTGTGGAATTTTGTTATTTATCATATGATAAATATTTCCATTAATTTTTAGATTAAATTGAATTTTCTTGCTATCGCACTCTGACTGCATATACTTAAACATATCATCAATTTCAACGATTCCTGTAGTTGGTAATTTATCTAAAGTTTTAATCTCCTGAGCTTTATCTGTGTACTCTTTTGTTAAATCGTTTATTTGTTTAGAGAGATCTAACTCATCTGCTATTTCGGTATTCATACTCGTTATTTCTTCAACTTTATGTATCAAAGCCTTCTGTCTGTTGTAAAATTCATGATTTAACTTGCTAATCTTATACTTTTCATCAGATAGAGATTTTATTTGAGCATCCTTCAAAGCAATTTCAGATTTATAATCTTCAATGTTCTTAGCTAAAAGCTTTTGCTTGTAGTATAAGGTAAGAGTTTTTTGAATCATGATAATAATCATAATTAATGATGTTACTATAACTATAAAAATATTACTTCCAAAGTATTCCTCTGAACTTCCGAACAAACAATAAGCAAATATTGCAATCACACTTATAACTATCATTATGATGCATAAATATTCATTTCCTAATGGATCTTTAAGAAAACTTATTCCATTTTTTATCTTTTTAATATTTAAAATACCTGCTAATAATAATACTTCAATAATTAACGTTAAACTCAAATCAATTATTTGATATCTAATATTCATTATTATTTTCAGGAATACTTCTATAAATGACACTACTATAAATAATGTATACACACTAGCATTAGATATTAAAGCACTTGCTATAACTGACTTCTTGTTCCCTCTATTATGTATTTTCAGTAAA
>ENA-OOXF01002140-OOXF01002140.1-human-gut-metagenome-genome-assembly--contig:-NODE-2140-length-11561-cov-3.501130_pt1 | contig 11561 bp, 9 predicted proteins | sample MGYA00241586_ERZ501341 | MGnify/ENA primary metagenome ERZ501341 (study PRJEB25962, sample SAMEA2042985) | human gut metagenome | biome: human gut; feature: human-associated habitat; material: faeces... | reverse complement strand
ACCCGCAGTGGGTTCCGCCCCGTTCCGACAGCCCGAATGCCGGGCCGCATGCGCCGCACCGGTCAGGGTTCGGGGGTGATCGTCACCTTGTCCACGTTGTTCTTGTGGCCGTAGTAGGGGCTCTGGGGTTGGTACGACGTGTTGATCCCGCCGTCCTGGTCGTTGATGTAACGGACGTTCGAGGCCGGAGAGCAGTTGTTGATCTCGAGGGCGGCCGACCAGGAGATGTTGATGCCTCCGTCGCCGATGTTGCCGATGAATCCCGACGATGCCGAGATATAGGAGTAGCGGATGTAGATATCCTCCGTGCGGCAGTTGTCGAACGATACGCCGCGGTCGCCCAGCACCTGGCCGACCAGTCCGCCGGCCTGATAGCCCGTCAGGTGGATGTCTTCGGCCGAGCAATCCTTCAGTGCGGCCACGCGGCTGCCCTGCGCTCCGCCGCCCGAGCCGACCCAGCCGATCAGTCCGCCGAGGTTTTGCGACGTGGCCGACGACTTGATCCGTATGTGTCTGGCGTGTACGTTCTCGAACTGACTCGTCATGCTCCACTGGTTGCCGCCGGTGTATCCGATGCAGCCGGCGAAGTAGGCGTACTCCTTGCTGTGGTCCACCGGGTTGCCGTCCTCGTCCTTGACCGGGAATTCGGCGTCCGCCAGTCCGTTGATGGTGATGTTCTCGAACGTGAGGTTCTTCATCACTCCGTCGAACTTGCCCCATACGCCCGTGTAGGCGTCATACCGACCGAGAACGAAGGGGCCGAGCTTGTATTCGTAGATGGCGCCGTAGGCCCCGCTCATCGAGAAGTTGCGCAGGGCGTGGCCCTGTCCGTCCACCGTGTAGATCCGTGCGCTCGAGTTCGGGTAGATCGGTTTCCACTCGATGCCGCTCATGTCGATGTCGTTGTTCAGCCGCAGCGTGAAGTTGGGATGGGCGTCGAGCATCTCGTCGATGTGTCCCGGCAGCCAGGCGAACTCCTCGCGCGTGAAGACATCGTAGGTGTTCGAGGCGGCGTCGTAACCCGGCTCGACGGGGGTGATCGCCTGCCCGTTCCACCACTCCTCGCCTTCGATCCACTCGTTGGTGAAGCCCTCGTCGATGGAGATCGTCACCGATCCGCCGACGGTCAGCAGGTTGCCGAGGAGCGTGGTAAGGTAGTTGCGCTGTACGGGGATGCTGGTCTGGAAATCGCGCGAGGCGACCTCGGTGTCGCCCTCGAACATCTCCAGGCTGAAATGGACGGCCTGCTGCTCGGGGGTTGCGATCAGGTAATCGACCGTCAGCGTGCGGTTGGCATCGCTCGAGTCGTAGCCTTCGGCGTAGAACTTGCCGCCGGCCTGGTCGGTTGCGATGGCTCCCGTATAGACCGTCGAGGCGTCGGCATCGGCGCCGCCCACGGCTTCGCCCGTCACGGCGTTCAATCCGGCAAAGCGTTCGCAGTCGTGGTAGGCGATCCGGAAGTTGTCGGGTTTGGCCGCCGCTCCGTTGGCCTCGTCCCAGTCGGTGGTCACCACGCGGATCTTGGCAAAAGGCCGCTTGAGTGTCAGCGAGGCGTCGAAGGTCTGGGAGATGGCGATGTTGGACGAGATGAAGTAGGCGTCGCGGCTCTCGTCATTGATCTGCGCGTCGAGGGCATCCCGGGTGGTGATGTTTGTGAAGTCCGAGGTGTCGTAGTGCAGGTCCTCGGAGGTGCCCTGCGCCACGAAGTCGGCCCATGCCACGAACTTGTAGGTGTTGTTCGGCGTCAGGCGGAACTCGAAGACCGTGGACCCGTAGGTGTCCGAGGTCTTTGCCTGCGGTGCGACCAGCAGCCGGCTGCCGTCGGACGAATAGACGGCTATCTGGTAACGCAGGTCGTAGCGCTCCCAGTCTACGTTTGTCAAGCCTCCGAGTGCACTGTTCGTCCCGGCCACGGTGCGCGTCGTTTGCAGTGCTTCGGGTGCGTCGAGACGGATGCGGATTGTCTCCCCGTTGGGGTTCCATCCCGGCAGGTCCGGGTTTTGCGAGCAGCTTGCCGCCGTCACTGCGACGAGCCCGCCCATCAGGATACGGTTCAACTTTTTCATAGCTAATAAATAATTTATTGGGTGATCTTTGATGTTCTGAATTCGATAGGTGTCAGTCCGGGATGACGACGACGAATTCGTCGTCGAATCCCTCGTCTATGCCGATGTCTCCGCTGCCGACCGATTTGGTCAGGAAAGGACCCTTGATGACCGTCTCGCGGTTCCTCCACAGCGGGATCTCGATGTCCTGGTAGTGGTTCAGCTCCTCGCCGTCCTCGTAGAGGAATACGTCGATCAGTACGTGGTCCTCCTTGTCGCTCGAGGTCAGCACGTAGTCATAGGCCAGGAGCACGCTCCCGTCGGCCTCGACCGTTGAGGGCGAGGTCTCCATCGTGCGGCTCTGTACGAAGGTGTTGGGGGCCTGCGTATCGACGTTGTATCCGGCGCTGACGTATTGTTTGTAGATGATCCGCACGTCGAGGTCCTCGATTCGCTTGCCGCTGGCCAGGAACTCCTGCAGGTCGGTGGCCCACAGCCTGAAGCGGCCCGATGCCCGCTCGAGATAGACCGGCACGCTACTGTCGTCGGCGCGCGTCGCGCGTCCGCTTCGCAACAGGATCGGGGTTCCCTGTCTGTCGGTGGCGAAGTCAATGGCGAAGTCGCTCGATCCGGCGGCCGAACTCTTGTGGTGGTTTACCTGGGGCTTGTGCTCGACCTTGACCAGGATCGCATCGAGCGAACCGGTCTCGAAGTGCCAGTCCGATACGTCGCTCTGCGGGGCGTAATCGGCCCAGCTCAGGGCCCGGTAGCGGCCCTCGGGTACGCGGAACTGCAACGTGTCCTGCGGAGCCTCCATGAGTCGCTCGACCGCAATTTCGCGCCGGGCGACGAGCCGCCCCGTATTCGTGCGCGATTCGGTCGAGGCTACCTCGTAGAGTTCGGTGATGATGCGCATGCAGAGCCTCTCGTCGGCCGTGTAGGTCTGTGAAAACTCCGGAGCGAGCTCGGTCTCGGTGCGGTTGCCGTCCTGGTCGTAGGTCAGCTCCTTGTAGTATTGGGGTGGGGTTCGATCGACGTTCAGCTCCACGACTATCAGCGATTCGCTCTTCCCCGGGTATTCGTGTATGGTTGCGTCGCAGGCCGTAGCAAGCAGCACGATTCCGCAGACGGTTACCGGATATATGGAACGAAGTTTCATGGCGTTCAGTTTTTGGAGTTTTTGCGGGAGAGGTCCCATTTGTAGGAGAGGGTGATCCCGGCACGGGTGATGCCCCAGTAGCAGTCGGATCCCGATGCGAATTTCGGGCCATTCTCCCGGTTGCGGTAGGCGTCGTAGCGGTATTTGGCAAATCCGGCGCCGATGGTGAACTCAAATCCCCAGCGTTGTGCCCGGCCCAGCGGCAGGGCATATCCGTAACTCAGACCCAGACCCCAGAGCGCGTGGCTGGGATCCTGGTAGCGGGCGTAGTCGTCGAGGGCGATGTTGAAGCCGGCAACGTGGGTATGCAGGCCGATGAAATGGCCCCGCAGGGCCTCTTCGGGCCACCAGCGGATCTCGGGCTGCACGGCCAGCAGGCGGATGTTGCGCCGCGAGGTGATGTTGTAGGGCGAGTACCACACGGGAATGTCGAGCGACCAGTGGGTGCAGGGGCTGATCTCGATGCCGAGGTTGGCGACCAGCGCCGCATCGAACAGCAGGTTGGTCTTGGCGGCGATCTGCCATCTCCCGCAGTCGCAACCTCTTCCGTCGGTTGGAAGGTGTACGGCCCGAAGCGGCTGTTCCGCAGCGCGGAGAAGCGGGGCCGGGAATGCGGCTTCGGCGCCGATACCGTCGTTTTTCGGCCGCTGGTAGACGATGACCATGCGGGCGTTGCGCAGCGGAGGGAAGAATTCGCGGATGATTTGTTGCCAGGTTTGTCCGCTGTCGAGGTCGCTGATCTTCCGTTTGCGCGCCTCGTTGTCGGGGGTGCTGCGGAGGATCTCCAGCACTTCGTCGCGCTTCGGAATGTGGCGGCTGGCGGCGAGCATGCGCTCGAATGACGTCCAGTCTTCACCCAGGTTGTCGGTTCGGAACCACTCCTCCGAAAGACCCGTTTGGTCCCCGATGAGTCGGACCAGGGCATCGGCGCGCCGTTGTCCCAGGCTCCGGTTCCAGCCGGCGGGACCTTCGGGTGAGGCGCTGCCTCCGATCCAGACAAAGGTAAGCCGATATACCGGGTCGTGCCGGATTTCGTCGAGCAGCCCGAATGCCGGTTCAAGCCGGTCGTTTGGTTGCGGTACATCCCGATTGACGGCGTAATGTACCGGCGTAACGAAGCCGCCGGTGAAATAGATCAGACTGTCGGAAGAGTCTCCCGGGATCCGTGACAGGCTGTCCGGGAAACAGATTTCTGAGGCTTCCGTGAAATCGGCCGTCTGTTGTTGGGCGTGGATAACCGGTGAGCAGAAACCGGCCATCAGCAGAAGTAACAGTTTTTTCATAGGCCAACGATATCTATGAGGTTTGGGGTTTTATGCTGTTCTTGTTCGTTGGGAGGATTTTTGCCTGATTCGGGTATGTATGGAGCGTTTTTGTTCTCTTGTATGAAGATTGTTTTTCTTCGAAGGTAGGTATTTTGGGGAAATAATCCAAGTTGCGGGTTGGATATGTTTATTTTTTGAACGTTTGTGTGATGCTACGAAGACAGCCGTGCGGCACTGTCGTCGCGACTGTCATAAACGATCCGGCGGTTGCAAGTTCTGTGCCATCCGGTTGTTGCATGGGTATGACTGCCGTCAGAACTTGACAACGTGCCTCAAAATGCAGAAAGTGTCTCTCAAGCAACTTCCCGACAATATCTGCATCCGCCTTTTTCTCACTTTTGACATTTTTTCTATTTTTGCAAAATCTATTTTATTTGTGTGCGATTTCCGGGTTTGCCGACGGCTCGTATTGTTTCCGGTGGGAAAAATGCCGGCTTTGATGCGCGTTTTTTCGGATCTCTGGAAAGCAACGAACGGGAACCTCGATGCAATGGAATGGCTGTTGTTGGGGCAGAGCCTTATTCGAGCGAGCATTCCGCTACCGTCATCAAAACATTATTGCCATGAGACAGATCATAAACCATTTCACGGACGATGACCTTTACAAGTTCACCATGTGCTGTGCCGTTATCGACAACTTTCCCAGAGCACGTGTGAAATATGCATTTACGGACAGGGACAATACCGTCTATCCGGCTGGATTCGCACAGGCGCTGGAAGAGCAGATCCTGATGCTGGAGTCGGTCATCATAACCGATGAGGAGATCGACTTCATGAAGCGTCGGTGCAGCTTCATCCCCTCCTGGTTCTATACTTATCTGAAAGGGTTCCGGTTCGACCACCGATGGGTCAGGGTTCGGCAGGATGTGGAGGGTCATTTGCATCTGGATATCGAAGGCTGCTGGTCGGAGACTATTTTGCTGGAGGTGAAGCTCCTTGCCATCATTTCCGAACTCTATTACATGATGACCGGCGCCGACCGTTGTTTCGACTATCAGGCCTATTACGACAAGACCGCCGAAAAGGGCCGGCGGCTGTTGGATGCCGGGTGTGTATTCAGTGATTTCGGGACACGCCGCAGAGCCTCCTACCGGGCGCAGGATACCGCCATATCCGCTTTGAAGAGCTGCCGTGGCGCATCGAGCGGGACCGGCCGCTTCGTCGGCACGAGCAATGTGCACCTGGCGATGAAGTACGACCTGCTGCCGATCGGCACGATGGCGCACGAATTCATCTGCGCCATTGGCGGCATGTACGGTCCGCAGATGGCCAACCACATGGCCATGAACCTGTGGCGCAACACCTTCCGCGGGGCGCTGGGACTCTTCCTCTATGACAGTTTCGGATGGAATATCTTCAGCCTGAATTTTTCCGAGGATTTTGCGAACCAGTTCAAGGGGTTGCGCATCGACAGCGGGGACAATTACGAGCAGCTCATGAGGATTGTCGGGAAATACCGTTCGCTGGGAATCGATCCCCGAACGAAGCAGGTCGTCTTCAGCAACGCCCTCGACACGTCCGCTGCGATTCGGATTCAACAGTATGCCAAAGACTATTGCCAGCCCTCTTTCGGCATAGGCACGCACATAACCAATGATTTCGAGGGAATCCGGCCGCTCAATATCGTGATCAAACTCATTGCCGCCAAGATTACGGAATCGTGGCCCTTCTATAACGAGACGTGCAAGATCAGCGAAGACGAGGGCAAACACACGGGCAATCCGGAAACGATCAGGCGCTTTATGGAGGCCCTGCACATGAACTGACGGGATTGCGGCCGACGGGCATGCCGTGTGCGGTTTTGCGGATCAGACGATGATGTCCAAACACTTGTCGGACGGCAACTGGACCATCTGCCCGAGGCGTATTGATTGAACAGGCCGTTTGTCGCTGATCTCCTGTTTGTGGCGGAACGAGGATCGGTTATAAATTGCGGCTGCGGGCCAAAAGCAAAATCCCAAACGACTGTTGAAGCCTTTTGGGATTTCTTTTGCTGGTACCCGGAGCCGGGATCGAACCGGCACGGCCATTGCTGGCCACAGGATTTTAAGTCCGGCGTGTCTACCTATTCCACCATCCGAGCAGCCGTCTTCGGAAAAAGACGGGACAAAAGTAACAAAAATTTACTGATTTACAACGTCCCGTCGATATATGCTATGATTTTATCAGTGTCGCCGGGTGGGGTCCAGAAGATTTCCGGGTCGCGGCGGAACCAGGTGAGCTGCCGTTTGGCGTAGCGGCGCGTGTTTCGTTTGATAAGCTCCACTGCCTCGTCGCGGCTGCATCGTCCGTCGAAGTAGGCGAACAACTCCTTATACCCTACCGTTTGCAGGGCGTTCAGGTGTTTGTAGGGATAGAGCCGACGGGCTTCGACCTCCAGTCCTTCTGCCAGCATTTCGTCCACGCGGCGATCGATTCGCCCGTAGAGTTCGGCACGGGGAACGTCGGTTCCGATTTTAAGGATTCGGAAGTTCCGTTCGCGTCGGGGCTTTGTCCGCTGTTCCGAATAGGGACGTCCGGTTTGCAGACATACCTCCAATGCCCGCACGACACGTGCAGGATTGCTCCGATCGACCTGCGCATAATAAACCGGATCGAGCCGCTTCAACTCTTCGCCCAGCGATTCGAGGCCTTCATTCGCAAGTCGCTGTCGGAGTGTTCTCCGCAATTCCGGGTCGGCTTCCGGCAGGTCGTCCATCCCCTCGCAAAGAGCCTTCACATACAATCCCGATCCTCCGACCGCGATTACCGTATCGTGCCGTACGAACAGTTGCCGAAGCAGTTCGAGCGCCTGCACTTCGTATTGCCCACAGTTGAAGTCCTGCTGTATGTCGAGTGTGGCAATAAAATGGTGTTCAATGGCTTTTAATTGTTCATTCGTGGGCTGTGCTGTACCGATCGGCATTCCCCTATACACTTGCCGGGAATCGGTCGAAAGGATCGGCGCCCGGTAATGCTTTGCCAGGCGAATGCTCAGATCCGTTTTACCCGACCCCGTTGCGCCGACCAAAACGACGAGCCGCTTGTCAGTCATCGTCGCTGTAATTGTCGTCGCCTTCGAACGAACTGAAGTCGCCCATCATCTCCTCGAAAATAGAGCCTTCCGACTCATTGGCGTCGGGATCGAACTGATCGGGAGCCGGGGCGTGCTCGAAAGCTACGCGCGGATATTCCATCCCTTGCTCCGGCTTTTTGGCTTCGGTCAGTTCGAGGTAGTACGCCCGGTCGCCCATGAGGTCGAACTGGTAGATCAGCCGGTCGCGATTGTTGTGAATCAACTGACCGAGCGTTATGTCCGCCATCGGCAGAGGAGCGTCCTCTGAATTATCTCCCATGTCCATCAGCGTGAATTCGCGCAACCGGTTCCACTGCTTGTCGGCCGTGAAGAACGAAGACATCCCCTCTTCATAGCCAAGCGAACGCGTGATGAACTCATGAAACCCGAGCAGCGTCATATCGTACGGCACCTCGTAGTCGCGGACGAAATGGTCGTTTTCATCGCTCAACATTCGGAATTTGAAAACCATTGACATATCTCTTCGTGTTTTGTACATTGTTTGAATAAGCAAAAATAGGGATATTTTCATAAAATATCCCCACTTCGCACAATATTTCCGCCGTTTCGGTGTACTGCCCCGCTCTTATTCCCAGAAGTTGAAGAAATGGTGCACAGGGCCGTGACCCTTGCCGATTTCGTATTCGGCTCCGGCGATGATTGCGGCATTGATGTACTCCTTGGCGCAGACGACCGCTTCGTCCAGAGGCAATCCATGGGCGAGAAAAGCTGCTACGGCCGAGGAGAGCGTGCAGCCCGTACCGTGCGTGTTAGGCGTGTCGAGCCGCATGGAGCGCAGAGGGGTCGCTTTGTCGGTTTCGGCGTTGTAGAATACGTCGATAAGCTCGGTATCGTGCAGGTGTCCGGCTTTGAGCAACACGGAAACTTTGCGTCCGAAGGAGAGTTCGCGTGCTACCTGCGGCAGCTCCTCCTGTCCGGCGATCTTGCGTCCGAGCAGAATCTCCGCTTCGGGGATATTCGGAGTGATGACCCGCACAAACGGTACCAGCTCTTCTTGGAGCGTGGCGATCGCTTCTTCCTGCAGGAGCCGATCGCCGGAGGTGGCGACCATCACCGGATCGAGGACGATGTTGCGGATGTCGTAAGCGGCCAAAGTTTCCCGCACGGCCCGGATAAGTTCCGATGAGTGCAGCATACCGATCTTAACGGCGTCGGCGCCGATGTCATCCAGCACCGACCGGATTTGGCCGGTGACGAAATCCACAGGCACCGGGTGTACGCCCGTGACGCCTACCGTATTTTCATCCACGACGGCTACGATGGCCGACATCCCGTAACAACCGCAGGCCGAGAAGGTTTTCAGGTCGGCCTGAATGCCTGCTCCGCCGCTCGGATCGCTTCCGGCGATGGTCAGGGCGCGTTTGTAGGTTTTCTTTTCCGTGTTCATATGTTCCATTTTTCGAGATTCCAGGCGCTGTCCCAGAACAGCCACTCCATCTTGGTACAGCGCAGGAAGATGTCGGTCATCCGGCGCCGGGTTTCCGGCCCGGTTTTTTCGGCCAGTGCGTCGCAGATTCCGATAGCCTGCGAAGTCGCTTCGGTGAAGGAGGGATCGGCGTAGGTCTCGATCCACTGTGCATAGGGATTCCCACTTCCCTGCTGCCGGGCGATGATCTGCCGCCCGACCTGCTGATAGACCCAGAAGCAGGGAAGCACGGCAGCGGCTTCCACTTCGACCGGGGCTGTGGCCTGGGCTTGCAGTACCGAGGTGTAGAGCAGGCATGTCGGGCTGATCTCTTCGGGAGCCGGTACGTCGCCTTTCAGAAAGGAGCCGTGCAGCGCCTCCTCGACCTCTATGCCGTCCGAAGCGAAGCGGATGAAAGCCGCGATGTGCTCCTTCTCGGTAAGACGGGAAGCGATGTGGGTCAATACCCTGGAGTAATGCGCCAGATACAGCGAATCCTGCCGCAGGTAGAACAGGAACTTGTCGGCGGCCAACGTACCCCGGGCAAGCTCTTCGACGAACGGATGTTCGATGATTTTCAGGTAGGTAGGCCGAGCAACATCCCAGGCCTCTTCGCTCCATTTTTTCATAATGTCGGTTTATTTGCAGGCGGTAACGGCTACGTAATCTCCCTTTTCGTACCCTTCCGACGGCTGCTCTTCCTGCCGGTTCGAGTAGAGCGGGTGCGTGGTGAGGGTCTGGGCGAAGCGGAGATCCCGGAATCCGGCTTTTTCGAGCAGCTCGATCTTCTCGGCCGTCGTGCGCCAGTTGGCGACCCGGACGAATTCGATCGGATAGGGATTCTCGGGATAGGTCCCTGCGAGCAGCGGATGATCCCACGTGCCGAGGGCTTTGGCCAGGTTGTACAGCACACCGTAGGTGCTCTCTTTCGGAACGTCGATCAGGATGATCCGGCCGCCTTCGGGCAGGGCGTCGTAGGCTTTGCGGACGACGCTTTCCAGATCGGTGATGTAGCTGGGGGTACCGTTGAAGAGAATCGTATCGTAGTCGCCGCAGCCGAAATCGGCTTCTTCGGCGGTCGAGATCGTCACCTTCATCCCCCGCTTGCGGGCGATTTCGGCCATTCCTTCCGACGGTTCGATGCCGTCGGTGATCGTGATACCGTACTCTTTGGCCAGAATCGTTTCGAAGAGTCCGCTGCCGCAACCGACCGAGAGCGTCCGCCCCGGATTTTTCAGCACGTGGGCCACCAGATTGATTTCCGAGTAGAGTACGTTGCGGTTTTCGAGGAACCAGGCGTCGTAAGCCGGAGCATATTCGTCAAATCCTTTTCCCATAGGTTCTTTTTGTGTTTTTTGCAGGTTAATAATCTATGATTTGGGTTTGCAGGGTACGCAGGTCGATTGTGAACAGTCGCCCGTCGAGCGGCTCGCCGAAGCCGCAGAGGTATTTGATCGCCTCGGAAGCTTGCAGCGTTCCGATGACGCCCGGCACTGTGCCGAGTACGCCCTGCGTGATCCGGGGACGGGCGCAAAGTGCCTTCCGGTCGGGATAGAGATCGCGGTAACGACGGCCTTTCCGGCCGTTGAAAACGGTCACCTGACCGTAAAACTCCCCGATCGAGCCGTGCACCCAGGGTTTTCGGCAGGCGGCACATAGGTCGTCGAGCAGGTAACGGGTCGGAAAGTTGTCGCAGCAGTCGAGTATCAGGTCGTAACCGTCCAGAATAGGCCGTGCGTTTTCCGGGGTAATTCCTTCCGGCCGGCATTCGAACGCGGTGTGGGACGAGAGCGCCGCGAGCCGCTCCCGGGCCGCAGCGCTCTTGGGCATTCCGATCTGTCGTTCGGTGTAGAGTACCTGCCGTTGGAGGTTGCTCTTGCTCACCGTATCCGCATCGGCCAGTCCGATGCGTCCCACGCCAGCTCCCGTCAGGTAGAGGGCTGCGGCCGAGCCGAGCCCGCCGATGCCGACGATCAGCACCGAAGCCTCTGACAACCTGCGCTGCCCCTGCTCCCCTATTTCCGGCAGCATCGTCTGCCGTGCGTAACGTTCCTCCATCGTCAGTCGAAGATTTTGTCCCAGTCTTTCCAGACGACTTCGTACCCTTCGCGGCGGATGTCGGCTTCGACCTGGGCCGGTGTGCGTTCGTCGCTGACGGAGAACTGTTCGAGGGACTGGGGATAGGTATGGTAGCCGCCCGGATCGGTTTTCGATCCGGCGCTCATCGATGTCGCTCCGAGCGTGGCGATGTGGTTGCGGAACGAGGGTTTTTCACGGGTCGAGAAGGAGATGTCCACGTCGTGATCGAAGATGCGGAAGGCGAAAGTGAGTTGGGCCAGCTCCCGGTCGGTCATCACCACATTCGGCTGAAAATGCCCTTCCGACGGACACATGCGCGGGAAATTGACGCTGTAGCGCGTTTTCCAGTAGTGCTTGCGCAGGTATTGCAGATGCAGGGCCATCATCGTCACGTCTGTGCGCCACTCTTCGAGGCCGATCAGTACGCCCATGCCGATCTTGTGCACCCCGGCCTGCCCCATGCGGTCGAAGC
>ENA-OOXF01002124-OOXF01002124.1-human-gut-metagenome-genome-assembly--contig:-NODE-2124-length-11661-cov-2.690850_pt1 | contig 11661 bp, 15 predicted proteins | sample MGYA00241586_ERZ501341 | MGnify/ENA primary metagenome ERZ501341 (study PRJEB25962, sample SAMEA2042985) | human gut metagenome | biome: human gut; feature: human-associated habitat; material: faeces... | reverse complement strand
ACACAAACGTTAGAGCGCATACCACAACTTTTGGGGGACACCCTAAAAAAATACCGTGCAGACCTCAGCGTCATAGCCACAGAAGCCTGTACGGTATTATATATTTTTGTTAACCCTGCTCTGCCCCGTCCGCAGTAAAGGCAACCGGTGCCTTAGCCTCCAGCTCCTTCGTGCTGCCGTCGGCATTATGCCACAAGGTTTTCTTGTTCAGCGAGCCGTTGGTTACAAGGCCGGTCGCATCAAAAGTGATGCCTGTGCCGCTCTTGAATTCAACAAAACCGGCACTTTCATCCTGCAGGTTGTGCTGCCAGCCGAGAGGACGCAGCTTCGTTGCCTCCGCCAGTGTACCGGTTATAACCCTGCCATTTGTATCAAAGGTCAGCAGATTGTCATTTTTAAAGCGCACAAAGCCGTAGCCGTTATCGCTCAGCTGCAGGATAACGTCATTATCAATCACACCGCTGAGCACAGTGCCGTCCTTGGCAAAGGTCACGGACTTATTGCCCATGTAGCGCACATGACCGTCGGCAGGAATCACCAGACCCGGGCGATACGGATGGTAGAAGAAGCGCGGGGGGAAGAACGGCGCACTCCGCTCCACATAATAGTAATTGCTCGCCAGGCTCTTCCAACCTGCTGGACGCAGATAGGTGGCGCTCGCCAGCACGCCTTCGATTACCTGACCGTCATCGTTGAGCTTTACAACAGTATTCTTCTTGAACTTGATATCGTCCGCTACCGTCCAGCCCTGCGGCACCAGCTTAGTATCCTTGTCTAAGGTTATGGTTTTATCAGCAAGAGCTGTGTTGGCGCCTACAAGCACTAAGGCAGCTAATAGTAAGGCTGTAACTTTACGCATGATAATCACCTCATTTACACTTTCTAAGCATATTATAGCATAGGTTACTAAAAGAAAATATAAAACTATTGTGAATTAAGTGTGGAGGTGATGGGGAGATATTCTTCTATTTACTATTCACCCCTGCTACGCTATAATATAATTAAATAAGCTCATTGAAAGGAGTTGTGCGCCTATGTGTACCAACAAGCATTACTACTGCATGTTCAACGGCATTACAGTCACTACCAGCGACATTATAGATGAAGAATACAAGGAATATATTTGCGTAAGATTTGAACGTCCCAACAATAATAATGGTTTTGATTTCGCTGAAATTATTATGCCTGACAAAAAGTTTATCAAGGCTTTTGGCTTTAGTGAGGACGAGCTTTATTGGATTGAAAGCTTCGCAGCGGATAATCTTTTACTTATGTGGGAAATGGCAAAGGAGAGTAAGCAAATTGCCTAAAATATTAGCAGGTTTCTTAGGGTATGTGTTTTATTTTTGGGCTAATGAAAACATGGAGCCAATACATGTTCATGTTGCTAAAGGTACGCAAACCCCCAATGCTACCAAGTTTTGGATTACCAGTGACGGAGCAGAATTAGCCAATAATAACGGAAAAATTCCGGATAATGAGCTACGCCAAATCAGAAAATATATTTTGCTGAATCGCGAGCGTATTATAGCTCAATGGATCAGTGTTTTTGGCGAAGGCAAAGTAAAAAAATAAGATTAGAATAGTAAGTAGTATTCTCCCCCTCTAAAGGCATTGCCTACAGAGGGGTTTTCTTTATGCTTTATGATGCACTTCATGCTTTGAAATGCAGAAACTTTATGTTTTTAAGAGTTTTTGCACTCAAGTGCAGAAACTTTTTATTTTGAAAAGTTTTTGCAGTGGTCAAGATGGTAAAATCCAAAAGCATATTTTGCATATCTTCAAAAACTATGTTAATATTCTTCACTGTCTTTACTCATGTAAATCCGGTGAGCATCACCAAGTGATATATTTCTCACATTTTTCTTGACTATCTCCTTATTATGTGATATTATTTCAGCATAAGTTAGAAATATATCACATTGGAGGCATTGAAAATGAAGAGTTTCAGATTAACACTCAATCAGAAATATGGCTTGCCAGCATTTTTTATGGAGTCAGCATTATTCTTTTGGCAATATTTGGCAAATCCAGCAACACACTTTTAAGTATTAGTAGCTCGTTATTAAGTTTAACAGCCGCTGTCGGATTTTTACTTACTTTTTTTCTTAAATCTGATATTGATGATGAACGTGCTCTTGATAACCTTCATCGGGCTGGTTTCCGTGCTTTATTTACAATAATTCTTTTAATCAGCATCTTGCAATGTATCGTAGTTTTTTGCCGTATTCCCCTTGATACCGACAACATGTTAAAGCTCATACTTGATATCAGCTTTTTATCTTTTGGGTATTATTTCCTGTACTTTGAACGCAAATAGTGAGGATGATGCAAAATGCCTGTATTAAAAACTAGAATACACGAACTGCGCAAGGAAAGAAAAATGCAGCAAAGCGACCTTGCAGAGCTTGTCGGTGTCAGAAGAGAAACCATCGGCAACCTGGAAAACGGAAAATACAATCCCTCACTCAAGCTGGCAATGGATATCGCCAAGGTGTTTGGCAAGCCGGTGGAATATGTTTTTCAGTTTGAGGAAGAAGAGAAGTAAGGTTATTTTTGGGATTAACAAATACAAACTCCTGTCATAAGTTGGCCAACGCCAGCCTATGGCAGGAGTTTTATTCTTTTGCTATCTGACAACTAAATACCGAAACCGCTTATCGTTTGATTGCTTTTCTATAATCTATTTCACCATTTCTATATTAAAGTATTAACATTAAGCAGAATATTCACTTTTTAATCATAGACTGATACTTATCAAATTCTGTTTTTGCAACACTAATTGCTTTTCTATACAACTCTCGTTGCGGTGACATATCAGTTACATTCACAAGGTGCCCCGTTTTACTAAAAGCCTTTAAATCGGGACTACTAAATACCATGCCATGAGAAGCTGGTCCTGTACGGTCAACCATTAAATAGCCTGTCTGAGGATTAACAAAAAAAGTGTAATAGGTTCCCATATGACTGCCTCCAGATGCACAATATGCAACAGGAACTAATCCCATTGCAGTGTATATTCTCATTGAATATGATGCATCTGGAGTTACTATTCCTGACTCGTTAATAGTCATATCCGCCATAACCCAACCATTATAACTAGAGAATCCCTCATCAGCAGATATACTTGCACTAGAATGAGCTTCTGCTTTATTCATAGATATACCAAGTATTACTACCATCAACAAGAAACTACACAATATTTTTAGCATTAAAACCAACTCCTATTATTCATTGTAGACATCTATTAAATAAGCATACTACATTAATCCACAGAAATAATCAGACTATTTTAATGGACACCAAATCGTTTTTCAAACAAAATTATTTTTAGTCTACTCAGTACCCTCTAACATATCTTTTATAATCATCTACAGCTTCATTTGCTGATGCAATAGCCTCTTGTTTAGCTTCAATAATGCGTTCTATATCATTATCTGCAGCTTCAACATAATTTCTTGCATCTTGAATATAATTTTCTACTTCACTTCTATATCTGGAATCATCATACTGATTACGAGAATAAGGCGCCGTTGGCTTTTTGTAACGATATCTGTCAAAATCAGGATAATCGCTTAAAGGCAAATTACTGTTCCCTATTACATAACCAAAAGCTACAGAAACTGAGCATAGAAGTATAATTAAAGTCAACAAAACAATCTTTTTCAAAATAAATGATTCCTTTCTAAAAAAAGTCTATCTATTGTCTGAAATCTTATCATATACATCGCAAACTTTACTTAAAAGCTCGTATGCAATAGTTTCGGTATCAGCAAGACGTACATCAGGAATAATTTCGTCGATAATAAGCAAGCCGGTATTAACATACTCTTCTGCAATCTTATGAACCTCATCAGTTGAGGTTATAAGATTTTCTTTGTTGTCACGTATAAGCTCCCTTAGTGCCACAGCATCAATATAAGCGAGGTAATCTCTAGGAAATGCACTCGGTCGTACCCAGCCTTTAACCTTTTTGAGTGGTGTACGAAGACCTTTATTAACACCTAAAGCAAGACAAATCATAAAAATATTGCAGTTTCCCTGTTCATTTAAGCCCAAAACATTAAGCTTTTTAATCTTGTTCTCTATTATGGATTCAAGATTATTTATATCTACGTTAAAAGGACTATCTCCAATGTTTTTGTCAAGCATTTCAATTCTCCTTAAACACACAATTATTCTTTAAATACAATCTAGCATAACTTGAAAGTTCCGGCTGTGACAAAACGTCCTTTATTTCATCAGAATACTCGGAAGGTGTTACTTCTAAAATGATTTGTTTTTCGGTGCTGATTTTCAGCAGCACTTCAGCAAAATTCTTTCTGTTAGTATCAGAAACCCTGCCTACCGGTGTGTCTATAAGTAAAAAACTATCATAACCAGATACTTCATGAACAGCCAAGGTGAATGCTAAAGCCAAAAGTTCTGTTTCTGAAGCAGAACAACTGTCAAGACAAGATTTGTTATTATACTTATGATAAAGCTTTAATGAATAATCTTCTGCAAGTTCGACTCTGCCATAGGTATCTTTTTTCCAGATAAGTTCTCCGAAAAGTTTTTCTGTTCGTTCTGCAATACGGTTTCTACCGGTTTCTGCCAAATCATTAATAACCTTGTTAAGAACATCATAAGATTCACTGGCAAATTCCCAGTATTTCTTAGATGATTCTTGTTCTGCTGCTAAATTTAACGCTTTTTTGTATTCGATTTCTAATTTGGCAACTTGATTTTTTACATCTTCAAGCTGACTCGAAAAATTATGTTGCTCTTTTTTCTTCTTTTCTAAAAGGGTTTCATAGTCTTTTCTTTTTTGTATTAATTCAGCTATATTTGCGACTGCATTAGAACCGAATTCTTTTAATTTAACGTCCAATTCGTCAATTTCTTTTGTGATTTCTTCGATTGCATAATTTTTATCTTCAATAGACTTTAACAATGTATTTTTACGAGAAGTGAAATCATTGATATCTAAAGAATTTCTTATTAATGGAGCAAGTTCAGCAATTTTCTTCATAGAGGAATTGCCTTTAATTTTTTCCAGTAAGAATTTCAATACTTGGAGTTTGGTTTTGTCTAATTTCTGTTTGCAAAGCTTACATTCACAATTAGCAATGCTTTCTTCAATATCAGTATCACGAAGATCAGTGAAAGCATCGTCTTCTTCCTGTCTATTGTTTATGTACTCTGTTACAGATTTATTATTATGATAAAGTAAAATATTGATTATTGAATCTCTAATAAATCTATCTCGTTCAGAATACAATCTGCTTAAGTCTTCCTCATATGACTGTAAAAGTTTCTTTTTATCATTATAGTTGTTGTTGTAAACCGAAATAAACTCTTGCCCATTTATATCAGAATTAATTATTGCCAATTCTTTTTCTGCTTTCTTTAATTCAGAGACAGTTTGATCAAGTTTTAATTTTAATGCTTCACGATTTTCTTTAGCAGAATTCAGTTCTGTTTCTTTATCCGAGAGCTTAGGATCTTTTTTCAAGTATTCATTCTTGTAATAGTCCTTTGTAGATTTCAAATGTTTCTTGACTGTATCAAGGATATTGATTTGAGCAATTGTATAAACATTATCTCTAACATTTCTGCGTTTGCTATCACGGAAGTAAGTTAAAAGCTGTTCACCATCGAAGTAAAAATATTCCCTGATATCTTTAGGTAAAACCGTTTGTAATTTCGTATATATATCATCTTCCTGCAAAAACTCAGTATTACCAAACGAAGTTAATCTGCTACATGTTCTTTTCTCCTGGCCGAAAGGAACTCCATTATCTACTTTAAAAGACTGTTCGCGAGTAAATGTATATTTTTCACCATCAATATCCAGTTCTACAATTACTTTAACTAAGCAAAAACTTGCGCCTGTTTCTTTTAATTCTTGCATAACCTCAATGTTATATAAAGGCAGGCTGTTGGAATCGTCTTTCGTTTCGTGAATGTCATCACGTTGAAAGATTCCGGATTTATGAGGTTCGTCACCATAGAGACACCAGTTAATGGCATTAAGAAAATTGGTCTTTCCTACGCCGTTAGAAGCTTCTAAGATATGGATATCATAGCTGCCATTTTTCGGAAAAGTCAGCTCTAAATCCTTATATTGTCTGAAATTATGTGTTTTAACAGATATGAGTCGCATAAATTTACTCCCCTTTATCTACAGCGTTTTCAACGAGTTTTCTGTATTGCTTTGAATACTGTCCACCTTCTGTTTCGTGCTTTATAATATCAAGCAAGAATTTGGCAATCTGTTTGTTCCCATTACTATATTTTTCAACCTTATCTTTTATAGCAGGATTCATTTTCATAATTTGCTTTCCTCCAAAACCTTGTAAACCTTTGTCAATACGGTAACACTATTAGCTGCATCCTGTGACAAGTCTTTTACCCTAACCATTTCTTTTTCAAAAATCCGTCGTTCGACAGCAGCAAGTTTGTCATCACCAAGCCTATAATAATCAGGTTCTAAAATCATATCATAGATACGGGCAGAATACTTATTGGGTGCCTGACGGATAATACGGCCTATACGCTGCACATATTCTCTGGGATTAGTGCTGGAAGCCATAATAATAGCTGTGTCGGCTGAAGGAATGTCTATGCCTTCGTCTAAACATTTTATGGCGACAAGCACCTGATAATCCTTAGACTTGAATTTACTTATAATATAATCACGTTCTGAAAGCCCACCATATTTTGCCATAGGTGCAGTGCCTTGCTCCTGCGTAAACTTAGTTGTTGATATCCCGCGCTTTCCTAGTGTTTGGACAACATTGTCAATCTGGGCATCAGAAACAAATATAATCATATTGCTTATGTCGTTGCCAAGGTTATCAAGGATTCTTTCGAGCTCGTCGTACTTGGCAACAGCATTTTTCTCAATATCCGCACGTTTAAATCTTAACATCTGCAGATATGTATCTTTATCATCCATGTAACGCTTAGACTTAATAATTTTCTCTGTAAGCTTTTTATATTCTTCGATTTCATTATCTGTAAGAGAAACAAAGCATGGCTCATAATCAAACTTAACCAGAAAATTCTTTTTAGTTATAGGATTAATTTCTGTTAAAGCATCATGAATTGTAAATTCAAAAGACTTGCCGCCAAAATACTCCTCAATAAGTTTACTGCCAGCATCATCAAACCAACGTTGCGGAGTTGCACTTAAGCCAAGTCTATAAGTATATTCATCAATAAGACCATTTCTGGTTTTATCAGCACCCATACCGTGAACTTCATCACCTATCAAGAATTTAGTAACACTACTGAATTTCTGAGATGTAATGATCTCAAGAAATTTAGCTGATGAACAAATCTGGTGCGTAGTATATACGACCAGATGCTTATACTGCCCTAGTTTAAGCTTCAGCATCTCTCGATTGAATATGGTCTGCCAGTTTTTCACATTGCCATTTAATGATATACTGTGCGTTATATCAATATCCAAAGAATCAATATCTCGTTTCCACTGGTCAGATAAAGTAACCTGCGGGCAGGCTATTATTACCAAAAGATGCTTAGTATCCTTTAATGCTTTATCAAGACAACCGATAGCAGTCCTCGTCTTACCTGTACCAGTAGCCATCTGCAAGAGCAATGAGCGATTATTTTCTTGCCACATATCCACCGCATTCTTTTGATAATAGAACAACTCGAGTTTCTGTTTTGGCTTTGGTTTATCAGTTACAGTAGAAAAATATTTTTTAGTTGCTATATGTTCAGGTTTAAAATCTTTACTTTCAACTATCAGCTTTTCCTTTATTGCCTCTGGTATATCTTTAACCTCAACATCAAAACGCCGGCCTTCCCAAAAGCTGTCAAAACGTTCTTTATCAGCTTCTATATAAGGCAATGCACCTTGCCAACTACAAAACACTTTAAATTCCTCAGTATTAGCCATCCATCCGCTGGCAGATTCATTATTGGAGCCACTAAAAGAAAGTGCATTCCCAGCTTGGTCATACAACACCCCTACTTTCTGATGCATTATTCCCAAACGTTCAATTTCATCACTGTTGCATACCCCAGAATTATTGCGAACAACAGCAATTTTTATTGTCAAAAGATTATTAGCAATCATCCATCCCAAGGCTTTAACATGATCAAGTTCAAATTTATCAGTTATATCCTCATATGAATGAATAAAATTCTTATAGATTACCGAATCCAAGCTATCAATAGAACCTTTCATTGCTTCAACATCAGAACTGCTTAACCTGGGACAAGTTACAAGGCGCATTGTTCCACCATTTTCAATAAAGGCCTCCATACCTCTTGCAGCTATAGCCAAAGTACTTGATGAAAAAAATCCGGCAATACGGTCATATCTGTTTGCTGTAGATAATACAGGAATATAAAAGTCCCTTAAGACATTATCTTTACCGGAATCGTATGATATTTTTAAAGAAAGATTGCTAAAATCCTTTAACATACACAATCACACCCATTTAATATTAATGTCGTAATTAACCTTGTTAATAGAAAGTGAAACCAAAGCTTCAATCAATATTTTTACGTTACTGAGCCTTCTTCTGACTGTAGAATCAGATAAACTTAATGCCATAATTTCAGATACATTTACGAATTCCGTCTTAGCTTTAATCAAAACATGCCTAACTAATGGTATACGAAGATATAACAATGGCTTCAGCTTTTTTACAACAGGGATAGGCAGTTCCATATATAATTTACCTAAGGGTGTTACATCAAAAGGCTTCTTTTTCTTAGTTAATCCCATAAGCATAGCAGTTTTATAATGATTTTCACCGTATTTCGTCTGAGCACCAACCTTGCTATCCTTGTAAAAGAGATAACCAATTAAAGCATATGTACATTTATCTCCTGCATTTGCTTCGACATAAGGCAAAAGAGGCTCTATTGCATTTATATCACTGAATTGAGGGATATTAGTTGAATTGATTAAGGGCAACATGTCAGTGCCATCATCAAGAATATCAATAATTTCATCAATAGAATAATGTTGAAGGGCAGTTAAAAGCTTGTTTCCTACGCCAAGAAACTCTTCTTCACTATGATTGCTCAAAATATCATCATCATAAGACGAATAAAACAATCTGATTACATCCGAAATATCATATGTTTCGTTATTCAATAAATCTATATAATCCATTTCGCACCACCATTATTCAGGCCAAACATATCTGACATCAAAAAATTTTGCTGCTATTTTAGGATATTCTGCTTCAAATTCAGTCATAGACCTCATTGCAGAACACATAGTCCCTTCAGTTTTGTGAAGAGCCTGATTCGCAACACAGAATTCTCTAAATGTCATCTTTTTAACTATATTAGCCTGATTACACCATCTGGCAATCGTTACATAAAGAGCACGATATTTAGAATCCTTCCACGGAGCATTATCCTTACTCTGGTATCGCATTATATAAGGCAGGCAGCCATAACGAAGCAATAGCTCAATACGAATAAAAGCTCCTTCGATATCTTTATAATCTGTACTTTCATAGCCAACAAGAACATAAAAACGTATTCCTTTACGCTTTCTATATTTTTTAAGAATCTCAAGTTTTTGATGAATAAGATCATAATCACTCAAGTTATCAAAAGCAAATGTAAAGTCACCATCATACCTCAGGCTAAACAACAATTTGCTTTTCTCATCCGTTAAAAGACGTTCATCAAGACCCTGCTTAAACTTAAAAGATTTTTTTGTTTCTGAAAGCTCCTCTATCAACTCACTGAATTTAGGATAACCTAAAACATTATCATCAAGAAGACATATTTTTTTTCGTGTATTATCCAAAAACTCCTTCAACGGACTATGTTGAAAAACATGGTCATATTTTTGATTAACACAAAAAGGACATTTTCTAAAACAACCACGAGTCAAAAAACCAATGGAATACTCGAGATACTCCTTGAACTGCACAAGATATCTTGTTTTATTAAAAACTTTGCCTTCAGATTCCGCCTTTTTACGCGCATTTTCTACCTGCTCAGCAATCCAAGAATCGTACAAATGATAATCAGGCATATAATGCTCTATTTCATCCGGCAAATTCGGAGCTTTATCGAAGAAAAAGCCAGTACCACCCAAATGAATTTTCTCAGTTTCTACAATTCCTTCAGGAAATGGGGTGTCAGTAAAAACTTTAGCAATATAAACGGCTTCATAGTCTTCTAGATTCTCATAGTCAAGTTTTAATACAGGATTTTTTCCTTCAACCTCTTTAAGATAATTCGACAGCTTCATGCAGACAAGATTGGGAAATCTATGCTTTTGTCTGCCAATAAGGTCTGCATCAATAATAGCAATCTGAGTTGCTCTTTTTTCCCGTTCTGCTTCGTTATCTGAAAACGTCAAAGCTATTTGTGAATCTATTTTTTCAATAGGCATACACTAAATCCATCCTTACACAAAATTAATCATCACTATTAGGAAAGTTGTATTTCCGATCATCATTCTTCAAATATAACGATAAGGCTTTTTCTACAACTACTGTTTTAGGTATTCCTGTTACTGTAGAATACTCACACAATTTTTCGTATATGTTCTTTTCCAGCTTAAATGATGCTGCAACATGTTCTTTACGTTGACGAACCATTCTTTTCTCCTTTCAAACAGTAAAAAATAGCTCTATATTCTTTCTTTTTATATATTATACACCTAAAGAAATTTTGAAATCAATACTTTTCAATACTAATACATACCATAATTTAAACAAACTAATTATAGACTATTTTTATGCTGCTCTTTATTTTATAAACGTGAAGCTAACAACTTTTAATGATACCTCCGAAAGAATTTAGTTAATTTTCTGATTTTTACTAGCAATTATGGTTGTGCTATGGTATACTTACAGTATAAATTACCGAACATTATTAGAGTCCAAATGGATACAAAACGGTTCCCCCAGAGAGTAAAAACTTAAAGGAGTGAAAACAACTGATGAACCTTAGAAATAACATGAAGCAATTATATAAAACTTTTGGCAGCGACTATGACCAAAACTTCCAGAAAACAAAAGATGCCCTAAAGCAACTCAGAAAAGAAAACAACATCAGAGAAGGAAAACTTATAATGATGGAATGCATAACAGCCCTCATAGAACTCAAACAAAAATACCGGCAAACAATCGAAACCGAAGAACAGATTCACCAGAAAATATCTGCCAGGAACGCTTTGGGAACGCTCTCCTACTCTGAATACCGCATCATCCTGCACATTCTAGATGAACTCAACAACCAGGACGAGACAATCATCGTAGCATCACAAATGGCGGACAAGATTGGCATCACCCGAAGCGTCGCAGTCAATGCCCTCAAAAAACTTCAGAGTGGCAAAGTTTTCGAAACCAAATCCAAGGGTGCAAAGGGTACTTTGATTAAGCTTATTAATCCAGCCATCTACAAAGAAGTTGAACACCTTAAAATTATTCACTCCTGGAAAATTTAATAGCTTCCACTACCCCACAGCCCTCCCAAAATCCCCTCCGCAAACCCTTCAGGTTTGACAAAAAACAAGATAAAACGTATAATAAACATAAAGAGACAACTGGTTGTGGAAAGCCGGTTCTCCTCAAAGATTTATAGTCAGAAAGAAACCGTCTTACCGCTTTGATATGTACCCAGTTTTCTGGACACCGCTAAAAATTTGAATAATTATATTTA
>ENA-OOXF01002123-OOXF01002123.1-human-gut-metagenome-genome-assembly--contig:-NODE-2123-length-11661-cov-2.881527_pt1 | contig 11661 bp, 10 predicted proteins | sample MGYA00241586_ERZ501341 | MGnify/ENA primary metagenome ERZ501341 (study PRJEB25962, sample SAMEA2042985) | human gut metagenome | biome: human gut; feature: human-associated habitat; material: faeces... | reverse complement strand
GGCCGCATTATCCGGGTGGGCCTGCCCACCGGCATCCAGAACATGGTCATCTCCTTTTCCAACGTGCTGGTGCAGGCCAGCGTGAACAGCTACGGTGCCGCCGCCATGGCCGGGTTTGCCGCCTACATGAAGATCGACGGCTTTAACATCCTGCCGGTGAGCAGCATCAGCATGGCCGCCACCACCTTTGTGGGCCAGAACTACGGCGCGGGCCGGCTGGACCGGGTAAAAAAAGGCACCTGGGTCACCCTGGCCATGGGCCTCGTGTACACGCTGGCCACCGGTGCCTTGCTGCTGCTCGGGCAGGACGTCATCATGCACCTGTTCACCAATGACGAGACCGTGGTGTTCTTCGGCGAAGCCGCCATGCACTGGTTCTGCCCCTTCTATTTCCTGCTCAGCATCCTGCACGGGCTGGCCGGTGCGGTGCGCGGCACCGGTGCCAGCGTACCGCCCATGGTGGTACTGCTGGTGTCCTTGTGCCTGTTCCGCATCGTGTGGATCCAGTGGGTGCTGCCCCTCTTCTCCGGCATCGAAGGGGTGTTCATCCTGTACCCGGTGTCTTGGGCACTGGGTGCCGGGCTCATGATCCTCTACGCCTGGAAGGGCAAGTGGATGGAATATCACGCATGAAAAAAGCTCCCCTGACCTGTGGTCAGGGGAGCTTTTTGGTCACAGCTTCTCAAACAGCAAGAACCGGAATGCGATGTCGGTGGTCAGCTCCGGCAGGGCGGCCAGACGGGCCGCACCGTCGGGGGGCGTTTTCCAGTAATAGGGGGTCATGGCGAACAGCGCTTCCAGCTGGTCGTGGGGCACCGTGATGGTGCCCTGTACTTCCCGCTCGCCGATGGCCCGGAAGCCCGGGTAGGCAACTTCCTGCACCGGGTTCTTGTAGGGCGTGTCGTAGAGGACAGCCTTCATCTGGTAGAGGTGCTCCGCACCGGGCACAACATAGATCATCCGTCCGCCCGGGCGCAGCACGCGCCGGAACTCTTCCTGCGCAAAGGGCGAGAAGCAGTTGAGCAGCAGGTCGGCCCATCCGGTGCGGACAGGCTGGGCAAAGCTGGATGCCACCGCGTATTTTGCGGCAGGCAGTGCCTTTGCGGCCAGACGCACCGCAGGCTTTGCGATATCAAAACCCGCCAGCTGCACCCGGCGGCCTTTTTCGGCAAGCGCCTGCGCGATGCAGCGGTCGTACCAGCCCTCGCCGCAGCCCGCATCCAGCAGGTGGAGCGGTGCATCTGCCCCGGCGGAAGTGCCGTACGCAAGGCACAGCTCCCCCAGCGCCCGGCCGAAGATGCCGTAATACCCGGCGTTCAGGAAGGCACGGCGGGCGGCGACCATCTCTTTGCTGTCGCCCGGGACCTTGGTGCGCATACTCTGCACCGGCAGCAGGTGCCAGTACCCCTCTTTCGCCCGGTCAAAGCTGTGGTTCCTGCCGCATTTCAGGGCAGTGTCCCCGGTCAGGGGTTCGCCGCAGAGCGGGCACTGCCAGGGGGCAAACGGCTCAGGTTTCATCGGTGTGATCCTCGATGGGTGCGGTGGCACCGCCGTGGGCGGTCATATACTCTTCAAAGTTGGTGAACTTCTGCTGGGGCGGGCGGCGGCTGATCAGCATTAGGCCTGGGTCCTCGTCCCGTGCGGGGGCGGTGTTCCGGCTGCGGCCGCGGGGTGCCTCGCTCTTGGCGGGGCGGTCCGGGCGGCTGCTCTGCACTGCATTGCGATTATTGCGGCTGCCCTGCTGGCTCTGGCTGTTCTGGGCCGGGCGGGCATTGCGCGCATTCCGCTCTGCCCGCTGCTCGGTGCGCGGATCATTGCGGTCGGTGCGCTGCTCGGCACGGGCAGGCTGACCGCCGCGCTGACGCTGGCCGTTCTGGGCCGGAGCAGTCTGCTTTGCAGCAGGCTGCGCAGCCGGAGCCTTTTTGAGCGGGCGCAGAGGAGTAGCCTCCGGGGCGCTCACAAAGTGGGGGTCGAATTTAGGCTGGGCGTTGCTGCCGCGGTTGGCCGGCTGCGGGGCATTGCCCTCGCGGCGGGTGCGGCTGTTATTGGAGCGGCGGTTCTCACTGCGACCGCCGGAAGTGCGCTTCTGGTTTTCCTCCATGGATGTTCCTTCTTTCGGTTCGGTATTCTTGGGGCTGGGCTGTTTTGCAGCCGCTTTTTCCTTCTTGGGGGCAGCGGGCTTTTCGGCCTTGGCTGCCTTTTCTGCTTTGGCAGGCTTCTCTGCCTTCACGGGCTGCTCCGGCTGCTCTGCTTCCGCTTTGGGCTTTTTGCCCCGCACCGGGGGTGCAGCCTTGACAGGGGCAGGCACGCCGTCCCAGGGATGGCCGGAGACAACCGGGATCTGGCGGCGGTTCAGCTTTTCGATCCCGGCCAGATATTCCTTTTCCTCCGGGGCGCAGAAGCTGACGGCAGTGCCGTCGGCACCGGCACGGGCCGTGCGGCCAATGCGGTGGACATAGGTCTCGGGCACCTCGGGCAGATCGTAGTTAAACACATGGGACAGCTCGCTGATGTCAATGCCGCGGGCGGCGATATCGGTCGCCACCAGCACCCGGGTCTTGCCCGCCTTGAAATCCTCCAGCGCCGTCACGCGGGCGGTCTGGCTCTTGTTGCCGTGGATGGCGGCAGCGGGGATGCCCTGCTTGTTCAGATCTTTTGCAATTTTATCGGCCCCGTGCTTGGTGCGGCTGAACACCAGCGCGTTCACCACCTCAGGCTTCAGGTTCTTGATAAGCCAGGGCAGCAGGAACTTCTTGTTGCCCTTCTCCACAAAATACAGGCTCTGCTGGATGCGGTCCACCGTGCTGGACACCGGGTCTACCTTGATAAAGGCCGGGTCATGCAGGATGCCTGCGGCCAGCTGCTCGATCTCCTTGGGCATGGTGGCGCTGAACATCAGGTTCTGGCGCTGCCTGGGCAGCTTGGCGATCACCTTTTTCACGTCGTGGACAAAGCCCATATCCAGCATCCGGTCGGCTTCGTCCAGAACAAAGATCTCAATGTTGGAGAGGTCCAGCAGCCCCTGCCCCACCAGGTCGTTCAAGCGGCCCGGGCAGGCAATGAGGATATCCACGCCCTTTTTCAGGGCTGCGACCTGCGGAGCCTGACCCACACCGCCAAAGATGACGGTGCTGCGCAGGGTCAGATACTTGCCGTAGGCTTCAAAGCTCTCGCCGATCTGCAAAGCCAGCTCCCGGGTAGGAGTCAGGATCAGGGCACGGATGGCACCCTTTTTGCGGGGCGCGCTGGCAGTCAGGCGGTCGAGCATGGGCAGCGCAAAGGCAGCCGTCTTGCCGGTACCCGTCTGGGCGCAGCCCATCAAGTCCCTCCCGGCCAGCACCGGCGGAATGGCCGCCGCCTGAATGGGCGAGGGGGATTCATAGCCCGCCTGTGCCACAGCACGCAGCACAGGCGCGGAAAGATTCAGTTCGTTAAATGTCATTCTTCACCTAAAATGTTTCTGCATTCCATATAATAGCGCTTTTCCTCTGCGTGCCCCATGCTGAAGGTCTTGCGGGGCAGCACACCGCCCATAACGATGCCCTTGAACAGGTCGCTCTTCTCAAAGGGCGGCATCAGGAAAGCCACACCCCCCTGCCTGCACAGGGCGCGGACAGCGGGCTCATCGTGGACATAATCCACCCGGGCCTCGATGTGGCGGGCCATGAAATACTCAATGAATGCGTCAATGGTGCCCACGGTCAGCGGGGCAACGGGATGTTCAAAGCTGAGCACATTGGCCACATGGGGGCCTGCCAGCGTAAAGGACTGCTGTTTTGCATCGCCGAAGCAGATGCCTGCCGCGTGGGAATCGCTCCACGCGATGAGGGCCAGCAGCACGGCACCGCAGTCCACATTGAAAAGGACACGGTGGATGGGCTCGATCTCAATGGCCGGAGAGTGGACATTGCAGACCTCAGCCAGGCACCAGCGGGCCGGGTGGGTCAGCTGCTGCTCCGGGGTCAGGGTCTTTTTCAGTTCCTCCCAGCAGGCCTTGGCGGAAGCCAGCGAATGGTTGCCGTCGCCCACGGCCAGCGTCAGGGGCGCGCCGCCCTTTGCCTGGGGATACCGGGCATCAAAGGCCTCCTGGCTGCCCAGAGCGTTCAGGGCGCTGTCGATCTGTGCCAGCAGGGCTGGATCTTCCACTGCCCAGCCGGCAATGTGGCCGCCGTTCAGCATCAGGTCGCCTTCGTAGACCTTGCGCAGCTGCTCCTTCTTTTCGCCGATGGGCTCGATGAGGGTGCAGCCGGGGTCATCGGCCAGCATCATAATATGGGGCGTTTCCAGCCTTGCCCCCCGGCGCACCGCCATGCGGGGCGGGATGCGGCTTTCCACGGTGTGCTCACTGGGGCGGATGGCAGGCACCGCGCCCTCGGCATAGCTGTATGCCTCCAGGTCGATCCTGCCCACAAGGCCCTGCCGCACCCGGCCGCTCTGCTCGGTGCGCTCCACATAAATGAAGCCGTCCACCGCGCGGGTCAGCACGTTCCGGGTGTAATCGTCCATGGCCGCATGGATGGCGCTGATCCTTGCATCCACGTCATCCTCTTCCAGATAGACCTCCGGCAGGATCAGGTCCAGTGTGCTGGGGCCGCCTGCGGCGGCCTGCGCAGCCTTTTCCCAATAGGAGCGGTCGCTGGTGAACTGATCGCAGGCCACACAGCCCCACTGCCCCACCGGGATCTGTTCCGACGGCAGCAGGATGTGTGCCGGGGAAAAACAGGGTGTTTTGTTCATAATACTTCCCTCCCTCTCACAAAAACGCAGGGATCACTCAAAATAGCTGGCGGCATCGTCCCGGATGACCACATGCTCCACACCTGCCTCGGTCAGGGAGAGGGTCAGCTCCTCCCGGGCCGCTGCATCCAGCGTAGAGGAGGACGGGACCTTCACCAGCAGGTTCTTCACGCCCAGTTGGGCCGCAGGGGCTCCCAGCTGGCTGGAGGAGCCGGTCACCTCGGCCAGCGAATAACCGTACCAGAGCGTCACCGTATCTCCGAAGCGGGCCCGCCAGGCGGCGATATCCGCAGTCAGCTGCCCGGCACGATCTACACCGTTGGTGGCACCATAATCCTGTTTGGCGCTGGTGGACGAGGGGAACTGGACATTTTCCAGCAGCACCTGATCAAACCCGGCGGCGTGCACCTCGGCGATCAGATCACCGATATACTGCACGGTCTCAGCAGCGTAGGGGTTCAGCCAGGGGTTGCCTCCGGCGGAAGCCTTGTTGTCCAGCCAGAGGTACTCCTGCCCCTGATACCGGATGGCCAGAGCGTGGTCGGCCCGGGCACCGGCAGGGTCACGGAAGGCAGTCAGCGCAGCCACCGGCACCAGCCCCTCCTCCTTGAAGATGGATGCCACACTCGTCAGCTCGACCTGCGTGGGGGCCGCGTTGGCGGCACCCACCGCCGTCTGGGAGGCGTAATACACCTGCCCGGCGGTGTCCTTCAGGGTCAGGATGGCATAGGTCATGCCCTGTGCCTTGAGCTGCCGGGCGGCGGAGCGGATGGCGGCCTCGTCGGTCAGGGTGGTCACATCCACCTCTGCCCACAGGCCCGTCACAATATCAGTGCCCTTGACCTCTGGCTCCGGCTCTTTTTCCGGCACCGAGGAAGCTGCCGGTTCGCTGGCAGCGGTGCTCTGCGCCCCGGAGGATGCACTCTCGCTGACGGCACTGGATGCGGAAAGGTCACGATCCCGCACCACGGTATACCAGGTGTGGGTGGCCCAGTCCAGCACATGGGGCGCGGCCACCCAGGCCGCTGCCAGCACGGCCACCACCAGCACCGCAATGCCGATGCCCTTTTTCAGCCGCATCTCACGGGTGTAAAAGCTGCGCCGGTAGCGCTTGACCTTCTGGCGTTTGGGATATCTTGCCATAATCAACCACCCTCCTTGGGGTCAACTTACAGGATCACGGAATGGCCGGTAAAGCCGTAGATGGCCAGCGCCAGCACACCGATATAGATCAGGGTGATGGGCAGGCCGCGGAATGCTTCGGGGATGGCCTTGCTGCGCAGGCGGTTGCCCGCCTCGGTCACCAGCATCACAGCCAGCAGATAGCCCAGGCCGCTGCCCAGGCCAAAGCCGATGGACTGCGCCAGCGTAAAGCTCTGGGTACGTTCCACCAGCACGGTGCCCAGCACGCCGCTGTTCACGGCGGCAATGGGCAGGATGCGGATGAGCAGGCCGCTGCGGGGGCCCTTGACCGCCCGCAGGATGGCGTGCTCAAAGATGCAGACCACCGCCACACAGGCCAGGTAGAGCAGCGGGCGGAGCTGGGCACGGTAGGGCAAATCCACGATCTGGCTGCCCGCAAAATACGCCAGCGGAGCCACCAGCGTCTGGGTAACACAGAGCAGCAGGGCAAACCACCAGCTGCTGGTGCGCTCGTCACCCACCAGCTGGATCAGGCGCGACACGCCCAGACCACGGGTAAAGATGGCGTTCTGGGCAAACAGGGCCAGCACGGCGTAGGCAAAGGCCACGCCGATGGTATTCATCACAGCACTCACTGATCCTGCACCTCCTTCCGGGGGTGCGCAGCCAGAGTGCCGCGCGCCTCAGTTTTCAGGTATTCCTTGTGTTTGCGGGCCAGCGCGCGCCAGACGGCACACACCACGCCCAGCACGATGAAACCGCCTGCCGGCATGGATGCCATGGGCAGGACAGAGCGGCTGAGCTGGATCCCAAACACACTGCCCAGCGCCAGCCACTCCCGCAGGCAGCCCACGATGAACAGGATGAGCGCGTAGCCCACCGTGATGCGCAGACCCTTGGAGACGGCCTTGTGCATGGTTTCCTGCACACGGCCAAAGCGGTAGGTCAGCAGGGGCTCCACCACCAGCATGGGCAGGTAGATACCCAGCATCAGCAGGTCGGTGCCGAACACAGCGTTCAGGATGGGATAAGCAGCAAGGTAGACCACCGCCGCACTGCCGCTGTACACCAGCGCCCGGGGCAGCAGCTTTTTCTCCAGCTCTTCCGGGGCGGGCTGCTCGTCCCGCAGGGGGAACAGGCGGCTGACCAGGCAGGCCAGCATCCGGGAAGGCGTGAGCAGCAGGGCCACAGCCACGGCCAGCATCAAAGCATTTTTGCCCGTGGTGGCAAGCACCACCAGCGGAGCCAGACCCATGCCCTGCATGACAACGGGGTTGTTTTTGAACACCCGGTCATGGTGGGCAAACTTCTCCGGATCGCGGGTGATCAGTTCTGCAATGGAACGTTTCATTCAGCGCCCTCCTTTCCGGCCGCAGGGCGGTGCATCAGCTGATACAGGCGGCTCTCGGTGCGGTCCATCCAGCCGGAAATGCTGTTGACCGTGAGCAGGGCAAAGCAGACACCTGTCTCGTACACGCCGTAATACCGGAAGCCCATGGTGATCGCACCCACCAGCACACCGTACAGGATGCGGCCCAGACGGTGGTGGGCGCAGGTGTAGGGCTCGTTGAGCAGGAACACCGCGCTGAACAGCATGGCACCGGTCAGCAGCTCGTCCCGCACGCACTGCAGGCGCAGGGCGATGTCCACGCCGTTTACTCCCACCTGACGGGGAAAGAGGAAGGCGATGAGGGCACAGGTGACCACAAAGCTGACAGAAGCGCTCAGACGGACATCCTTCTGCAGCCAGAGGAAAAGCCCGCAGGCCAGAAGGATGAGGGCGGCACCGGTGCCCATGGGGGCGGCGTACTCGCCCAGCACCAGCGAAATTGCGCCGATGTTCAGGCTGCCGCCGCTGCGCAGGGTATCCGAGATGGTGCTGGACACCGGCACGCCGGTGGCATCCCACAGGGGGATGTTGGTATAGGGCTGGGGGTAGCGGAACACCTGCTCCGGCCAGGACACCGCCGCCACGGCGTAACCCACAGCAGCGGGGTTGAAGGGATAGCTGCCGTAGCCGCCAAACACCTCCTTGCCGATGAGGACACCGGCCAGCACCGCCATAATGACCACATACCAGTCCACCGTGGCGGGCATGAGCAGGGCGATGATGAGGGCAAAGCTCTCGTTGGAGAAATCCCCGGCCCGATACACGCGGCGGCGCAGCAGGGAGACCAGGCGGTCACACAGATTGCCGGTGAGCAGCGCCGCGCCGCAGAGCAGCAGGGGCCGCAGACCGTACAGGAAGCAGGCCATGCAGAGCAGCGGGATGGTCATAAAGCAGACGTGCAGATAGTACCGCCCCGTCTTTGCAAGCTCCTGCTCCTGCTGCTGGATCAAACGTTCATCCATGGTAAGGCACCTCTCACAGGGCGGCCAGACGGCGCACTGCCGCAGCCGGGTCGGCTGCGCCGAACACGGCACTGCCCGCCACCAGAATATCGGCACCCGCCTCCACACACAGGGGGGCGGTGGTGTCATCCACGCCGCCATCCACTTCCAGCAGGTAGCGGGCGCTCCGCTTTGCCCGCTCTTCCTTGAGCCAGCGCAGCTTTTCCAGCGCCGAGGGCATGAACTTCTGCCCGCCGAAGCCGGGCTCCACGCTCATCACCAGCACCAGATCCAGCTGGTCGAGATACGGGGCCAGCGCTTCCGGCGCAGTACCGGGCTTGATGGTCAGGCCCACCTTGCAGCCCAGTGCCTTGACCGCATCAATGGTCTGCTGGATGTCGTCCTCGCACTCGAGGTGGAAGTTGTACAGGCTGGCACCCGCCTTGATGAAAGGCTCTGCATACTGCAGCGGGTGGCTGATCATCAGGTGGACATCGTAGAATGCTGCGGGCATCCCCTTGTGCAGGCTTTTCAGCACCGGCACGCCAAAGCTGATGTTGGGCACAAAGTGGCCGTCCATCACGTCATAATGCAGCATCTGCGCACCGGCATCCAGCACCATGCGGCAGTCTGCGCCAAGCTGATTGAAATCAGCCGAAAGAATCGAAGGACTAATGATCGTCATTGCGTTTTATACTCTCCGTTATTTTTCAGAAAGATTACACCATCCGTTCTGCCAGAGCACCTGTTTTGGGGCCGGAATGCAGGGCGGGCATGGTTATTCTTAGTTTACATGAAAACACGCAAAAAATCAAACCCGGAGCCGTGTTTTTCACGGAAAAGTCTCAAACCTGCCCCTGTATCCATCCAAAATCCATTCCAAAACCAAAAACGACCAGACCGCCCCGCCCGTTTCAGGGGGACAGTCTGGCCGCGGATTCAGTTGACAGGCTTCATGCTGGCGGGGTCCTCCACCGGCACGGGCTGACCGGATTCGTCCGGCAGGCGCTTCATGCCGCTGGGGTTGGGGGGCGTGGCGGGCAGGGTGAACACGAACTGACACCACTCGCCCTGCTGGCTCTCCACACGGATCTGGCCTCCGGAAAGGTTGACCAGCACCTTGCAGATATTCAGGCCAAGACCGGCCCCCCGGGCGTGCAGGCCGCGGGACCTGTCCTCTTTGTAGAAGCGCTGGAACACATAGGGCAGCGCCTCGGGGCTGATGCCCTGACCGGAATTCCAGATCGAGATCTCCACCTCGGGGCCCAGCTTCTCCACATGGAACTTGATGGTGCCGCCCGCCGGGGTGAACTTGATGGCATTGTCCAGAATGTTATAAGCCACCTGATGGATGAGGTCGGGGTCCGCGTAGACCAGCACCTTTTCATCCATGGTCAGGCCTTCCAGATCGATCATGCCGTCGTTGATGCGCTGCTCCGCCGAAAGGGCCACACCGGTGAGCGTCTCCCAGATGTTGAACATCCGGGCGTTCACCTGATACTCGCCGCTTTCCAGCTTGGAGAGATCGAGCATGTTCTGGATGAGCCGGGCCAGGCGGCCGGTCTCCTCGCTGACCAGCTGCAGGTAATGGTTCTGCATATCGGGCGGGATGGTGCCATCCAGAATGCCGTCCACAAAGCCCTTGATGGTGGTCATGGGGGTGCGCAGCTCGTGGGCGATGTTGCCCATGAACTGACCGCGGGAGTTGTCGTTCATCTGGATGTTGTCTGCCATGCGGTTGAAGGTGCGGGCAAGGTCGGCTGCCTCGCCTTCGCCTTCCACCCCCTCCACACGGACGGAAAGATCACCGCCGCCAAAGCGCTGGGCGGCATCCGTCACCTTCTGCAGCGGGTCGGTGAGCTGGCGCATCAGGATCTTGGTCAGGATGCTGGCACACAGCAGCATCACACAGGCCGACAGCAGGAAGTTGGACCAGAACTGCTGCTTGAACTGGGTCAGCTGCTCGCCGGAAGAACACAGGAACAGGTAGCCGCTGGGCTGGCCGTGCTCATTGCGCATTTCGCTGACCGTGATGTAGCTTTTCCCGTCCAGCATGCCGCCCAGCGTGCCGAACACATGGTAGTAATCTGCATCGGAAGCGTCGATCTTCTCCATCATTTCTTCCGGCACGGTCAGGCACTCCAGCTTGTCCGGGCTGGAGGCGATCATCACCCGGCCGTCGTTGTCGGTAAAGAACAGATAGGCCTCTGCGCTCTCGCCGATGATCTCCAGCTTGGTGCTCAGTGCGTCCAGCTCATCGCCTTCCGGCAGCTCCGCCTGCTGGACCAGATACTGGGCCGTGCGCTGGGTGACACCCACCACCTGATCCAGTGTTTCGTAGCGGTCCTTGGCGAAGTAGTTCTTGAACAGCACCCACTCCGAAGCGCCCATCAGCACGATGCCCAGCACCATCAGGGTGGACACCAGCGAGAAGAACGCCACCGAGATACTTTTGCGCATTACTGACGCACCTCGAACTTATAGCCCACGCCCCAGACGGTCTTGAGCGCCCACTTGTCGGACACGCCCTCGAGCTTCTCGCGCAGGCGGCGGATGTGCACGTCCACCGTGCGCGCGTCACCGGTATAATCGTCGTATTTCCACACGGCTTCCAGCATCTCCTTGCGGGAGAACGGGCGGCCGCGGTTGGTGATGAACATTTGCAGGAGATCAAATTCCTTCGCGGTCAGGCGCACTTCCTCTCCGCCGAGGGTGACGGTGCGCTTGACGAGGTTGACCTCCATATCATGCACGCGGATGATTTTCTGCTCCTGCACGACGTGTCCCCCGGCGCGGCGCAGCACGGTGCGAATCCGCGCGCGCACCTCCAGAATGTTGAACGGTTTGGTCATGTAGTCGTCCGCGCCGTATTCCAGACCGAGGATTTTGTCCATGTCCTCGCCCTTGGCGGTCAGCATGATAATCGGAACACTGGATGTTTCGCGGATGCGCTGGCAGACGCTGAGTCCGTCCACCTTTGGCAGCATCACGTCCAGCAGCACAAGATCATACACCCCGGAAAAGAATTTGTCCAGCGCTTCCTGACCATCCACGGCGGTATCGGTTTCGTAGCCGTCCTGTTCAAGCGTATATTTCAAGCCTTTCAAAATAAGCGGCTCATCGTCCACCAGCAGAATGCGTTTTCCCATGATGGTTCACCTCAGTATAATTTGCCGCGAACGGCTGCTTGTTTATTGTACCCTGAATTGTGAAAAAAATCAAGTCAAATTGCAATCAAATTGTCATAGTTTTTGGAGAAAGGACACGAAAAAAACGCGGCAGACAGGCGGAAATGACTGTCTGCTGCGTTTCAGGGGGGGTGTGCCCTCATTCTGCCAGTAATTGCGTTAATTGTTCCTCATACACCTTGAAGTCTGCCGCGTCCCAGTCCTCCGCAAGGGCGAACACCGCGTCCATCACGCAGTCCGCCATCTTGCCGCGATGCCCGCA
>ENA-OOXF01002122-OOXF01002122.1-human-gut-metagenome-genome-assembly--contig:-NODE-2122-length-11665-cov-3.578381_pt1 | contig 11665 bp, 4 predicted proteins | sample MGYA00241586_ERZ501341 | MGnify/ENA primary metagenome ERZ501341 (study PRJEB25962, sample SAMEA2042985) | human gut metagenome | biome: human gut; feature: human-associated habitat; material: faeces... | reverse complement strand
CAGGTCGTAGCGGACGGTTGCGGCCTCGGGCATCAGGCTGCGCAGGGCGTATCCGTCGTAGAGCGAGGTGCCGGCCGCAAGGAGCTCTTCCCGGCCGTCGGGAGCCAGCTCGAGGCGCACGAATCCCGAGACGGCGCGGGGATAGCGCTCGGCGGCGGCAAGTGCCTCGATGCGGGAGGTGAGGCGTTCCGTGCCGGGCATGTAGCGGCGGCCGAAGAGCGTGCGCGCGGCGGCGTCGAGCAGGGCGATGTGTGCCGCGACGTTGCGGGCCCTGCCGCGGGCGATGTGGATCGTCTGGTATAGGCGGAGTTCGGTCACTGGAGGAAGATTTTCAGCAGCAGTTCGCGCAGCAGCTCCCCGTCCGACGCTCCGCCCGAGTTGAGCCCCTTGCTCTTGGCGTCGTATTCGCGCAGCAGTCCCAGGATGTTGAATACCTTGCGGTTGTCCCAGCGGGCCGCGTTCTGCTTGATCTCCCCGAGCACGAACGTGTTGTTCTTGCGCAGGATCCGCATGAGCTCCTGGTCCTGGGGGAAGGGGCGCCCCTTGCGGCGCGAGAGCCAGCCGAGGTAATTGACCACGAACAGGTCGCGGAACTGGCCGAACAGGGCCATGATGGTGAGCAGCAGCGGGTTGTCCTTGGGGTTGCGGGCGAAGTGGTCGGCGATCATCAGCGCCCGGGCCATGTCGCGTGTAGCGACGGCCTTGCAGAGCTCGAAGTTGTTGAAATCCTTCGAGATGCCGATGTTGGCCTCGATGTCCGCATCGGTGATGCGGGTCGTGCCCTCGGGCAGCGAGACCGTGAGTTTGTGCAGTTCGTTCGAGATCTTCGCGATGTCGGTGCCAAGGTGGTCGGTGAGCATCGACAGCGCCTTGGCGTCGATTGTCAGCCCCCGCTCCCGGATGAACTGCTGGAGCCACGAGGCGATCTCGTAGTCGCGCGGGCGGACCGATTCGAGCACCGCGCCGTTGGCCGTACACCCCTTGTAGAAGGCCGAGCGCTTGTCCACGTTCTTCTCCTTGTGGCAGATGACGAGGATGGTCGTCGGCGAGGGCTTCTGCGTGTAGAGCGAGAGCTTCTCGTAGGGCGTCTCGTAGGAGTTGTACGAGTAGTCACTGAAGAAGGGCTTGATCGGGGTGCTCCCGGTGTATACGCCGGCGCGGACCTCGATCTCCTGGCTCTTGAACTGGTCGCCGGGGAAGATGACGTAGGCGCGCAGACGGGGCTCGGCGTTCTTGAAGAAGTCCATCGGCGAGTCGTAGAGCAGGTAGTTGCCCTGGGCGTTCGACACACCGTCGGTGACACGCACCGTACCGTCGTCGTAGCGGTCGAATCCGTCGAAGAGTTCGAGGAAGTCGAGCGTGGGACAGGTTCCGGCCGACAGCGGGCTGCGGAAGATGTAGGGCGAGCTGTAGGCGTCGAGTCCGTGGGTCATGGTTGGGTAGGAGTACTGCTTGACCAGGATGTTCTCGGGGCTGCTCAGGTCGCTGAACATCTCCACCATGTTCTGGTACTGCGCTTCGGGATCTCCGGCCGCCCACTTCTTCTTGTAGAGCGAGTAGCCGCCTTCGGTCATCACCTCGCGGGCGGCCTTGTAGGCCTCGCGGAAGTAGCGTTTCGAGGCGGCCTCCCACGTTCCGGCATCGAATCCGATGACGCGCACGCCGGTCTTCTCGCCCAGTCCGGTCAGACGACCCGATACCGTCTCGTTGTATTTGGCCACACAGCCGGCATAGAGCATGGCCTCCGACTTGAAGGCCAGAGCGACGTATTTGTTGGCATAGCCCTCCTTGAGGCTGGTGGTGTTGAGCAGCCGGGCCGCATTGTCGAAGTCGGCGAGGATCTGGTCCCAGGTCTGCTCCTCGGACGAACGGGCCACTTCGAGCTTGTCCGAGCTGGCGGGATATTCGATGACTCGCGTTACCAGCGGAATACCGCCGAACCGACGCGCCATGGCATAGAAGACCATTGCACGGACGAAGTAGGCTTCGCCGAGATAATGGTTGTAGGTGACCTCGGCGAAGTTGCTCTGGAAATCGGGCAGCCGCTCGAGCAGGTAGTTGGCATCGCGCAGCGTGGTGAATGCCGTTCCCCAGTAGGGGGTGTCCTCGCCGGTGAAGGCCGAGCCGAGGTCGCTGGCGCGGTTCAGCGCCTCGCCGGTTCCCTCGATGCCGAGGGCTCCCAGCCACGAGTTGAAGTTGAGGCCCCATTTGGCCATGTACTTGAAGTCCTCGAAGGGCATGTAGCTGTACATGCGGGCCATGTAGATGTTCATTCCCGACTCGCTCGACATGAGGTCGTTGTCCGAGACGAAGTTCTTCGGGGCGATATCCAGATCGACGCACGACGTGAAGCAGCAGACTGCGAGCAGTGCGGATATGATCGTTTTTTTCATTGTTTTCGAATTAAGATTCACGATGAAGAGTGATTAGAACGAGAGCGACAAGCCAAGCGTGTAGGTCCGGTTCAGCGGGTACATACGGCCCAGATCGTCGTCGGGGTGCTCCGGATCGACAAACTTGACACCGGTGATCGTGAACAGGTTGTATGCGTTGGCATAGACGCGCAGGCTCATCGTCGATACGCGCTTGAACTTGGGCAGCGTGTAGCCGATCTCGATGCTCTTGAGACGCAGGTACGACGTGCTCACGCGGTTGAACTCCGAATTGCTCTTCGGGTAGTGGCCCGTGTATCCGTAGTATCCCTTGATCCACTCCGTAGCGGGATCGTAGGGGTCGGCATTGGGATCGACGGGATGCCATCTGTCGAGGTACTGCTCGAGGGTGCCGCCGCCGTTCGATCCCCAGATCGAGTAGAGCGGCTCCTTGTACTCCATCGAGCCGAGTGCCGAACCCTGGAACAGCAGCGAGAGGTCGAAGTTGCGGTACGTGGCGTCGAAGCTCAGGCTGAAGTTCATCCACGGGGTCTGGTCGAAGGCGAACGGGTGCTCGTCGAGCGAGTTGATCTCGCCGTCGCCGTTCCAGTCCACATACTTGTAGTCTCCGGGCAGGACGTCGCGGTCCTTGTAGATGTTGTACGACCAGATGTCCTCCCAGCTTTCGTAGCGGCCGGCCGATTCGTAGCCGAACTGTATGCCCTGGTAGCGGTGCGTCAGGTTGTCGTTGCGCCAGCGGTCGTAGGAGTTGCCCCACGGACCCTTCTCGGAGGCGGTCAGGTACTTGTTGCGCGTGATCGTGGCGATGGCCTTGATGTTGTAGGCGAACTCCCCGATGCGGTTGCGGTGGGTCAGCTCGAGCTCGAGGCCGAACTGGCGGTCGCTGTCGAGGTTTTCACGCGGGGCCGAGGCGCCGACCACCGTCGGCAGGTCGCCCGAGCGGCGTGCGAACATGCCCTTGCGGTAGCGGTTGAAGTAGTCGAGCGAGAAGCCGAACAGGCCGTTCCAACCCTCGAAGTCCACACCGATGTTGAACGTGTGGGAGGTGTACCACGTGATGTTCTCGTTGGGCAGGGCGAGCGGGGTGGCGGCATAGACGAATTCGCCGCCGAAGATGTAGCCCGGGGCATACTGGTTGTAGTATCCCTTCTCGGCGTTGCCGCTCGTGGAGGGATAGGTGTATCCCGTGGCCCAGTCGTACTGCAGGTCGCCGTCGTCACCGAGCACGCCGTAGCTGGCGCGGAGCTTCAGCTGGTCGATGAACGAGAAGAAGTCGCTGTTCTTGATGAACGGCTCTTCGGAGATGCGCCATCCGGCCGATACCGAGGGGAAGAAGCCCCACTGGTGTCCCTTGGCGAACTTCGACGATCCGTCGTAGCGGAACTGCGCCTCGATCAGGTAGCGGTTGTCGAAGTCGTAGTTCACACGGCCGATGAGTGCCTCGTTGGCCAATTCGTAGATGTCGTTGTAGCTGCTCGACATGCCGCCCAGCTGGCCCGCATCGACACCGGCCATCAGGTAGGGCGAGCTGTAGGCCAGGTCGCGCTGTGCGTAGAAGTTGTCGCCGATGCGCTTCTGGACCTCCCAGCCGACGAGTCCGCTGACGTGGTGCCGGCCGAAGGTGCGGTCGTAGTTGATGACGAACTGCCCGAGCACCTGCTGCTTGCTGTACTGCTCGCGGCGCAGCTGGCTCGGCGAGCTGCCGTTGTAGACGATGTGGTTGTAGGAGTCGGTGTCCTCGTCATAGGCATAGAGGTAATACTCCTTGCGGTAGATCTCGTTGTTGTTGAGCCGGTAGTCGAAGCTGAAGAGCCCCTTGGCCGTGAGTCCCTGCAGGGCGGGTGCGAAGGCGCCGAAGTCGAGGTTCAGCGCAGCCGACGACTCGAAGAACTTCTGGTCGTACTTGCGGTATCCGGAGATGTCCGAATCCATCATGGCGATGGTATTCTGCTGCAGGTCGAGACCCTCGTAGTTGAGCATCGTGTTCTCGGGATCGGCATAGGCGGGGTAGAGCACGCCCTGCTTCCAGTAGTTGCGGATGATGTCCACCGAGCTGGTGTAGGGGGTGTTGCGCTGGTCGGCGATGCCGCTGATGTTCAGGTCGAAGGTCAGGCCTTTCGCGATCTTCGTACTGAGGTTCGAGCGGAGGTTGATCTTGTCGTAGTTGAGGTCGCCCGAGCGGAAGAAGCCCTCCTGGTAGAAGTAGCCCATGCTGACGTAGTATTTCGTCTTCTCGGTTCCTCCCGAGATGCTGATGTCGTGCTGCGTCTGGGGCGAGAAGTCGGAGAAGAGCAGCGAGTTCCAGTCGGTGGTCCGGCGGGTGCCGTTGCGGAAAGCCTCGAAATCATCCTCGGTGTAGATGATGCTGCCGCCGTCCACCTTGTTCATCGACTGCTCGTTGTAGAGCGTCATGGCCTCGTAGGCGTTGGCCAGCTTGGGCATCTTCGAGGGAACCTGGAAGGTGAACGAGCCGTTGTAGGAGACCTTGGCCTGTCCTTCCCGGCCCTGCTTCGTGGTGACGAGCACCACGCCGTTGGCGGCGCGCACACCGTAGATGGCGGCCGAGGCGTCCTTCAGCACCGAGACATCCTCGATGTCGTTGGGATTGAGACGCTGGAACTCCTCCGTGGTGCGGGGAATGCCGTCGATGATCACCAGCGGGGAGCCCATGCCGCGGATGTCGAACGAGTTGCTGAACGTTCCGGGTTCCGAGCTCTTCTGCCACACGCGCAGACCGGCCACACGTCCGGCCAGCATGTTCTGCGGGTTCTCGTTCTTGGTCTGGATCATCTCGGAGCCTTTCACGCCGGCGACGGCTCCGGTGACCGAGCCGCGCTTCTGTACGCCGTATCCGACGACGACCACCTCGTCGATCGAGGTCTTGTCCTCTTCCATGACGACGTTGATGATGCTCCGGCTTCCGATCTCGATATCCTGGGTCTTCAGGCCGAGGAATGCGAATTCGAGGATTCCGTCGGCCGGGGCCGTGATCGTGTAGTCACCGTCGATGCCGGTCGATACGCCGGTCGTGGTGCCCTTGACGAGGACCGATACGCCGATGAGCGGTTGGTTTTCCGCATCGGTGACCCGGCCCTGTACGGTGACGGCCTGCTGCGCCGACGCCATGTACGGGACGATCAGGCATAGCAGTGCCGCGATAAGGACTCGCAGCGAGTCCGTTTTGCGTTTGTTCGTATTCTCCATGACTAAGGGTTATTTGGGTTAGGGTTATTTTTCGGCTTCATAGGCGGCCAGTACGGCATATTCCGCGGCATAGGCGAACGTGAAGAGCGCCGCCACGGCGTTGTGGCCCTGATCGCGGCTCCAGCCGACGAGCAGGTTCACCGGAAGCATCGAGTCGTAGAGGAAGTTGTCGTAGGCGTAGTCGAGGTTCTTCTGGAACGTGTCGAGGTACTCGGCCGTCTTCTTGGGGTAGCAGGCATATGCATCGGCCCAGCCGCGCATCAGCACGCCGTTGAACCAGTTGTTGTTGCCCGTGAAGGCATAGGTGTAGTATCCGGCGACGGTTGCATCCTTCTTCGCGAAGTAGGCGAACGTGTCGTCCGAGAGCTCCTTCAGGTCGTCGAGATAGACCTGCTGCTGCGTGGCACGGTAGAGGTCGGCAGCTCCCGAGATCATCGTACCGCTGTTGTACGAGTAGGCCTCTCCGGTGTATCCGGCCATGTTGGCGTGCTTGCGGTAGTAGACTCCGTCGATGAGTTCGAGCTGCACGCCCTCGCCCAGATCCTTGTCGCCGGGGTTGAGCGGCGTGCCGGGGTTGTGCATCATGTCGGCATAGACGCCGTCGTCGCGGCGCAGGTGGTTCTTCTGCCAGGCGTAGACGCGCTCGGCGAAGTCGAGGTAGTAGTCGCTTTTCCGGACGGTCTTCGTCTTGCGGCTGCGGTCCGTGTCGATATAGAGGTAGGTGATCTCGTCGTTGCGGTCCTTGTAGATCTCATGCAGCCAGACGAGCGGACTGACGATCGGGCCGTTGCTGCACGAGTGCTTCGTCGAGTATCCGGGGCCCCAGGTGATTCCGCCGTATTCGACCCCGTTGTCGTCGAGCGTCGAGTCCCATCCGTCGAGCACATAGCCGGTCAGGTATTCGGCCTCGGTCAGGAATTTCTCGTCGCCGGTGAGCCGGTAGGCATTCAGCAGCTCGCGGATGAGCCACATCTGGTCGTCGTATACGTTCATGATTCCCGACACGTCGGCTGTCCCCATGTCGCCGCTGCTGCGGTTCACGGCGTAGACGGTCCACTCCTTGGTCTGGGTGTAGGAGGTCAGCGTGAAGGTGCCGCGGTAGAATCCGGCGTTGAGGTAGAGTTTGTCGAGCAGCTCCGCATAGCGGGAGTAGTGCTGGTCGTAGAGCGTTGCGTCGCCCCGGTCGCGGAGGGTTTTCAGACCGTCGATGACGGCATTCACGGCCTCGATGCAACTCGTGTAGACCCAGACGCTTCCGGTCCCTTCACGTGCGTCGGTGTAGGGATTGTACTTCTCGGCGAGGGTCATGTTGTTGCCCTCGAAGTAGTTCTCCACGGCGGCATCGGTCAGCTGCATGGCGCGCAGCAGGTTCTGCTCCGGGAGGTTGTCCGCCGATACCGGGTTGTGGTTGCCCTTGTAGTTGTAGTTGCTTTTGAACTCCTCCTTGCTGCAGGCCGTTGTCAGCAGCAGCGAGCAGAGAACGGTGGTAACGATTTTTTTCATGATGGTTTTTTAGGTTTGTATCCCTCCGCCGCCGGCCGGGCCTCAGGGTAGGGCGGTCCGGCCGGCGTCCGGGTACGGGATGCGGAATTAGTTCAGATCGATGCTGTAGAGGCAGAGCTTGCTCTCGTCGCCGTTGGCCTCGCCCTTGTAGACGCCGAGCACCAGCACTACATTCTCCCCGTCGAATTGCGAGAGATCGTAGGTAAAGGTAGCATAGTCGTTCGGTGCGGAGGTGGTTCCGGCATTGTTTGCGAACTTCCAGCAACCGTCGGCAGCCGCTTCGGCCGTGGTGGCGGTGTATTCGGACGGGGCGATCGCCGTGGCGTTGCACGACTCGTCGATGGCCGTCAGTTTGAAGTAAGTGCAGTTGTCGCTGAACGTGCGGGTCTTCAGCGTCAGCCGGTTCTGCCCGGCTCCGATGGCGAACTTGGCATAGAGGTAGGCCTCCGGCTCACGGGTGTTCACCGAGGCATCGCTGCCGCGGGTCTTGATCAGGTAGCCCTCCGAAGGGAATACCTCGGGGTCCTTGTGGAGCGGCACGAACGACCATTCGGCGGCCACATGCCCCGTGTTGCGCCAGTCGCGGTAGGCATCGACGTAGTTGTCGCGGCTGCCCGATATCTTGCTGATTCCGGTGAACGACCTCTTCGTATGGGGCATCGTCGAGCGCACCATCTCCTCGGTGAATTTCCAGTTGTCGAGTCCGGCTACGGGCGTTCCGGGGAGCCAGTCCCACATGTTGCCGTCTTCGATCTGCGTCTTGGCGAAGGCGATGCGGCGCAGGACGAGCTGGTTGTAGAAGTCGCCGGTCTGGGGACGGAAGATGCCGATGCCGATCACGATCTCCTTGCCGATGTACTTGCTCAGGTCGAATACCGAATTGACATAGGCCTCGGAATTGACCGTCCGCACGTCGTCCACCGTTTCACGGACGGGCTGCGCCGCCGAGAGGTCCACGACCTGTACCCCATAATATACGGGCTTTTCGGCCGTAGCTCCGTGGGTGCGGATCTGGAGCGTCATCGTGCAGTTGTCCTCGGTGATGAGTTTGCTGCCGAAGACCCACGAGTCGAAGTTCTCGAGGTCGGCCGGGTTGCTCTGGTCGTCCGTCGAGTTGTGGATCTGGAGCGTCGTTCCCTCGTTCTGCTCCTCCCACTGTCCGCGGAAGTCGAGCGTACACATATAGTCGCAGGCCCAGTCCCAGTGGGGGTACATCTCGGCGTTGCGCCCTCCGCGGTATTCGTTGTAGTACCACTTGTCGGCCGAACGAAGGTCGTAGGCCGTCAGGTCGCCGATCAGCGCCTCGCCGCCGATTTCGATGTTTATGGTCGCCACCTCGTCCACGAAGTCCGAGGTTGTGATCTGCACCGTCTCTGTGGGGTATCCCTGCTTGGCGAAGGTCACCGTATAGTCCGAAAGGGCGAGGTTCTCGAAGAGGAACGCACCGTCGTCTCCGGTAGTTGCCGACTGCTGGTTGCTCAGCGTGACCGTTACTCCGGCAAGCGGGGCTCCGGCATTCCGGCCGTCGGTCACCGTTCCCCGGATCGTGGCGTTGGCGTATTCCATCTCGGCATTGAGGTTTGCGGCGACGCCGTCGGTAAAGCGTGCTTCCGTGATGGTAATGCTCACGCTCTGGTAACCCTCCTTCGTGAAGGTCACGATATGCGAGCCGCTGGCCGGAGCCTGTTCGAGGGTGTAGGTTCCGTCATCGGCGGTTTGTGTGGAGAGTTCGGTCTTCTCCACGCGGACGGTCACTCCGGCAAGCGGTTGGCCGAAGTTGTCGGTGACCGCTCCGGAGAGGGTTCCGGTCTTGCCCGTGTCGCCCGCTCCGTTGGAGTCGTCGTCACTGCAGGCCACAGTCCCGGCAGCCAGGCTTCCCAGCGCGGCTGCGCATACGAAATTCCGTAAGAGTCTTTTTAGCTTCATGCTTGGGTTGGTTTTAATGGTTAATGATCTATTTCGAATCGTAGAAATTTGCAGGTTCTGACTCCAGTTGCTGAAATTTTTAAGAACCGTCTCGGTCCTTAAAAGAAGGCACTTTTCGGTTTTGACAGTCAAAATTAAAGAGCACCCGGTTAGTTAAAAGGTTAAAATCGGGTTAAAACTCGAAAAAAAACGTTAATCGCTAAATTTTAATATTTTGTGTTTTGTTTATCTATTTGTAATATAATCAGTGTTTTATAATCAAACTGCGTCGTCTGTCGCTTCGTTCTGACCTTTTTGCCTGAGTTCTTTTTAGTCACATCGTCTGGTGTCGGAAGCAGGAAAATGCAGTTGTAAGTTTCGATGGAATGGACCTGATATTTTTATTTTTCCGTTTATTGAGTATCTTTGTGACGTTGTGGAAAGGTTCCGGAGGTCGGATGCCGTCCCAGGACATACCCCATTAGGAAGCGTATGAGACCCGCGAGGTTTGTTTTTACCATTATATATTTATTGGGCGTGGTGTTGTCGCCGGCTCTTGTCCGCGCCCAGGGACTGCGTTTTCGTGACAGCGGGGCCCCGATCGACCAGCGTACTTCCTATACGGTCTTTTCGCGACGGCCTCCGACCTATTCGGGCCGTTTCGATCTGGAGTTCGACCTTTCGCTCTATCCCGAGAAAAAGATCGGCTATATTCTCCGTGTCAAGAACGACGCCGATCACCGAATCTACAATCTCTTCTACGACGGACAGGGGTCGCAGATCCTCTTCCGGCTCAATGACGAGGGGCGCAGCAGCCTGATCACCGCCTCGATCGACCCGCGGGAACTGACCGACGTCAAGTGGTTCCGGATGAAACTGACGTTCGACCTGGAGCGAGACTCGATCGGACTTGCGATCAATAACCGCACGTTCGGGACATCGGGCGTTGCGATGAGCGACCGATGCCGCCCGATGGTGGTCTTTGGTCGCAGCGATCATATCATCGATGTTCCGTCGTTTGCCATCCGCAATCTCTCCATCGGTGATACCCGCCGTATGTTTTTCGCACTTTCGGAAAGCCGTGGCGAGTTGGTTCACGATGAGCGGGGGCGGCCTGTTGGTAAGGCTGTCTGCCCCCTGTGGCTCATCAACGACGCCTATCATTGGCGATTTCTGGCCTCGTTCTCCTCTTCGGGTGTGGCCGGAGCGAACTACAATCCCCGCAACAAGGAGTTCTATTACTTCAATCGTGATACGCTTTTCATCTACGATACCCGTACCGGCCAGACGCGGCAGCAACTCTTTGCGGAGCGGTGTCCTGTCGATTTGAGGCTCGGTACGAATTTCATCGATCCGGGACGCGGCCAGCTTTATGCCTACGAGGTCTATACGGAGAACGATCCGGCCTCTTCGGAGGAGGAGTGTTCGGTGGCGAGCCTCGATCTGAATACCGGCCGGTGGAGCCGCGAGAGTTTGGCCCATCTGCCGATGCAGCTGCATCATCACGGGGCCTGGTTCGATGCCGAGAAGGGACAGTACACGCTTTTTGGCGGTTTCGGCAACATGCGCTACAGCAAGTCGTTCTATGCCTATGACCTCAATACGCACGAATGGTCTGTTTTGGGCGGTTTTGGTGGCGATTCGATCTGTCCGCGCTATTTCTCGTCGGTAGGTTATAGCCGCAGTCACGATGCCGTCTATATCTTCGGCGGCATGGGTAACGAGTCGGGTGAGCAGGTTGTCGGCCGTTACTACTTTTATGATCTTCATCGTGTGGACCTGGCTACACGCCGTATTCGCAAACTCTGGGAGCTGCCCTGGGAGGGCGACAACGTGGTTCCTGTCCGCAGCATGGTGATCCCCGATCCGTCGGTATTCTATACGTTGTGCTATCCCGAGATCTATTCGGACTCCTACCTGCGACTGTACCGTTTCTCCATCGACGACGGCACCTATGAGATCCTGGGCGACTCGATTCCGATTCGCTCGGACAAGATTACGACCAATGCCAGTCTCTACTACGACGCTTCGCTCCACAGCCTTTACGCTGCCGTGCAGGAGTTCGACGACGACATCCGTTCGCGACTGAAGATCTACGTGCTGAGTTTTCCACCGATCACGGCCGAGGAGCTGGATGCGCTCTCGGAGGAGCGGCACAGTGCAGTGGTATGGATCGTTGCTGCGGGTGTGCTGTGTCTGTTGATTGGTGGGGGCGTGTGGTACAGAATGCGCCGTCGGGCGCTTCTTCGTTCGGGTGCCGGTTCGGGTGCCGGCTCGCCCGCGGATGCCGTTCCGGAGAACCCGGCGGGGCCGAATTCGGTCTGCCTGTTCGGTGACTTCACGGTCTACGACCGTCGCAACCGCGACATTACCTATTTATTCAGCGTGCGGCTCAAGCAGATGTTCTGTCTTGTCCTGCAGTACAGCGACGGAGAGGGCATTCCTTCGCCGAAACTGAGCAGCCTGATGTGGCCCGACCGCCCCGAGTCGAAAACCAAGAACATCCGGGGTGTAACCCTGAATCACCTGCGCAAAATCCTCAACGAGATCGACGGAATCGAATTGCTCTACAGCAAAGGGTGTTTCCGGATCGTGCAGACGCCACCGTTCTATTGCGACTATACGCGCTGCCTCGAGTTGCTGGAGTCCTCGGACAGCGG
>ENA-OOXF01002117-OOXF01002117.1-human-gut-metagenome-genome-assembly--contig:-NODE-2117-length-11674-cov-5.306395_pt1 | contig 11674 bp, 9 predicted proteins | sample MGYA00241586_ERZ501341 | MGnify/ENA primary metagenome ERZ501341 (study PRJEB25962, sample SAMEA2042985) | human gut metagenome | biome: human gut; feature: human-associated habitat; material: faeces... | reverse complement strand
CCCCTTGCGTTCTCTTGGGGGATCTAAAGGGGGACATTCTCTCACGTGAGAGAATGTCCCTCTTTGCTCGCTTCCCCCGCGTCAGGCGGGGAAAACCGCAGCAGTTTCGGGCCGCAAAAAAGAAGGGACCACCTTTCGGTGGTCCCCAATTTTTTACAGCTTGCGGAAGCGCTCCGCAATGACCGCCGCCGCGTCAGCGGTCGACAGCGCACCGGTGTCAAGGTAAAGATCATACCCCTCCGGCGCGCCCCAGGCCTTGTGGGTGTAGCTCTCGTAATACTTGCGGCGCTGCTTGTCCATCTTGCGGATCAGGCGGATGGCTTGGTCGCGCGTGAGCTTTTCCTGCGCCATTTTGCGCTGGATACGGTGCTCGTCCGGCGCGGCGACGAACACGGTGAGAAGCCTCACGTCTTCGCCGCGCAGCACATAGTCTGCGCAGCGCCCCACGAACACACACTCCTCGTGGCGGGCGATGCGGCGGATCTCGTGGCTTTGCAGGGCGAAGAGCACTTCGCTCGTCGGTTTGCCGCGCAGCACATGGTGGTTGCCCTCGTGCACGGTCTGGAAGAGGTAGGGGTTGGTCGCCTTTTCGTCCGAGGGGGAGAGCGTTTTTTCCGAAAGCTCGCCGTACTCGCACGCGAGGCGGATTAGCTCGCGCTCATAGACGCGGATGCCGAGGAAATCCGCTGTTTTCACGGCCACTTCGTGGCCGCCGCTGCCGAACTGGCGGCTGATGCTGATGATGCGATTTCCCATAGTATGAATCTCCCTCCGCTTTTCTATTGTTTCAGCGCGTTGAGCGCCGGCTGGGGAATCGAGAATGCACGATCCGCCGGCGTGATGACGGCGGAGAGCGACACCGGAGCGTCGGAGAGAATGAGGTGCAGCGCGCCGCTGCACGAGATGTTGACGGACTGGAGCTCGCCCTGCTCGCTCACGCGGACGGAAATGCGTCCGGAGGAGAAGGTCACATTCTGTGCCTTGATATCCGGCGCGATGGCGGCGGCGAGCTCGCTCATCGCGTCGGAGTCGAGCGAAAGACCGTAGAGATAGCCGTCGCTCACCTTATCGCAGCCTGCGCTGCCGTTCAGAATGGACTGGTAGCAGAGGTCAATGAGCGACGTGGCATCGACGAGCTGCTGGCTCGCGGTGTCGACACTGTTGCCGTCCGCGTCGCAGATCTTGCTGCCGGAGAAGTAGACGGCGAGGGTGTTTTTGCGGATGCTGCCGTAGCTCTGACCGTCGATGCTGCTGCGGTCGTACTGGAGCGTGCTGTTCAGCACGATCGGGCCGCAGTCGGCGGAAAGAGCAATGTCGGCGGACAGATCGTCCGCGGTCAGCTCGCCCCAGGCACCCAGCAGACGGAGCGCGTTGCCCGTCAGCGTGGAAGCGTCGTCATTGCTGCCCGAATGGATGGCGGTGAGCACATCGTCGGGGATCACCGGCGTGAGCGCGTCGGTGAAGTGCGCGGCGGCCTCCACGCGAAGATCTCCGGAGTTTTCCACCGTGAAGCTTACGTCCATCAGCTCGCCGCTCTCGGCGGTGAGATCCACGCGGATCGCGGAAAGCGATGCGGCGTTCGCGATATCGTCCGAGGTGAGAAGACGCAGCAGTGTGCTCGCGTCGTCGCCCTCGGCGGTGAGGGTGTAGCGCTTTTCCTGCCCGTCAACGGATTTCGTCACCGTGAGCGTGCGGCAGAGCTCGGCGGTCTCATCCATGAGCTCGGCGTAATTTGGGAATGCGCCGCCGACAGCGTAGGACTTGCCGTTTTCAAGGTAGATCGCGCCGTCTGCGTAGTAGAGCGCCGCGCCGTCGCGGTCGATGCAGGTGATGGGAGCGCCGTCCTTCTTCGTGCGGGCGACGGAGGCATCCGCGCTCAGGCTGATTTTGCCATAGGAGGCGTCGACCGTGACGTCCATGGTCATCGGGTCCTCTTTGACACGCGCCTCGACAAGGCGGTAGGCTTCGAGGTCCTTCTTAAAGTCGGAGTGGAGGAAGAACGCCGCAGCCGCGCCGAGCAAGACTAAAATCGTGATGAGAATAGGGAGGAAGCGGCGGCGCCTGCGCTTTTTCGGCGCGGGCGGTACTGCTGGCTGCGTGAGCACGTTTTCGCGTGCCTCGCGCTCCTCGCGAAGAAGCCGAAGTTCCTCTTCCGCGCGCGCAAGGCGCGCCTCGATGGAGTCGGGATCGGCTGCGGGAGCGGGTTCGGAAGTGGGAACGCTTTCTGCGCCCTCGACCGCGGCGGTGACGACCGGCGCAGCGGTCGCTGCTACTGCCACGGCGGCGGGGACTGCCGTAGATTCAGCGGACACAGGCGCATCCGCCTGAGTGGCATCTTCGACCGCTGTAGACGCGGGGGCACCCGTCTTGGCAGGGGCTTCGTCTGCTGTGGACGCATCGGCGTCCTCGCCGCGGACGATCTGTTCGGCCTGCGAGACGGCGCTCGCGCTGCGCGCCAGCGCTTCGGCGCGTCTGCGCGCCTTGCGCTTGTGGCGGTGGATGAGCAGAACGATGATAAGGATCAGAACAGCCAGCACGGCGAGCACGCCGAGCCAGATGCCCCAGACGTCGAGCGTCCGCACGGCGGCAAACTCAACGCTGTCGCCGTTCGTGGAGAAGGTGAGGTAGCTGCCCATCGTGCCGCAGTCGGCCTCCTGCCAGCTGCCGCCGTTTTCACGGGTGTAGATGCGCAGCTCCTTCTGCCCGTCGGGCGGGAGATAGCGCACGGTGTGCGTGTCCTGCCCGTCGTCGGCAAGCTCGATGCGCCACTGCTCGAGCACTTCGGCGTTGGCGACCATCGAGGGCATTTCGCCGCGGCTGAGGCAGGAGAAGTAGCCCTTCACGCGGTCGAGCACAGTGCCGGACTGCACGTCGAACGCCGCGGGCGTGAGCGGCTGGGCGGTCACGGTGATGGTGTCGCCGTCGTTGTAGTTGCCCTCGACCAAGATGACAGCCTGTCCGCTCTCTCGCGTCTGTTCAGAGGCAAGGCCGGGGGTGTAGGCCTCGTAAACAGCGGTGACGACGGTGTCAAAGTGCAGATTCGTGAGGTCGGTGCGGTCCCAGTGGACGTGACAGCCGCTCTTGGCGGGCGGCTCGGGGATGTCGCTTTCGTCGATGGAGTCGCCGTAGTTGAAAGTGCGTCTGAGCACAGTTTTATCGTCAGCAACGAAGGTGAGCGTGAAGGACTTCATGCTCTCGGGCAGGTCGCTGAGTGCGAGCAGCTGAGAATAGCTGATGGGCTCGGCCCGTCCGGCGTAGCCCTGACGGTTGATGCCGGGGAGATCGTCGGAGACATAGTAGTTATGCTCAAATGTGCCCGTGTCGCTGCCGGAGATCGCACCCTGGTACTGCTGGCAGTCGGTGATGTCGACGAGCGAGTAGTTCCAGCGGACGCTGCTGCCGCTGCCGTCGACATTTTCCTGCACGCCGGAGCCGACGATGCCGCCGACATACTTCTTGCCGCTGAGCGTGCACTTGGAGAAGTTCCCGAGCACCGTCGCGCCGGTGAGACCGGCGATGCCGCCGGTATAGCTGCCGTTTTCGTTCGTGATGGTGCAGGACGACGTCTCACACGCAGTCAGATAGCCGAGGTCCATGCGGCCGACAATGCCGCCGACATAGCTGCGCTTGCCGGACACATCGCCGGTGTTGACGCACTTCTGGATGATGGAGCGGTACTCATACTGCTTGCGGTAGATGTTCGAAAGATGGCCCGTGACATCGTCCTCGGGGTCAAGCGTGTATTCGATGGCCATGGAACCGGCGATGCCGCCGGTGTTGACGTCGCCGTACACCGCGCCGCTGTTACGGCTGAGCGATACCTTACCGAGCGTGACGGAGTTGATATCGACACTCGAGGCGTCGACGATCAGATCGCCCGTGCCGCCGGTGAGCGAGGAGATGGCGGAGAACATCGTGTTCGTGAGCTCGTTGAACTTGCTGCTGATGTTGCGGATATCGGCGGAAAGAGCCGTGCTGGTGTTTTTGACGTTGTCGGTGATCATCGAGAGCTGACTGTTCGCCGCAGTGACCGAGCCGACGACCATGTTGATGTTCGACACGGTGACGACGTCGGAGACGTCAAAATCCTGATCGAAGCTGACGTTGATATCCGGCAGGGTGGGATTCTCAGGATCGAAGTCATCGGGGTCAAAATCACCGTCGATACTGATGCTCGGCTGGGGGATGGCGTCGGGGTCGACGTCGATGGTCACGTCGTTCGCCGCGTCCGATGCATCGGAGAGGTAGCCCGAGATCAGGTCAAGACGGTCGGAAATTTCTCTCGAGCCGTATTCGGCGTCGTTGACGGCCTTTTTGACGAGCGAGTCGAGCTCCTTGATCTGCGATTGGATGCGCGAGAGCTGGCTGGCGGAGACCTGCGTGCGCACATAGGGCTCCATTTGGCCGGCGATGCCGCCGACGTCCTTGCGTCCGCAGATCGCGCCTTCATTGCTGCACGCGAGGATCTGGCCGCTGCTGCGGCCGATCACGCCGCCGACATTGTAGCCGATGTGCTGGTAGCCGACAGCGGCGTAGTTCGTGCTCGACGCGATCGCGCCGGAGGAATAGCCCGCGATGCCGCCGGTGTCGGTGGCGATATTGAGCGTGTCGAGTCGGGACAGACTTGCAAGGTCAAGCGAGAAATCGAGGCTCAGGTCGCTCAGGTCAATGCTGGGGTCGGTGCTCTCGATATTCACATACGCGCGGCCGCGGCAGGAGACGATGGAGCCGAGGTTCTCGCCCACGATGCCGCCGGTCATGCTCTGGCCGAAGATCGCGCCCGAGGCTTCGCACGCGCGCACGATGCCCGTGGCGAGGTTGCGGCCCGCGATGCCGCCGACGCTGCGTTTGCCGGAAACGCTGCCGTTGAATGTGCAGCTTTCGATCGTGCCGTGGTTTTCACCCACGACGCCGCCGATATTTTCGCTGTCGCCGGACGGGGTGACCGTGCCCTCAACATTCAGGTTTTTGATGACGGCGTCCTTTTGCAGCACGCCGAAAAGACCGGCGGGGGAGACGCTCTGCGTGATGGAAAGGCCGCTGATGGTGTGGCCGTTGCCGTTGAACGTGCCGCCGAACGTCGGGATGGGGAGCTCGTCATCGTCGGTCAGCTCGATATCGTTGTCAAGCACAACGGTTTTACCGCGCGACCAGGAGTCGAGCGTGCAGGAATGCGCGAGGGATCGTAAGTCTTCTGCGCTCTTGATATGGATGGCGTCGTCCCCATCTGCCAAGACCTGCGTGACAGGGAGAAGCGAGATGAGCAGCAGGCACGAGAGTGCAAGCGCGCAGAAGCGATAGAAATGATTAGTCTTCTTCATCGTCTTGCTCCTCATTTGCAGATCCGGAGATCAGATTCAGGTCGATGTCGCCCTCGACCGTGGCGTGCATGATGCCATGCACCGTACCATTGATGTTGCCGCGCACCATGCCATTGACGGAGACCTTACCGTGACCCGATTTCTTTTCCGTGATGGACGGGACGGAGAACGAGGTCTTGTCGACGATGCCGCTGCCGATGAGCAAGATCTGCGGCAGGGCGAACATGACCATGATGATGGAGATGACCGTGCCGCGGCCAAGGCTCTCGCCGATGCCCGCGATGACGGGCTCAGATGTCATGCTGCCGATCAAAAAGCCGCAGATCGAGAGGATCGAGCCGGAGGTGATGATCGTCGGGAAGGCGAAGTTCAGCGTCTCGACGATGGCGTCGCGGTGGTGCATTTTGGATTTGAGCTCCTGATAGCGGCTGGCGATGACGATGGCGTAGTCGATATTCGCGCCCATCTGGATGGAAGAAACAATTAGATATCCTAAGAAGAAGATGTACTTGCCCGTGATGGTCGGGAACGAGAAGTTGAGCCAGATGCAGCCCTGAATCACGAGGATCAGCAGCACCGGCATACCGGCGGAGTTGAACGTGAAGAGCAGCACCAGCATAACCACGAGCACCGACACGATGCTGACGACCTTGTTATCCACGGCGAAGGACTTTTCGAATTCGTATTCGTTCGTCGATTCGCCCGCGAGGTAGACGTTTTCATCGGGGTAATACTTTTCGGCAATTTCGAGAATTTTGTCGGTGAAGGCGTAGGTCTCGTCGCTGCTTTCGGGCAGCGTGAGGTAGATGAGCATGCGGTCGTAATCCGTGCCCTGCAGCTGCGCCTTGGCGCTGTTCATCTGTACCTCGGCGTCCTGAAGCATCTGCGTCTGGTCATCGCTTAACGTGACGACGCCGGCGTCGATCTGCTCGCAGACGAAGAGAAGCATGTCGATGAGCGGCACCTTATAGGTGGAAAGATTACCCGCGAGCTTGCCATATTCTGAATGCTGCGCGGCGTAGGCGGCGTAGACGACCTGCGCGGCCTCATAATCAAGCTCCGCAAGCTCGGCGAACTGGCGCGGCGTCAGCTTGTCGGCCAGCATGTAGCCGTCGAGCGCCTCAATGTTGGTAAGACCCATCGTGGAGTCGACCTCGTCGTACTGGCCGAGCTCGTCCAAAATGGCGGACTCCTTGTCGTAGTCGCCCGTGGGAACGATGAGCGCCAGCATGTTCTTCGAGGTGAAGTTATCCTCGATCATCTGCTGGGCAAACTGCGTCTCATTCTGCTTGGGGGCGGAGATGAGGCCATAGCCGTAGGCGTAGGGGCAGTCGGACGACAGGCGGTAGCCGATGACGGCCAGCACCACGAAGACGATGGGGATGATGTAGCGCGTGGCATAGTCGAGCTTGCCGACGAACGGGATCTTCGGCACGAAGCTGCGGTGCTGCGTGCGGTCGATCAGCGGGCCGAAAAGCATCAGAAGGCCTGGCATCACGATGAACGCCGCGAGCAGCGCGAACAAAATCGACTTGATGAGGCAAAGCGCCATATCGGGACCGAGCTTGAACCGCATGAAGAGCATCGCCACAAGGCCGCCGATGGTCGTGAGGCTGCTCGCACCGATCTCGGGGATCGACTTGCTCAGCGAGACGATGACGGCCTCACGCAGCGGCAGCAGCCGGTGCTCCTCTTTAAATCGGTTGCAGAAGATGATGGCGTAGTCGATGGACAGCGCCAACTGCAAGATGCTTGTGACCGAGTTTGAAATGAACGAGATTTTGCCCATCAGGAAGTTTGTGCCCTGATTCAGTACGAGCGCGACCACGAACGTCAGAATGAGCACCGGCACCTCGCCGTAGGTCTCGGACGTGAAGAGCAGCACGATGACAATGACGATGGCGACATACACCATGATGACGCTGATCTCGTGGTCGATGGTCTCCTGCTGCGTGTTGCCAAGGTCCGTGTCGACATACAGATCGTAGTCGGACAGGTATTCCTTCACGGCTTTGAGCGAGTCGAGACAGGCCTCGTCATCCTCACTGTAGGCAAAGGTGATGGAATAGAGGGCGGAGAGGTTATTATAATGTGCGGTGGTCTCGTCGTAGTCCACGCTCTGCACGCCCTTGATCTCCTTGATCTTGGGCTCGAGCGCGGCGGCCTGCTCTGGTGTGATGTTGGCCACCATGACCTCGGCCGTGCCATAGGTCGTGAACTGCTCGTCCATGATGTCGAGCGCCTGCTTCGTCTCGGAATCAGACGGCAGGTAGTACGTCAGGTCGCTCTCGACCTCGACCCAGTTGCGGGAAAAGGCGGAGAATACGAGCAGAATGATCGTGAGCAGAAAGATGAGATTTCGCTTGTCGACGATGACCGTCGACAGCTTTTCCATAAAGCTGGAGCCGGTCTCCTTGGTTTCGTTACTCATGGCGGTACGCATTGCCTCCTTTCTCGTGGGTGGGTCTTCGCTTCTTCATGCGCTCAAGGCCGCTTTTGATCGGCGGCTCGGGCGGGGCGAGCTGCACCACGTCGCCGAGCGAACAGTCGAGCTGGCGGCAGATGCGCACAAGCACCTCGAGCGAGACGAGCTCATTTTTCGAGAGCTTGGCGAGCGTGTTGGAGCTGATGCCGACCTCGCGCGCAAATTCCGTTTTATTTAAGCCCTTGTCGATGAGGAGCTTAAAAAGGTTGTTGTAGGTAACATACATGGTGGTACCTCCTGTTCAGTCGTCAACATTATATGAAAATATCCGGAAGAAGCAAGATTAAATTTGCAAAAGCAGATATTTTTTGCACACTCTTGACGAAGTGACAAAAAGCCCCATGCACAGGTAAACAACGCGCAGAGGATTTGGCACGGGACTTTTGTTGATGTGGCTTGGCCATCAGAAAACACAGGTGCGGCCGGTGTGTTCGTGCTTGCAATAGGCGGAGCGGCGGCGTATAATCAGAACACATTGGCGGAAAAGCGTTAGCTGTCACAATGATGGTGACAGCGCTCGCCCTGGCATTCGCTTTGCGCCGCACGAGAAGATAGAGAGATATGAGGAATCTGTTCATGCCAAATGAGACCAACGAAAAAATGGATCGCCCGTCAGGCTCCCTGCTCGAAAGCCTGACAGGCGTGCTGAGCGATGCGGAGAAGGAGCGGCAGATGCTCGGTGCGCTGTGCGTCAACTACACGGCCGCCTACTGCTGTGATCTGATGGCCGACCGCATGGAGGTCATCAAGCGGAAGAACTTTTCCCACTGCGCGCAGGAAAAGGGGAGAATGCGCGACGCGCTCAGCTATTCCGAGTGGATTCGCCACGCCTTTGAGACCTTTGTCGTCAAAGGGACGGCGCCGGACTACCTCGAAGTGTTTGACGCGCAGAACGTGATGCGCCGCCTGCAAAGGGAGGAGAGCTTTGTCTACCGCCACCGCACGCTGCCCAACGGCGCGGGCATGGAGTATTTTGAGGCGATGGTCGTCCGCCTTTATGTTGATGAAAAAAGCTTTAAGGTCATCGTGGACTACCGCCCGATCGACGATATCATCGCAGAGGAGCGGGAGCGGCAGAGAAAACTTGAAAACGAGGTCGCAGCGCTGCGGAACATCCATAAGGCGCTCGGCTCGGGCGCGTGGAAGCTCAGCTATGACGAGCGCGGCGAGATGACTGGCTGCTGCTGGTCGGATACGATGCGCCGCATGCTGGGCTTTACCTCGACAGAGGACTTTCCCAACGAGTTTTCAAGCTGGTCGGACCGGCTGCACCCGGCGGACCGGGATGAGACGCTGCGCGAGTACCGCGACACGGTGTATGACTACACGGGCGGGAAGACCTACGATGTGGAGTACCGCGTGCGTGCCAAGGATGATACCTACCACTGGTTTCGCGCGGCGGGACGCCTCTCGCGCCGCACGGACGGTTCGCCGATCGCCTTCGACGGCGTTTTCATCAACACGGATGAAAAGCACGAGACGAACGAGCGCCTCCACCGTGCCCTGCAGGAGACGGAAAGCGCCAGAAATGAACTCCTGCTGGAGCACGAGGTCATCTCCGCGGTCAGCCGCGGCTAGGGACTTGTTGCTTGTAGCCAAAGACGATGAACTAGCCAGAAAACTGCAAGATTTGGGGCTGCCTGTAAGGAAACGAGCACCTAAGAGAAGATGGTGACGACCTAGAGTTGTTCGACATTAAAAAAGGATCTCTCCGCCAGAGTTGGTCGGGGAGATCCTTTCATTATGGATATGGTTCATGGTGGGGAGGATTCGGGGAAATTGGCAGATTGAAATGATGGGGAATGGTTCGATATCGCTGGCCCAGATCGGCTCGATACCGCACCGCACCGAAGCCAGAGGAAAGCCGGAGATGCCATCGAACAGGCTCCCCATCGTAAGTTTCCGTGTTGGCTGAGTTATTTCATATAGAGTATTTTGTTTTGCATCTGGCAGCAGCGCTTACCTGAGCAGCCGCGGATAATCTGTTGTGCCATACGTTCTTTATCCATGTCAGTTGCCCCTTCTGGATGAAATCATGGTTTTCCCTTAACAGCTATTACATTCCCGTAATTCATGTAGTTTTTTAAGGGAAAGACTACCCTTTTTGTTACGGACTTACGTTTCCAGAAGATCCTCCATCGTACAACCGAGGACTTTTGCAAGGCTAAGAACAGTCTCCGCACTGGCTTTGTTGATATCCTTGTTGCGTTGTTCGTACATTTGGATTGAGCGAAGACTGACATCGCTTCGCTTGGCAAGCTCTGCCTGCGTGCAGCCATAAAGCGTGCGGATACGTTTGAGGTTGGTATCAGCGAAGTATTCGCGCACTTTAGCATCGACAATATCAGCGAATTTAGTGACATCCGCTTCATGAAGGGGGGAATACATCTGCTGCAAATCTTCAAACGAAAGAACCTTAAAAATATCACTGAACTTTCTTCCGGAGAACCATTGATAGTAGGCCACTGCCCAGCCGATCCAATACTCTCTGGAACGGCTGAAATTCGCTTGAGGCTTGGCGGTCGGCGCTTTGCCCGTAGTCTCAACGAGAACATCAACAGCAGTTTCAATCCCGCTTTTCCCCAAAAGATATGAAGGTTCACCATTCTCAATCCGATTACTGACGGAACTGACGGAAAACAGCTTTATAAAGCTATCTCCGGCAACTCCACACGCGTTGATAGCATAATCAAAAGCATCGCCCAGCAATGCCTGCGCGTTACTCAGATAAATTTCTTGGTATGCGTGGGTCATCGTTTTGAATGCCTCCTCTCAGGATATCCAGCATATACAGACCATCGGTTTCTTCTTCAAGTATGCTCACATAATGTTGATCGGCTTCATCGTTCCGGGCCTTGCGGAGAACATAATATTTTTCCTTTTCTGCGATGGAAAATCCCTCGTAATGCAGCAGCGAAAAGGCGTATTTGGACTTGACGACGATCTGCTCTCCCAGCTTTCCCAGCCGCATGGCTTTTGCAAGCTGCTGTACGGAAATTCCGTTATTTAAGAAGGACTCGGCATAGTCAAAATAGGAGTCATCGGCACGGTATCCGATGATCAGGTCGTAGGCATTGACGTTGACGCCGAAATTGTCAATCAGATATCGTTTTGCCCGCTGTGCGGCTGGGCTTTTGATAGAAAACAGACGATGCGCTACCAGAACAGCAATCCAGTTCAGAATCGTATAGTCTGGATTGTTCAGATTCAGAATTTTCAGGTATTCCGTATCAAGACTGTAACGATTGACGAAGCCGTTACGCAGAGAGGATACAGCCCATTCTTTGGCGAGTTCCTCGCTTTCCGTGCAGTAGAAGCCCAGCCCGAAGTCATTGTTCTGCTTACCCAACCCAAAGGTTGGAGATTCGATGATCTGTTCAGAGCCATGATATAGGGTAATTTTCTGATTCATCTCCGCATCCTCCTAAGTATCACTGTAAAAATGGTATCACCAAAGCGATATAAAGTCAAGCGATATTGCACAAACAACCTATGATCAGTACCCCAATATTCTGAATACGCACATTCGCCCGTACTTTGATCTCAGGGGTATCACCGTCAGTAAACTGACCGCCGGTGATCTAGAGGACTACTACGCCTTCAAGGTTGCCAGTGGCCTCAGTCCCAACAGCCTCGTTCTTTTATACACAACTTTGCGCCTGAAAAAATCAAGAGGTGGAAGCCGTCAGTTAGACGGCCTCGCTCTTGACAACACGCAGCTTTGGTTGGTTGGCTTCTATGAAGTCCAATATCCGCTGGTGCTGGTCTGCAAAGTTAAATTCTACTTCAATTCGTTTTTCCTCATAGTAAAACAGCATGGCGGCGTCCTCCCGTGGGCCGCCATGCCTTTAACTGCTGGGAATGACAG
>ENA-OOXF01002116-OOXF01002116.1-human-gut-metagenome-genome-assembly--contig:-NODE-2116-length-11675-cov-4.436661_pt1 | contig 11675 bp, 9 predicted proteins | sample MGYA00241586_ERZ501341 | MGnify/ENA primary metagenome ERZ501341 (study PRJEB25962, sample SAMEA2042985) | human gut metagenome | biome: human gut; feature: human-associated habitat; material: faeces... | reverse complement strand
AGCATCGCTTCCGGGCTTTCTCTTATAATTGGAAATCCTCCTGCCGCAGCTCCTCCGTCTCCAGCTTCGCCGGACGGGGCGGCACCCGCTTCAGGGGATCGTAGCGGAACGCACCGCAGTGGGACTCCGCCGGCACGATGCCCTTCTTGGCGCAGATAACCTCATGGTCATTGGCACGCCCGCCTCTGGCGCAGTAGCTGCACCGGGGCTCGATCTTCTTGCGAAACAGCATGGTACGCTCCCTCCTTCATCACAGCGTGTAGAGCTCCACAGCCCCATCCTCCGCCGTTGCTTTGATCTGCGTGATGGGCGTCTCGTAGCTCTCGATGATGCGGGCCGCCATGGGGTCCTCCACATCCTTCTGGATGCACCGCCGCAGATTCCGTGCTCCATAGGCCGCCGAATAGGATTTCTTCACCAGATAGTCCACCAGCGCATCGTCGTAGGTGAAGTGATAGCCCTTCTCCTCCAGCGCCGCCTTCAGCTCCTCCAGCATGATCCCGGCGATGCCCCGGAAGTTCTCCTCCGTCAGCTGGTGGAAATATACGATCTCGTCCACACGGTTGATAAACTCCGGGCGCAGGAACTCCTGCAGGGCCTTCATCACCCGCTCCTTATCCTGATCGTCTGCGCTGCGGCCGAAGCCCACAGCGCCCGCCGCCTTGCCGGACCCGGCATTGGAGGTCATGACGATGACGGTATTCTCAAAGTTCACCTTCCGCCCGTGGGCATCCGTGACCTCGCCGTCATCCAGAATTTGCAGCAGGATGTTCAGCACATCCGGATGGGCCTTTTCGATCTCGTCGAACAGCACCACGGAGAACGGCTTGCGGCGCACCTTTTCGGTGAGCTCGCCGCCTTCCTCGTAGCCGACGTATCCCGGAGGCGCACCGAAGAGTCGCGAAGCCGCGTACTTCTCGGAGAACTCGGACATATCCACGCGAATCAGCGCGTCCTCATCGTCGAACAGGAATTCGGCGAGCGTCTTGGCCAGCTCGGTCTTGCCGACGCCGGTGGGGCCGGCGAAGATGAACGAACCGGACGGGCGCTTCGGGTCCTTCAGACCCACGCGAGTACGGCGGATAGAGCGGGACAGGGCGGAAACCGCCTCGTCCTGGCCGATGATGCGCTTGTGCAGTTCGGCTTCCATGTTGAGCAGTTTCTTGGACTCGGCCTGAGTCAGCTTGAACACCGGGATACCGGTGGTGGAGCTGATGACCTCGGCGATCACGTCCTCGTCCACGACCATCTTGACGTCGGACTCGCCTTCGCGCCAGGAGTCTTCCTTCTGCTTGCGATCGGCTTCCAGCTTCTCCTGCTTGTCGCGCAGTTCGGCGGCCTTCTCGAAGTCCTGGCCCTTGATGGCCTCGTCCTTGTCGGCGGCGATCTTGGCGATCTTCTCGTCGAGTTCCTTGAGCTCAGGCGGGGCGGTCAGGCGCTTGATGCGCAGGCGTGCACCGGCCTCATCGATCAGGTCGATGGCCTTGTCAGGCAGGTTACGGTCCTGGATGTACCGGCTGGACAGCTCTGCGGCAGACTGCAGCGCGCCATCGGTGATGGTCACGTGGTGGTGGTTCTCGTAACGGGAACGCAGGCCCTTCAGGATCTCGATGGTCTCGGCGATGGTCGGCTCGTGCACCTGAATCGGCTGGAAACGGCGTTCCAGAGCCGCGTCCTTCTCGATGTACTTGCGGTACTCGTCGGTGGTGGTGGCACCAATGGTCTGGAGCTCGCCACGGGCCAGCATCGGCTTCAACATGTCGGAGGCACCCAGCGCGCCGTCAGCCGAGCCGGCGCCCACGATGGTGTGAATCTCGTCGATGAACAGCACGATGTCGCCACGAGTCTTGATTTCCTTCAGCACCTTCTTCAGGCGCTCCTCGAAATCACCACGGTAGCGGGAGCCGGCCACCATGGAACCGAGGTCCAGCGAGTAGACCTGCTTGCCCTTCAGGGTTTCCGGCACGTCGCCGGCTTGGATCTTCTGGGCCAAGCCTTCGACCACAGCGGTCTTGCCCACGCCGGGCTCGCCGATCAGCACCGGGTTGTTCTTGGTACGACGGGAGAGGATCTGAATCACGCGGCGGATTTCCTGGTCACGTCCGATGACCGGGTCCAGCTTGCCTTCCTTGGCGGCGGCCGTCAGGTCGGTGGAGTACTTCTCTAGGGCCTTGTACGAGCCTTCCGCGTCCGGGCTGGTGACCTTCGCGCCACCACGCACGCCGGGTACGGCCTTGCGCAGGGAGGCTGCGGTGACGCCGTTCTTCTCCAAGATTTCGGCCGACTGGTTCGGCTTGCTGGCCGCGATGCCGATAAGCAGATGTTCGGTGGAGACGTATTCGTCGCCCATCTGCTGCATTTCCTTCTCAGCCTGGGCGATGGCGGCGGTCAGCTGGCGGCTGGCCTGTGGCTGCGAGGTGCTGGATCCGGATGCGCTCGGCAGCGCGACCAAAGCGTTGCGCACCGCCGCGCCGATGGCCTGCGGGTCCCCGCCCGCGGCCTCGATCAGAGAGCGCGCCACGCCGTTTTCCTGGCGCAGCAGCGCATCCATGACGTGCAGGGTCTCGACCTGCGCGTTTCCTGCGGCGGACGCACTCTGAATCGCGTCGCCGACGGCTTCTTGGGCCATAGTGGTGAACTTCTGTTCCATATCGTATTCCTCCATATCATGCGGTCTGCGCAGTGCGGCTCGCGGGCTTCGAAAGCCCTGCGAGCGTTGCGACAGACCGCAGCTTGTCGTTGTCTGATATGGTCAACCGACCTGGAACCCATTCTATTCCCAAAACTTGAGTGCATATGACTCAAGTTTTGGATTTTGGTGGGGAGGGTGACTAGTAGCCCCCTCTGATGAGGAAGCTTGGGCAGCCGCTACTTCAGTGCGCCGACGGCGGATTCGGCGGCGGCGAGGACTTCGCCGGAGAGAATCGCCTCGGCAACGCCCTCAATCTGCGGGGTGGTCCAGGTGTCGCGTACGTCGGGGCCGATTTCGTTGGCGTACTTGCGCACCACGTGGTATACGGCGGAACCGGCCGCACCCGGACGGTACGGCTTGCGGAAGTCGAAGGAGCGGCAGGAGCACAGCAGTTCCACGGCCAGCACGCGCGCAAAGGCCGGAATCGACCGGCGCAGCTTGCGGGCGGCGGCCCAGCCCATCGACACGTGATCTTCCTGCATGGCGGAGCTTGGAATCGAATCGACCGAGGCGGGCACGGCGTTACGCTTCATTTCGGAGACGATGCCGGCGGCGGTGTACTGGGCGATCATGAAACCGGAGTCCACGCCCGGGTCACCAGCCAGGAACGCCGGCAGGCCGCGGTTGCGCGCCACGTCAAGGAAGCGGTCGGTACGACGCTCGGAGATAGAGGCTACGTCGGCAGTCGGAATCGCCAGGAAATCGAGCACATAGGCCAGCGGCGCGCCATGGAAGTTGCCGTTGGACTCCACACGGCCGTCCAGCGTGACGCACGGGTTATCGATGGCGGAGGCGAGTTCCACGCCCGCCACGGAGGCCGCGTATTCCACGGTGTCGCGGGCAGCGCCGTGCACCTGCGGGGTGCAGCGCAGCGAGTAGGCGTCCTGCACACGCACGGTGGAGCCCGGGCGGCCGGCCTCAATCAGACCAGAGTCCTTGAGCATGCGGGCGATGTTCGCAGCGGAATCGCCCTGGCCGCGATGCGGGCGCAGCGCCTGCAAGTCGGCGGCGAATACGCGGTCGTTGCCGAGCATGCCTTCCACGCTCATCGCGGCGGCGACATCCGCGGTCTTGAGCAGCAGGCGCAGATCGGTGATGGCCATACACAACATGCCGAGCATGCCGTCGGTGCCGTTGACCAGCGCCAGTCCTTCCTTCTCTTTCAAATCGACGGGCGTGATGCCGGCCGCACGCAGCGCTTCGCCGCCGCCGATCTTGAGGCCGTCAGCGTTGCGGGCCTCGCCTTCACCCATCGCCACCAAAGCACAGGCTGCGAGCGGCGCCAAATCACCGGAGCATCCGAGTGAACCGTATTCGTAGACCACCGGGGTGATGCCGGCGTTCAGCATATCGGCGTAGACCTGCGCGGTTTCCGGGCGCACACCGGTGCGTCCGGTGCACAGGGTGCTCAGGCGCAGCACCAGCAGGCCGCGCACCACCTCACGCTCCACTTCCGGTCCGGCACCGGCGGCATGCGAGCGGATCAGGCTTTTCTGCAGTTGCGCGCGCTGTTCCTTGGGGATGGAAGTGGAGGCGAGCGCGCCGAATCCGGTGGAGATACCGTAATGCGGCACGGTGTCGTCGGCCAAATGATCGATAACCGCGCGACTCAGCGCCATCTCATGCTTCGATTCGTCCGAAATCGCCACTTTGGCACCGCCGCGCGCTACGGCGATAACGTCCTCGATGCTCAGCGCTCCAACACCTACGGTGACCGTCTGCTCTGCCATGCTCATACCTTTCTATATATGTGCCGCATTCCGCATATACGACATATGCGGCACATGCTTCGCCGGGGATCCGCGACTGCCCGCATTCGCTCACCGCACCTGCCCATCAACAGCAGGCGACGCAAACGCGACCAATCGCTCCCCGAGTAATCAAACCTTGGCCATTTCACCTCAGTCGGATGCCCGCCATAAGCCACTTCGTCCATCTTGTGTCTGAAATCTCAGACATGTAAGGTGATGGAAATATGAGCCATGCCTCGCAGCAATACGCCTTCACCGAGCCACGTACCGTCAAGCGGGCGCAGGTGAAGCCATCAGAACGGGAACATCAGACATCATCATCCGCGCCACGTGTCTCGCTGGCTCCGGCGGCCGACCGTACGCTCGACATCCTCGAGTTCATCGCGAGCAATGGTCAGACGCAAGCCGCCACGCTCGCTCGCGAACTCGGCATTCCGCGCTCCACGGTGTACCAATTGTTGGAGATTTTGGAGCGTCACGGACTGGTCACCCGCCTTACCGAGCAGCGCGCGTACGGCATCGGACTCAAGACTTTCGAGCTGGGATCGGCCTATTCTCGCCAACATCGTGTATCGCAGGTCGCGCATCCGGTGTTGGCGCGTCTTGTTGACGAGACCGGCGAAAACGGACATCTGGCCGTGCTGCACGGCAACGAAATCATTTATGTGATTGAGGAGCGCGCCGCGCATCGCCCGCCGCTAGTGTCAGGCGTGGGCGTGCGCCTACCCAGTCACCTGACCGCCACCGGGCGGGCCATTCTGTCCGCACTCCCCCGCAATCAGGTCCGCGCGCTATATCCCAATCGTCAGGCGTTCACCGACCGCACCGGCATCGGCCCCAAATCGCCCAAGGAGCTGGAGGCAACGCTCGCCGAAACCCAACGCACCGGTTTTGCCGAGGAACACGGAGACGTGACGCCCGGCTTTGATTCATACGCCGTCGCTGTGCGCGACTACAACGACTTTCCCATCGCCGGGCTGGCTCTCACTTTCGTGAGCGGATCGCTGCGCCCCGAACAGGAGCGGTCGCTTAAGACCAAGCTGCGGCTTGCCGGCACGGAACTGTCCCGGCGTCTCGGCGCGGTCGGCAGTTTGACATGAGGATTCGCGAGATCATCGTGCTGGGCTCCTTCGCCCCGATCACGATTTTCTCAACTAAGTTCACCGATTCGCTGACCGGCAACGCCAAACTCGCCGGCTTCTCGCTGACAGTGACGGCCATCATCAGCCTGGTGGTGATGACCGCCCTGCACGCACTTCTGCCGGGAGCGTAAGGCGCGTTCTTGGTTCCCTCAGTCAGCTTCTCCGCCTGGACGGTTCCCCTCAGAGAGGGGAGCCAGAACGAGTCACGCCCGAACGATTACGTTGCGCAGATCACCGATGCCTTCGACGTGCACGATGGTCTCGTCGCCTGGGTCGAGGTGGCCGGAGGCGTTCGGGGTGCCGGTCATGATGACGTCGCCAGGCAGCAGCGTGGAGAACGACGAAATGGCGGCAATCTGCTCGGGGATGCCGTGAATCAGGTTCGCGGTGGTGCCAGACGCCATCGGCACATCCTCGCCGTTCAGCGTGAAGGAAATCTTGGCGTCCTTCCAGTCGAGGTCGTCACGCATCACGATCCACGGGCCAAGCGGACAGGAGGTATCGAAGCCCTTGGCGCGCGTCCACGTGGGGTCGATGCCCTGCAGATCGCGCAACGTCACATCATTGACGCAGGTGAAGCCGAGCACGTAATCCATCGCGTTCTCGACGGTCACGTTCTTGGCGATACGGCCCATCACCACGGCCACTTCCGGCTCGAAGTTCATGTCCTTGGAGCAGGCCGGGTACACAATCGGGTCGTCGGGGCCGATTACCGAGGTGGACGGCTTGGTGAAGATCACCATGTCTTCCGGCGCGTGGGCGATTTCGGAGTGGCCGGCCTCGTGCATGAACTGGGCGTGGGCCTCATAGTTCTTGGCCAGACCGTAAACCTTGGAGGGGATGACCGGGGAGAGCAGACGGATGCCATCGCCGTCGACCGGGTAACGAGTGCCGGTGGGCTTGACCTGGTCGCCGGCCAGCGGATGGCCGTCCAGTTCGATGAGGTAGTCCTTGCCGTCCGTTTCGTCCTTCTGCACGAAGGCGTAGCGCGGCGAATCATTCAAAGAAAAACGTGCGAGTCTCATGCCTGTAAGCCTACTCCTTGGCGGTTCCTTCCGCAGAAGCATCCGTCCAAGGAGCAAGCAGACCGGCCTTCAATCGACCAAAACGCACGTTCGCTGGGATTGCTACTTTTCGGTCCAGGTTTTGTCATACAGCGACTGGCCGCTTTGCGTGTGCATGATGACGCGCAATGATGCCTTGCCGCTGGAGGTCTTGCACATCGAGCCCAGCAGATTCGCGGTGGATTGATAGGTGCTGTCCATAGCATCCAGTGAGGAAGCGGCGGTATCGCCTAGCGAGGCATAGCTGTCGTCGAGCACGTACTCGTACACCAAGGTGTCACCGTCGACACGGTAGTTGAAGGTGATGCCGGTGTCTGCAAACGTATCCGCTTCGGATTCAATGGAGTCCTTGAATTCCAAAGAGTCGACGAAATCCTGAATCGAATCGTACAGCCCATAATCGCCGTCGGTTAGATCGTCATGGGTTTCGCCCAACGTGTCGTCCAGCGCATCGTCAAGATTATCTTGAGCTTTGCTCTTATCGCTGCTATCACCGTTGCCCGAAGAGGACTGACTATAGAAGGAATCGGTTTTCGCCTCATCTATAGCCTTGCTGGCATACGAGGCACCGCCGACGATCAGCGCGATGACCAGTATTACCTGTATCACCATGCCCGCCGCACTGATGATGATGCCGGCGATGGCCAAGCCCTTGCCCTTGCCGCCCTGTTTCTTAATCTGGTTGAGGCCCACGATGCTCAGGATCAGACCGAGGAGTGAGACAAGGAACGAGCAGATAAAACCGGCAATAGCCAGACCGTTGTACTTCTGGTTCGCTTCAGGCGGCACACTGCCGTAAGAACCAGACCATCCCGGCTGGCCGTTCGGTTGGCCGCCTTGCATATACGGGTTATAGGGCGTTTGCGGAGGCACGGCCCCGCCGCCCGGATATACCGGAGCACTGACGCTGCCGTAGACCGGAGGAACCGATCCGCCTGCCGGAGCCGCCCCCGGATAGGGCGAATTGGGTGCTGCCGGTGCGGGCGCAGGCGCGGGCGCTGCCGGTGCGGGCGCGGGCGCAGCGGCAGGAGTCACTGGTGGCAAAGCCTGCGTAGGCGGTACCGGCTGATTGGCCGGCGCAAAAGGCTGGGTGGGCTGCTCGGCAGGTGTAAACGCCTGCGTAGGCTGTTCAACAGGAGTGAACGCTTGAGTGGGCTGCTCGCCCGCTGCGATTGCTTGGGTCGGAGCATTGTTGGCGGCGGTTCCCGTTTCCGCCGTCATCGCATTTAACGGCTCAGTCGGATTGGCGTCAGCTTGCTGCCACGGCACCTGGCCGTTCGGATTGACATTCGGATCAGTCATGACATGCACTCCTTCAACTGCATCGCACCCCACTTGCGAGATGCGCCCCTCGTCTTACGCGCCACATTGTGCGTTACAGACAACTGTACTCCTCGTGGCGAGCCTTAAGCACCCCAGGAAATTTGTCCCCGTCATCGACGCGACGTGGCACTTTACCAATTCAGTCAAATAATTGCTTCACGAACACCAATCACGCTCAAACTTTGTGCATTTGGCGCGGTCTCCAAACCAGCTGTTCAAACCACTCTCTGCGGAGCGATTCTTGCGTCAGAAGACGGGCAGCCCCTCGACTGGCTCGTAGCGTGTGGCGCGGCCACGACCACGAGATTGCGCAAAGCCGTCTTCAACGAGACTTTTCAGCAGTGCCCGAGCACGCGAGACCCCTAATTCCATATGCTCCGCTAATTCGGAAGTTGATATGCTGCCTTGACTCACAAGATACTGTAGCGCTTCTGATTCCGATTTGGAGAGGTGTCCCACGGAAGTCCAGGATTTCATGGACTCGTTATTTGCTGGCGTCATAACAGATCCGCCAAGGTTTGTGTACCGTACTACAAGTTTTACGCGATCAGGACGAGTTAGCACTTCCAGCAGTGGATGCGGCGCGCCAACAGAATCACAACCAGCTCGCATCACATCAAAGCCACTTCCTGCTTTTTCACCGATACCGATGAGAAAAAACATTTTCATGAGGATAGGATTGCGTGCATCAGATATTCCACCTTGCTCCGCCTCGGCCTTTGTAACACGGAGCCGCCCAGGATTGGTGAACTCGATGGTTGATTGGCGCCTAATAATCACAGTGCCTCTTCTACCCATATAGTCCGCATGAACGATAGCGTTGGTTAACGCCTCGCGAATAGTGATTTCCATGGGATTTTCATCCATACGTCGCGCTTCTCCGTCCAAACGGAATGGGCGCGGCACCGCCTGCCGCAGCCTACCATATACTGACTGCCAAAAATCATATAAGTTGCCGGACCAAATTCCGTCAGTAGAGGTAATGCGATCATCCCAACGATCGAGTCCAATTTCTTCACGATAGTCAAGGAAATAATTTGCGAATTCCCGCACGATATCATATTCGCGCCCAAACATCAGCAATCCAGCAATAGTTGGATGCAACTGATTATCTTTGGTAGAACGAGCGAGCGCCTGCAGACGCACGAGAAAATCTTCGTCATTGAGGTTACGCCACGGATGGTTCGGGCGAATCCTTTGAAAATAAGAACGGTACGAGGCAATCGTGCCTGAATCCAATGCGGCACTACCCAAATCTTCCACGATACGAAGATCCTGAGGAGTGTCGCTGCCATCGCGAAACATTGCTTTGACTTCATCCCGGTCGCAATGGTAGTCACCCTCGTTATTCCTTCTGAAGGTGCCCCTATGCTGTTCCCGGCTAAAAGGATCAGCGCCCACATATATAGGCATGATCTCCCGCCCTGCACGAGGGACATGAATCACGATGAAATCACCGGACGATCCATGTCGAATCACAACATCTTGGTCGGAAAGTACTGTGGCGTTGACCTTGGAACGGTCATTGACAGTATTCCAAAAATCCCGTTTGAGCTTTTCTGCATCCGTTACCCCTGTTACATTCAATTCTCGTCGCGAGTTCTCTGAAACACCAAGAAGAATAAGACCGCCATCAGAGTTGGCAAATGCACTATACGTATCCCATAGACTGTCTGGTAATTTGTCTTTGGCCTTTTTCGCCTCAATACAATTAGCTTCTCGAAGTAGCCTCACATCCGACTCGGAAAGGCTGGCAAAAGAAATCAACTCAATAACGTCAGAATTCGCCACTTTATACGCCTTTCCGCCAGTCTACCGCCACTTTATACGCCTTTCCGCCAGTTTTTCATTCTGGGGAAGCCGAGCCATGTTCAAGCAGCGTCATCCCCCCACTTGCAACATTAAAAACACAGAAGCCTGAAACCGGCATTATTGCCTCAGCAATATTCAGTCGGTTTCAGGCTAAATCGTTAATCCTCTGGCGAAACGACGATCTACTTCTTCAGCAGCGGTGCGACTTGCTCCTCGTAGGCGGTCAGGGCGGTGTCGATCACGTTGTGCATGTCGTAGTACTTGTACGTGCCCAGACGACCGCCGAACACGGTGTTCGGCTCGGCCTTGGCCTTGGCCTCGTACTGGGCGTACAGTGCCTTGTCCGCATCCGTGTTGACCGGGTAGTACGGCTCGTCGCCACGCTCGGCGAAACGGCTGTATTCCTCCCACACCACGGTCTTGTTCGGGTTCTGGGCATCGTGGCGCTCCGGGTTGAAGTTCTTGAACTCGATGGCGCGGGTGTAGGGTACGTCCGCGTCGGAGAAGTTCATCACCGGGCAGCCGAAGTGGTCGCCTTCGTCGTAGCGTACTTCCTTGAAGTCCACCGTGCGCCACTTGAGGTCGCCCAGCTCATAGTCGAAGTAACGGTCCACCGGGCCCGTGTACACCACCGGCACGCCGGCGGCCTTGAGCGCGGTCTTGTTGTACGGCTGGGACTCGTCGAAGAAGTCGACGCCAAGCTCCACAGTGATGCGCGGGTCGTCGATCATGCGCTCCATCCACTTGGTGTAGCCGTCCGTGGGCAGGCCCTCCCACGTGTCCTTGAAGTAACGGTTGTCGTAGTTAAAGCGCACGGGCAGGCGCTTGATGATGGCGGCCGGCAGCTCGGACGGGTCGGTCTGCCACTGCTTGCCGGTGTAGTTCTTGATGAACGCCTCATACAGGGGGCGGCCGATGAGCTGGATGCCCTTGTCGTTCAGGTTGGCCGGATCGGTGCCGGCCAGCTCGCCCGCCTGCTGTTCAATCAGGGCCTTGGCTTCGGCCGGCGTGTAATGCGCGTGGAAGAACTGGTTGATGGTGCCGAGGTTGATGGGCAGCGGGTAGACCTCGCCGTCATGCGTGGCATACACGCGGTGCACATAGTTCGTGAAGCTCGTGAAACGATTGACGTAGTCCCACACACGCCTGTTGGACGTGTGGAACAGGTGCGCGCCATACTTGTGGATCTCCGCGCCGGTCTCCTCATCAAAGTACGAGTACGCGTTGCCGCCGATGTGGTCACGGATATCGATGATGCGCACGCGCGCGCCGGTGTGCTCCACCGCCTGCTGCGCCACCGTCAGACCGAACAGGCCCGCGCCGACGATGACTAGGTCTGGGTATTGAGTAGTTTCCGGCATGCGCGCATTCCCTTTCATAAAGTCAATATATCAATTATTATGTTCGATTTCCGAGAAAATATCTTACTCACCCAATTGCAAATCGGCAATCTTCCTAGACTGACCAGAAAACTGGACACAATCCAAGACCAGACGACAGACTCAAGGCAATGAATGGCATGTTCTTACATTTCTGCGTCTTTGCCCGGACCCGTTCGCCGCCACAAAGACAGAGCGCAGAACAACGCAACCACCAATATAAGCCCCCGCACTCAGGCAAACCTCAGGTTACGATTGGTAGATATGAGCAATTCCGAACAGGCCCTCGACTCAACCAACGAAGCAGTCAACAAAGCATCCAACGAAGCAACCAACCCATCATTCGCGCCGCAACACATTCTGGTCACCGGTGGCGCAGGGTTCATCGGCGCAAACTTCGTGCACTGGGTGGCGCGCAACCATCCGCAGGCCCACATGACTGTTCTGGATGCGCTCACGTATGCCGGCAAACGCGAGAATCTCGATGGCGTGCCGGCCGCGAACCTGACCTT